>Ga0335075_10003536_pt1 | contig 24748 bp, 20 predicted proteins | sample Lox_Sample_24_FD_206723 | JGI IMG/M metagenome (GOLD analysis project Ga0335075, IMG submission 206723) | Soil microbial communities from Loxahatchee National Wildlife Refuge, Florida, United States - Lox_Sample_2.4 | ecosystem: Environmental > Terrestrial > Soil > Wetlands | place: USA...
GAAGCGGATATCCTGCTCTAGAACTATCCGCCCAAAGTAGGCGTCGAAGTGGGTCTACAGGTACTTGACGCCTTCATCGACAACCCACGAGTGATCGGTATCAAGGAATCGAGCGGTAATCTTCTTCGGGCAATTGACATCCGCGATCGTTACGGGGACCGGTATCAACTGGCCAATGGCTCCGATGATCAAACGCTGGATTTCTATTTGTGGGGCGCATCGTCGTGGGTCTCTGGTCCGGCAAACTGCATGGCCGAAGCCTGCGTCAGCTTGGTGAAAACCATCGAGTCGGGCGACTGGCTGTCCGCCCGTGACAAAATGCAGACCATATATCGAGCCATGTCCAGCCTCGAGAGTGGAAAGTTCATCCAGAAGGTGAAGTATGGCTGTGAGTTAAGCGGCACTCCGGTTGGTCAGACACGCCGACCACTGCTGCCTTTGAGTCGGGATGAGAAAGCGGCCTTTGCAAAAACCCTGGAACCAGTCTTGAGCCGGTAACACCGTGGCGTCCCCGACCCATAGGGTTGCCGACCGCTATTCGACCGACCGACGACATCCGCATGAATTTCGTAGTCGGGCTACATCGATAGCTCGCTCATGGCGGCTACCGAGATGCTCCGATGCGCCGGAACGGGGCGGTGCGTGAGGCTGCCACACACGCATTCCTGCAGTCCTCCGATTGTCCTTTGTACATCATCGGACGGAGCGTCCGCATCGATGGCGAGCGCCCCGTCTTGTCTGCCGGTTGCCCAAGGGAACATGTGCAAGACTCACTTTTCATAAACGGACGGTGGACCGCTCCCGCGATAGGCGGAACGTTCCCGGTGTTCGATCCCGCAACTGCGCAGGTCATCCATCGCGCACCGGCCGGAACCGCGTTAGACGTCGACGCTGCCGTGCAAGCCGCGCGCGTGGCATTCGATAGGGGCCCATGGCCGCGCCTCGATGGAAAGGAGCGGGGGCGGTACTTGCGGGCAATCGGGGCCGCGATTCTGGCGCGTCAGGAAGAGCTCGCCCGGCTCGAGGTACTCGACAACGGCAAGCCCTTGCCAGAAGCTGAATGGGACTTGGCGGACGCCGCCGGGTGCTTCGATTTCTACGCCGGGCTGGCCGAAGAGCTCGGTGCAAAGCCACCGGAGTCGATTGCGCTGCCCGATGACCGCTTCACTTGCAGAGTCGCCAGGGAGCCGCTCGGAGTCGTGGCGGCCATTATCCCATGGAACTATCCGCTGCTCATGGCTGCCTGGAAGGTAGCGCCAGCGCTGGCGGCGGGCTGCACGATCATACTCAAGCCGTCGGAGCTGACCCCGCTGACCGCTTTGGAGCTGGGCGCCATTGCCCAGGAAGTCGAGCTGCCGGCCGGCGTGTTGAACATCATAACAGGCTCCGGCTCCGAGGCGGGTCAACCGCTTTGTGAGCATGTCGACGTCGACAAGCTGGCGTTCACTGGCTCCGTTCCGACCGGCACCAAAATCATGGCGGCCGCCGCTCGAGACATCAAGAAGATTAGTTTAGAGCTTGGCGGCAAGTCGCCATTTTTGGTATTCGACGATTCGGACGTTGAGAAGGCTGTAGAGTGGATCATGTTCGGTATCTTCTGGAACCAGGGCCAGGTGTGCTCTGCGACGTCCCGTGTGCTCGTACAAGACCGCCTCTATGAGCCTCTCCTGCAGCGGCTCATTTTCGAGGCGAACCGCATCAAGATCGGTCCCGGACTCGACAGGGGAACACTCCTTGGACCGCTCGTCTCAAAAGGTCAGCTAGACAAAGTTCTCGCGGCCATAGAGGCGGCCCGCTCCGAAGGGTCGCTTGTCGCGACCGGAGGCGTGGCCGTAGCCGAACTTGCACCAGGTTACTTCGTCGCGCCAACCATCCTGACTGATGTCCCCCTCCGCAGCGAAGCGTGGCGAGACGAGATTTTTGGGCCCGTCGTGTGCGTTCGCAGCTTCCAGGACGAGGGTGAGGCTGTGAGATTGGCAAATGACAGCCGCTTCGGGTTGGCGGCTGCCGTCATGTCGACCGACTATGATCGTGCCGAGCGGGTCGCCGCAATGCTTCGGGCGGGCATTGTCTGGATCAATTGTTCACAACCGACATTTGTCCAGGCGCCTTGGGGCGGCTACAGGCAGTCGGGAATAGGACGTGAACTCGGCCGTTGGGGTCTCGATAACTATCTTGAGACGAAACAGATTACCCGGTTCTCTAGTCAGGAGCCTTGGCGCTGGTATCTCAAGTGATACCAGAGAATCTTCCGCCGCACCGCGCCGGTTGACTCAACGCGGCCTCGCATGCCTTGACCTCGTTGAATCCCGCCGAGAATTCAGATAAGGCCCTCTCGCAACGGCAAGGCCGGCCATTTTCGTATGCAGACAGCCCAACTGGGCAGGGCGGCCGTTCCGAGTGACGCTACCCGTGAGGACTTCCCGCAGCCTGGCTCAACGCCCTGCCATGGGTGACTTGCCTGACGGCGCACCTGGCGTGTTACTGCCATCCGGAACCTATCCGGCGACATTTTATTGCGTAAATGCCACAAAGAAAAGGCCAGAGCGCGCTGCCCTGGCGAATACGCCTCGTAGTATTGCGAGTACTGCAGCGAGTTTGCAATCACAGAATTTCCCTAAAACCTTATCATTCAATCATAGTCATCAGGCGGATTGGTGCAATACAGGCTTGACAAGCGAGACTGGAGCGGAAATTGGACATGCTGGGGATCTTCGAACAGCTCGAGCACACGGATGTCGGACACCGGCAACCGCCGCGAGACAACACTCCATGAACTCGGGCTGCAACCCGATTGTGTCCTCCGCACCGTTTCGATGAGCCTCGCCATCTCTCCTTGCCCAGTTTATGCACTATTGCACAGCTGTGACGTCCCAGACGCGATTCGATATCAGCAAAACCATACGGACCCGCTGCGGTCCGCTCCCTGGGGATAGGCCCAGTCGAGGCACATAATTGTGAAAATCTACATCAGCGCCGATATAGAGGGCGTCGCCTGCATCGCGGCCGGGTCCGAGACGGACATCAGTTGCGCCGAGTCCACTCCGTTTCGCGAACAAATGACAGCCGAAGTCGTTGCGGCGTGCGGGGGTGCATTCGAGGGGGGCGCTAAGGCGATAGTCGTGAAAGATGCTCACTGGACCGGGCGGAATCTAGATCCCCACAGACTGAGCGCCCCCGACGGGCGCAGCATCGAGCTCATTCGAGGATGGAGCGGCCATCCGTTTTCGATGGTTCAAGGGCTCGATAGGTCGTTCGGCATGGTAGCCTTCGTGGGCTACCATTCGGCCGCCAGTCGGGCAGGCAACCCACTAGCCCACACCATATCCGGGAGACTCTTTTCGACAGTCGAACTCAACGGCATCTGTGCCTCCGAGTTTTATCTATTCGGGCTTGCGGCCGCGAGCGTCGGGGTCCCCGTGGGGTTCCTGTCCGGGGACAAGGGTCTCTGTGAGGAAGCCAAGCAACTAATAGATGGCATAACCACTGTGGCCACGCTTGAGGGCGTCGGCGCGTCGGTTCAGTCAGTAGTACCGACGGAGGCTGTCAGGCGAATCCGTGAGGGAATGCGACGGGCACTCAGCTCTCCCCTCCCAAAGCCGCTCCGGCTTCCAAATGAATTCCTCTTGAAGGTCGAGTTTGTGAAGGCACATGACGCTTACGCGAGATCTTTCTATCCGGGCGCTAAGCTCGTCTCGGAACGCGCAGTGGCGCTGGCGGCCAAAAATTATTTTGAAATCCTTACGTTTTTGAAGATCGCATCGAAAATGTCATGACGCGGCTATATCCGCCAATGCGAACTCTCCGCTGCTTACGGCGCCCGGGAAGGTGGCGCCAGCGATGGCGGCGGGCTGCATCAATTAGAGTGAGCTCGTAAGCGCCGTGAGTGAAATGCTGCCGAGCCTCGAAAGGGACATCTCCGCCGGTTCGGGACCGGATCTCGATCCTGAGGAGACTGCGGAATGGCTAGATGCCTTCGATGCAGTAATCGCTGTACACGGCAAGGCGCGCGGCCGTTACCTGTTCGACCGACTCGCCGAACACGCGCGGACGCGAGGGGTGCAGTCTTCGCGCGCGCGTATCACACCATACCGCAACACCATCGCGCTCAGCGAGCAACCTCAGTATCCGGGCGATCTCGAGCTGGAAGCTCAGCTCATGGCCGCGACCCGCTGGAACGCATTGGCGATGGTCGCGCGCGCCAACAGGGTTGCCGCGGAGTTGGGCGGCCACATCGCTAGTTACGCCTCGGCCGCAGACCTGTTCGAGGTCGGGTTCAACCACTTTTTCAAGGCCGCAGGCCATCCCGACGGCATGGATCTCGTCTACTTCCAGCCGCATTCCTCGCCGGGGGTGTATGCGCGGGCCTACCTTGAGGGTTTTCTCGATCGGGAGCACCTCGAACACTACCGTCAGGAGATCAGCGGTCATGGGCTGTGCTCTTATCCGCATCCGTGGCTGATGCCGGACTTCTGGCAATTTCCGACTGGCTCCATGGGTGTCGGTCCGATCAATGCGATCCTCCAAGCCCGCTTTATGCGCTACCTCGAGCACCGTAGTCTTGCCAAAACCGAAGGCCGGCGCGTGTGGGGCTTCTTCGGTGACGGGGAGATGGACGAGCCGGAATCGATCGGGGCGCTCTCGCTCGCCTCTCGCGAGCGGCTCGACAACGTGACGTTTGTGATCAATTGCAATCTGCAGCGCCTCGACGGTCCGGTGCGCGGCAACGGTCGCATCGTCGATGAGCTCGAGGCACTGTTTACCGGCGCAGGCTGGAACGTCATCAAAGTCTTGTGGGGCTCTGACTGGGACACGCTCTTTGCCCAGGACATCCACGGCGAGCTATTGCGAGCGTTCGCCAAGACAGTCGACGGACAGTTCCAGACGTTCTCTGCGAACGACGGGACTTATAACCGGCAGCAGTTCTTTGCCCAGACCCCCAACCTCGCAGCGCTGGTCACGAGCATGACGGATGCGGAAATCGATCGCCTCAGGCGTGGCGGCCACGATGCTCGCAAGCTTTACGCCGCCTACGCGGCGGCGATGGCGCACAAAGGTCAGCCTACGGTCATCCTGGCGAAGACCGTGAAGGGCTACGGCATGGGAAGCCCCGGGCAGGGGCGCATGACGACTCACCAGCAGAAGAAGCTCGAGGTCGACAGTCTCAGGGAATTCCGCGACCGTTTCCGCCTGCCGCTGTCGGATGAGCAAGTGGAGAATTTGGAGTTCTACCGGCCCGACGAGCACAGCCCCCAGATGAGATACCTTCGCGCTCGGAGGGAAGTTCTGGGCGGCTACTTGCCTCGGCGGCGACGCAAGTCTTCGCAGACCCTCAAGGTGCCCGCGCTCGAGAGCTTCGCTCGGTTTGCGCTTGAGGCCGACGGCAAGGAGATGTCGACCACAATGGCGGTGGTTCGCATGTTGAACGCCCTGCTGCGGGACAAGACGTTCGGCCACCGAATCGTGCCCGTGGTAGCCGATGAGGCGCGCACCTTCGGCATGGCGAGCCTTTTCCGGCAGATCGGCATCTACTCGCCGGTAGGCCAGATGTACGAGCCTGAGGACTCAGGCTCGATGCTCGCCTACCGGGAGTCGAAATCGGGCCAGATCCTGGAGGAGGGGATCTCGGAGGCGGCAGCTCTTTCTTCCTGGACCGCTGCGGCCACCTCCTACAGTGTCCACGATCTGCCCATGCTCCCGTTCTATATCTACTACTCGATGTTCGGATTCCAGCGGGTGGGGGATCTCATCTGGGCCGCCGCCGATCAGCGAGCGCGCGGTTTCCTTCTCGGCGCTACCTCTGGACGCACGACTCTGGCGGGTGAGGGATTGCAGCACCAGGATGGTGGGAGTCATATTCAGTTTGCCACGGTGCCGAACTGCCGAGCGTACGACCCTGCCTTTGCCTATGAGGTAGCGGTGCTCCTCGAGCGGGGCATGCAGGAAATGCTCGAAGAGCAGCAGGATCGCTTCTACTACCTCACCGTGATGAACGCCAACTATCCGCAGCCCTCGATGCCCCCGGAGCAGGGAGTCCGGGAAGGAATCCTGCGGGGCCTGTATCGCTTGCGGGGCGGTAACGATGCCCGAGTGCAACTCCTCGGCTCGGGCGCCATCATGACCGAGGTATTGGGCGCGCGGGAACTCCTGCGGCAGGATTGGGGAATCGAGGCGGCCGCATGGAGTGTGACGAGTTACGTGGAGCTGCATCGGGATGGCATAGATTGTGATCGTACCACGCGGTTACATCCGGATGCGCCGCCGCTGCAGCCCTTCGCCTCACGGGCCCTGGCGGCCAGCCAGGGGCCGGTAATTGCTGCGACAGATTACGTGCGCGCGCTGCCGGAGCTGATCCGCGCGTTCATTCCACGGCGCTACGTGACCTTGGGTACGGACGGCTTCGGACGCAGTGATACGCGTGCTGCGCTTCGATCGTTTTTCGAGGTGGACGCCGCCTCCATCGTAATTGCCGCCCTAAAGGCTCTCGCGGAGGAGACGATCCTCGACCCCAGGCATATCGCCGCCGCAGTCCGAAAGTACCGCCGCGATCCTGACACCCTCCCTTCATGGTATCGGTAGTGAAGACCCGTTTCCTTTGACCCAGAGATGCTCGCAATGAGAGGTCACCCTTGAACGACATCCCGGAAAAATTCATCGCCAAGCTCGCCAATCAGGACTACACCAGGCGAGTGGAAATGATTGGCATGCGTGATGGCGTCAAGCTGCACACCATCGTTTTGATACCGAAGGGCGCGCATGATGCGCCGATCGTCTTGACCCGTACTCCGTACAACGCGGCGAAGCGGGCGCAGCGTTCGGTGAGCCATTCGATGCAGACAACGCTCCCCCTATCCGACGGGGAGTTCGTTAGGGCAGGTTACATTCGCGTATGGCAAGACGTGCGCGGAAAATACGGCTCGGAGGGCGACTATGTTATGGCACGCCCCGCCCGCGGCCCACTGAACCCCACCGATGTCGACCACAGCACCGATGCCTGGGACACCATTGAGTGGTTACTGAAGAATGTCCCAGAATCGAACGGCAAGGTGGGCATGATCGGATCCTCCTATGAAGGATTTACGGTCGTGATGGCGCTGCTCGACCCACACCCCGCGCTAAAGGCCGCGGTGCCCGAGAGCCCGATAGTCGATGGCTGGATGGGCGATGACTGGTTCAGTTACGGCGCCTTTCGCAACAGCATGCTCGGCTACGTTCACATGCAGACTGCCCAAAGGGGGGAGGGCGATATCGTTCCCAGTTACGCCCACGACGCCTATGAAGAGTTCCTGCGGGCCGGCTCGACGGGCGATTATGTGCGTGCTCGCGGGCTCGAGGAGCTGCCGTGGGTCACCCGCATGATGGCGCACCCCGCGTACGATGCCTTCTGGCAAGCACAAGCGCTCGATAGGCTGTTGGCCGCGCATCCGAGCACGGTTCCGACCTTATGGGAGCAGGGGCTCTGGGACCAGGAAGACATGTGGGGTGCGAATCACGCCTGGCGGGCATTAAAGGAATCGGGCCACGGAGCGAACAACTGGTTGGTGCTCGGTCCCTGGTCTCACAGTCAGATCAATCGCGAGGGGTTCTCGCTCGGGCCGCTGCGTTGGGAAGGGGATACGGCGATGCACTTTCGCCGGGACATGGTCATGCCCTTTTTCAGGGAGCACCTCGAGGGCGGTCCCCCTGCACAGCTCGCGCGGGTGACCGTCTACAACACCGCCGAGAACCGCTGGGAGCGGCTGACCGATTGGCCAGGCGAGAACGAGGGCGGGCATGCCGTTCGCTCGACGCCTCTTTATCTCGATGCCGCCTTCAGTCTGTCATTCGGCCGCCCCGCCGAGCCGGAAGGTACCGGCGACTCGTACGTCAGCGATCCGGCAAAGCCAGTGCCGTTCTTGCCGCGACCCGTGATGGACCCATTCCTTGAGTTCGCGACCACGAGGAAGGGTTATGCGCCCTGGAGCTCGTGGTTGGTGCACGATCAGCGCTTCGTCGACGGTCGTACGGACGTGCTTACCTACGAGACGCCGATGCTGACCTCAGCGGTGCGCGTGCGCGGCGCCCCGGTCGCAGATATTCGTGCCATCACCACCGGTACCGATGGCGATTTTGTTGTCAAACTCATCGATGTCTACCCCGCCACCTACGCAAACGATCCGCCCTTGGGCGGATATCAGCTGCCGATCGCACTCAGCATCTTTCGTGGCCGCTATCGCAAGAGCTTCGAGCACCCTAGCGCGATACCGTCCAACGAGCCGCAGTCGTATCGCTTTGAATTGCCCAACGTCAACCATACATTCCTTCCGCGCCATCGAATCATGGTTCAAATACAGGCCACCCTCTTTCCGCTCTACGACCGTAATCCTCAATCCTTCGTGCCCAATGTATTCGATGCCAAACCTGCCGATTACTGCAAGGCGACGATCACCATTCTGCGCGCTTCGGACAACCCCAGCGCGATCTGGCTACCCTTGGTGACCTAGTGGCGTTTACCGCATGAAGCACTCCGACATCCTCATAATAGGCGGGGGCATCGCGGGCATCGCGTTGGCGGGCCGGCTCGCCGGCCATGCGCGCGTCGTGTTACTCGAACGTGAGAACGCGCTTTCATCACACACGACCGGCCGATCAGCGGCGATCTTCAGTGAAGCGTATCCCATCGAGGAGGCGCGGCGGGAGGTGCGGCAGAGGACGCGGGAGAGTCGTGAGTTTTTCGAGCACCCGCCGGCAGGTTTTGCCGCACGGGCTCTGTTAACACGGCGTCCCACGATGTACGTGTCGCGGCCAGAGTCCACGGGGCGAATCGCCGAATTGTTGGCGAACAGTCCCGATATTACTCGGCCGCTCAGTGCCCCGGAAGCCCGGCGGCTCATGCCCATTTTGCGCGTGGGAGAGTTTACAGCCTTCGCGGAGGAGCCGGCGTCTGCGGATATCGATGTCGGAGCGCTTTTCGATGGCTTCCGCAGGCAGGCGCTGCACGGGGGTGTAGAGATACTCAAGAACCAAGAAGTGGTGGCGCTCTCGTTCGAACCGTCGGGATGGACAGTCCTCACCGGTACAGAGAGGTTCATGGCCCGTATCCTGGTTGACGCTGCAGGCGCCTGGGCCGGGAAGATCGGCCTCATGGCAGGTCTCGGCGACAGAGGCCTGAGCCCATTGCGGAGAACCGCTGTGTTGATCGACCCGCCGGTCGGTCTTGACGTCTCGACTTGGCATCATATTGATGACGTCGCCGACGTATTCTATTTTAAGCCCGAAGCTGGTCTCATATTGGCGTCACCCAACGACGAGACTCCGTCCGAGCCGTGCGACGCTCAGCCCGAGGATATCGACGTGGCTACCGTCGCTTACGAAATCGAGCGCGCGACAACCCTGACAGTGAGCCGGATCCGCCGGCGATGGGCGGGTTTGCGTACCTTCACCCCTTCCCGGACGCCGTTGGTTGAGTTTGATGAAGAGGCGGATGGCTTCTTCTGGCTCGCAGGACTTGGTGGCTTCGGCATCCAGACCGCGCCCTCGATTTCATCACGCGCCGCCGCGATGATTTTGGATCGGTTGTGATCGCCACCGGAGCCGTTCGCCCGCGACCCGAAGTGCTGCTCTTAAATCGAAAGCTCAGTGGTAGTGAATACCTGCTTAAGAACCATGAACGATCGAATCTGCCTCACACCAGGCAGATGAAGCAACTGCTCGGCGTGTAGTCGATTAAAGGTCTCGTTATCCCGTGTTCGCACGAGCATGAAATAGTCAAATTCTCCGGCGACAACATGGCACTCGAGACACCCAGAGACCTTGGTTACCATCTTTTCGAAATCTGAAAACGAGTCGGGGGTCGACCGATCGAGAACGACGCCGATCAAGACCAGCATATTGGCGTCGAGCATCTGAGGATTGAGCAGCGCCACGGTGCGACTTATTACGCCGAGTCGTCTCAGGCGTTCGACACGTCTCAAGCATGCCGGTGCACTCAAATTGACCTTAGCGGCAAGCGCAACGTTGGAGATCGCGGCATCTCGCTGCAACACGCGAAGTATGGCGCGGTCTGTGCGGTCGATTTCTGGCCGGCTAGTGCTAGGCGGAATCTCCTCGGTCGAGAGTTTATTGCGTGTACGGCGCATAAAGAGAATAAAGAAAATTGCGAATGTCAATGGGCGGCGGCATGTTGCGCCGAATGATGATATTTAGCAATCATGGTATTTCACTAAAATTCTATTATTCCGTCACGGCGAGGAGGATCGTGACTACCAATGCAGCGAAGGAGGGATAGATGACTACGCGTAAGACCGCGCAGTCGCGCGAAAAACGGGGGGTACCTGCGGATGATCTACTGTGGCTCGAAGCCCCGTATGAAGAGCGGGCGCTGGCGTGGGCTCGCGAGCGCACGCAGTCGTGCTGCGAGCGCTTGCAGGCGCTGCCCTCGCTCACAGCTGTCAAGGCGGAGCTGGAGGAGACGCTCAAGCAGGCGACACCGGAGCCCCGTATTGAGCTGCTGGGACGTCGTGCGCTGCGAGTTCTGGTAACGGCGTCGCATCCTTTTGGGGAACTGCAGGTGTCTGAGCGCGATGCTGATGGGGCGCCGCAGGCTTGGCACACGGTGCTCGATGTGGGGTCGCTGCGCGAACGCTCACGAATTCCCTACGTGCTGCAGGACTGGGACCTTGAGAGTGCTTTCCTTCCCCCGGATTTCGGCCGCGGCCTGTTGCATCTCTCGCACGGCGGGGGGGACGAGGCGGAGACGCGTGAATTCGACCTCGATCGAGGTGAGTTCGTTGAAGGCGGTTATTACGTTCCGAAGTCGCTGGCGCGCATCCAGTGGCTCAATCAGGACCTACTCCTGATCGGACAGACTTCTACCGGTCCACGAACGGCTGCGGGACACCCCATTGCATTCCAGCTCTGGCGGCGAGGTGAGCCGTTGCAATCGGCGCGGGTGATCTACCAGGGTGAGCCCAGCGATATGCTCATCAACCCTTATGCCGCAGGCGAGGGCGCTCATCGCTACGGAGTCATCAGCCGCTCGGTCAATGCCGTGACGTTCGAGATCTACCTCGTCTATCAGGACGGGGGCATCGAGCGTGTGCCGTTGCCAGCGGATGCGCTCAAATCCAGCGCGATGGTGGCCACTCTCGCCGCGGGCTCTAAGACGATCTTCCTGCAGTTGAATCGGGACCTGCAGTTGGCAGGTAAGCACTATGCTGCCGGTACGCTTCTCGCGTATGCGGTCGATCGATCCGTTCCGACCGCGCAGCGGTTCAGCGCCGTGTACACACCAAATGAGGGCGAGTTCCTTTACGGACCCGGATTGAGTGGTGTGGTGGCAACGCGCGATCAGGTGGCCTTTACCGTCAGTCGACGCCTGGTGCCGAAGGTCATGGTTGCGGAACCCACTGCGATGGGTTGGGCGGTGCGCGAGCTGCTGCGGACGGCGCCGGGTGAGTCGGTCTCCGCATTGGTCGCCGATGCGATTGGCAGCGACTTGGTCGTGACCCGCTGCGGCTTCATGACACCGTCGCGACAGACGCTTTATCGGTCGGCGGCCAAACCTCGTTTACTGGCCCAAGATCCGGTGCGGTTTGAGGGCGCTGGGAATTACACCACGGAGATCGGATCGGCAACCTCGAAGGACGGGACAAAGGTGGATTACTTCCTGTTGCGGCCGCGCGTATCGACTCACGATGGTCCGCAGCCGCTGCTGGTGACCGGGTATGCGGCCTATGGGATCTCCACTGCCCCCGATTACTTCGGGGGCGAGGTGGGCGGCCCAGCTTTCAAGCTTTGGGTCGATCGCGGAGGATCGCTGGTGATACCGGCGGCGCGGGGAGGCCTGGAGCGCGGCGACGATTGGCATCGCGCGGCGATGGGCGTACACCGGCAGCGCTCCTATGATGATTTCATCGCGGTGCTGCAGAAACTGGTCGAGAGCGGCTTCACGGCCCCGGGACGCATCGGGGTGTTCGGCGCCTCCAATGGCGGACTGATGGCGGCGGTGCTTGCCACGCAGCGGCCGGATCTGTTTGGAGCGGCGGTGAGCGACGTGCCGATCACGGACATGCTGCGCATGAAGTATCTGGGAAAAGGGGCCTCCTGGCTGGGCGAGTACGGTGATGCGGCGGATCCGAGGATGGCGCAGGCGCTGGCGAGCTACTCGCCATTGCACAATGTACGGGCGGGAGTGAAGTACCCGCCGTTCTTCATTTCCGTGTCGACGGAAGACGATCGAGTTGGTCCTGGGCATGCGCGCAAGCTGGCTGCGCGGCTCGAGGAGATTGGTTCGCCAGTGTACTTCTACGAAAAAACAGAAGGCGGCCACGGTGTGAGCGACGCCTTTCGCAGTCGCGAGCTGATGGCCCTGCGTGTGGCGTTTCTGATCGATAATTTGATGGATCTGCCATGTTGAACCTAGCAATTGCGAAACTGGTGTCGCATGAGCGAAGGACCGCAAAAAAGCCTCGGTTGATTCCTCGCCTCCAAGCGTAACCGTCGCAGGCTCCCCGTCGTTCTTGCTACCAAGAGTCCCGGCGCGATTCATCAGTATATGCCGCGCCGCCCAATGGAACCGACTCGACATGACGGACTTCGCCGAGCAGGTACACCTTTAATGAGTTTCAACGTGCTTGTGTTGTTCATCGTGACTCTGGTTTACAGCACGACCTTTCCGATCATCCGTGCGGCTACCGCGAATTTGGGGGGTGTCGATATCTGCGCCTTGCGCTTCATCGTGGCCGGTTGCTGTGTGGTACCGTTCTCCCTGCGCGCAGCACGCGCCACATGGCGAGATGGGATCGTGCTCGGTGTCGTCGGGTTCGTCGCCTGCGTCACTCAGACCGTCGGCCTCGAGTACATCTCCGCCGGTCGAAGTGCGTTTCTGAGCACCACCAGCGTGCCGATGGTGCCGCTACTGGGGCTCGTGCTCGGCGAGAGCCTCAATCGGCAAGCGCTCGCTGCGGCGCTGCTCGCCTGCGCCGGTGTAGGTCTGATGTTCTGCGGGGGCGGTGCGAACTGGCGCGGCGACGGGCTCACCCTGTTCTGCGCCATAAACTACGCCATCTACACTACCTGGTTGTCCCAGCGAGTCGGTGACCACTCCTCGTTCGATTTGGCCGTGGCGCAGATTGCGACCATGGCAGTGATATCCCTAATCTGGCTGCTTATAGCTCACCCGCACGCCCAAGCGCTCTCCATGCTCGCAGTGCGTGCACTGCCAGTGGCCCTGCCGCTGGTTTATTTGGGGGCCGTGGCGACCGGCGGAATGCTCTATTTGCAGGCGGTGGGACAGCGTCGCGTCTCTGCAGCGAAGGCGGCGGTGATCGGCGCGCTCGAGCCGGTGTTTGCTGCAATTTTTGGCTGGTGGTGGCTGCACGAGACCTTGGGTCCGCGCGGACTTGCCGGCGCCGCGATGGTCGCCGGTGCGGTGGTTCTGGGTGAGTGGCGCTTCCCGCAGAAAGCCATGTCGACGCCCGACCGGCTGAGAGTCATTCCGTTGAGCGGCTTTTCCCAAACGAACCAAGAGCCCCGGCTTCGTGGAGATAAATGGATCCCACCTACAGACCCGACTCCAAAAGAGCGCTGACCGGTACAACATCCCGCTCACGCCTCACACGCCCCGTCTCAGCCGTTTCAGCCCTGGCCTCGACACGCCTCACCATGCGGGCGCTCACTCCACTGGCAAAGGCGAGCGTCGCGGTGATGGCAGCCCGCTGCAAAGGCCCGGAAATACCGCGGGTGCCCGCGATCGAACTCTGTCGCGCCACTGCTAGGTTCCAGCAGGAGCGCCTTCCACGAGCGAGCACTTTTATTTCGTTTACACCTAGTCAACAATAATAAACATAACCAGATCCCTAGCCCACAAGATAAATACTGCGCACATCGACCACATTTCGCAAGCACAAATCTTGCCTCAATCCTTATCATTTGATCGTGAGACGCCTTTCAGAGGATTCGCATTTTCGGTGCATCCAGGACCTATTTGGGAACACCAACTCGACAGCGCCCTACACAAATCTCGGATATCTCCGAAGCACAGAGTGTTGACCTAACGTCCGTCGAAACGAGGCGGGGGATTGAGAAACCAATGAAAATACGCTTCATCGCTCTAGCAATTGGCTTTGCAGTCCTCTGCTGCGCCGCTCATGTGGTCGTTGCCGTCGGCGCGGAGGCGAACGAGCCGACTACGTCAGATAACACACAGAAAGGACCACAGAAAGCACCTCGGGCGGGTCTCGAAGAAGTCGTGATTACAGCGCAAAAGCGCGCACAGCCTCTTAAGGATGTGCCGATCAGCGTGGTCGCTATCAGTGCTGATGCGCTTAAGGAAGGCCAAATCACTTCATTGGATGATCTCCCCTACGCAGTCCCGGACCTTGCCTACTCCAGCGCGGGAAACAGTCACTATTTCGAAATACGCGGCATGAGTAACCTCGTTGGCATTGGTTCGCTGATCGGGATCTATATCGATGACACCGATGTAACTCTAGCCGGCTCGGCCGATATCCAGATCAATCCGGTCGCATATGATCTGCAGCGCGTAGAGGTACTGCGCGGACCGCAGGGAACGCTTTACGGCGAAGGCTCAGCCGGTGGAACGGTTCGCTTCATAACCAATGATCCGAACCTTAGTGGCTTTGCCTTCGGTGCCGACGTCGCAACAATGTTGACAGAAAACGGTGGGCCGAGTCAGCGTATCAATTCCATGGTGAATGTTCCGCTGATCCCCGGGACACTCGGGCTCAGAATCGCGGGTTCGTTCGAACACGATGGCGGCTGGATCGATGAGCCGGCAGCCAACCTGCAAAATATCAACTCCCAGAACCGAACGAACGTCAGGATCAAGAGTTTATGGAGGCCGAGCTCCCGACTTTCCGTGACCGCTATGGCAATCATTAACCGCTTTGACGGCGGATGGGATTTCAGCGATGCCAACGCACCGGGGCAGTTTACCCAGGTCTTTGGTCTTACGACCGTGCCAAGGGTAAAAAATAATTACAACATAGACTCTCTAACTGTCACCTATGATTTTGCATCCGGCGCTCAGATTTTCAACACGCTAGGGTACCTCAACGTGTCGGCTCCACAATTTGGAGTGCCGGCCTACTTTCAAATATCTGTTCCCCCGCAGTACGCAGACTACTACATTCCGCTGCAGGATATTAATGATCATCTCCTGACGGATGAGTTGCACCTTACGTCTACTGGTACAGGACCTTGGCAGTGGATGGCAGGTGCATTCTTTCGACGATATACGGACGCAATCGCGTCCCCTGTCAATTATTATGGTATCCCCGGCCCGGTCGGGATGTCATTACCCGAACCGTATGCGTCTTCAACCAAAACCTTGGATGCGTCATGGTCCGTATTCGGGAGTACGAGCTATAGATTGTGGGACAGGCTCACGATTGGAGGAGGAGTTCGTCTGTATCAAGATAGGCAGCACTTCAACGACTTCGTGGCAACGACGGAACAAGCGGGCAACTTTCACTCGGTTGACCCGCGTGCCGACGTGCTCCTCAAGGTCACCCAAGATGTCAATGTTTACGCCAGCGCGGCCAAGGGATTTCGTAGCGGAGGGTTTAACTCATTTGGCCAACCGCCTTACGAGCCGGAAGACGTGTGGACTTATGAATTGGGCAGTAAAATGTCCTTTCCGGGCTCTCGCATGAGTCTCGATGCCGATGTCTTCTGGTCGAATTACTCGAATTATCAGACTTTCGCCCCATTACCTGGAGCTGAATTAGTATCGGCGATCCAGAATGTGGGCCGGGCGAAAATCAAGGGAATTGAAGCGGACTGGGCCTGGAGCCCGCTTGCACATTGGCGCCTGGAGGCCCGCGCCGACTACCTGAATGCCCGGTTTACGGAAATTGACGCGACGTCCACCGCGTATCTACCCGGAGACCCGATAGACCTCGTGCCGAGGTATCAGATCACTGTGTCTCCGCAGTTCAATTTTACTTGGTTCGGTAGGCCAGTGTTCAGTCGGTTGGATTACAGCCAACAGGGCCCTGAGACTTACCGAAACCGAAGCTCAGGGCCGTGGTATTACAATGAATCGGACGTAATCCATATGCTGAATTTCAACACTAGCTTGCAGTGGAGTGAGAGCCTCACGCTCAGTGTGTTTGCGCGCAACCTGCTCAACGATGATGGGTTTGCGAACCCATTCAGCATCATCGGTAATGGCGTCAGACCGCGTCCGAGGACGATCGGATTTGAATTCAGTGTCTCCCTTGAGTGAAGTCGACCAAGGAACGGCCATCGGATACCCGCAACTCAGACGAAAATCTGGCGTCTAGTGTGTTGCACGGCGACGACACCGCAAGAAGGCGATGAGCACCGATGGTTGCCGCGGAGCGCACCCCAGTGACCGCAATGCATCAGTCGCGACTTAGTAGCACGCCTGTGCTGTTCAGATGAGCGGTGACGCACGCATGCACCATTGTAGTACGGCGATCGCGCGACACCTCGTTAAGCACGCGACGATGCTATTCAGAATGCTGACGCCGGCTTTGCTATCTATTGCGCACGGCAATGGAGGGAGTAGGACCGATGACATTCATGGGATCGCAGAACCGGCGGCGCGGGAGCGTAATGGTGACGCGCCCCCCAAGCTCGCACTGCAACCAGATATGGAGTGCTCATTGTGAAGCTTTACATCAGCGCCGACATTGAAGGCGTCGCCGGCATCACGGCTTGGGACGAAGCCAACAAAGGCGGACCGACGTATTTGGAGTTTCGCGAGTTGATGACCCAGGAGGTCGTCGCAGCTTGCGAGGGAGCCATGGAAGCCGGCGCGACCGAGATCTGGATCAAGGATGCCCATGGGACAGGGCGCAACATCCTAGTATCGCAGCTGCCAGAATGCGCGCGCATCATCAGGGGCTGGAGCGGCCATCCGTTCTCCATGGTTCAAGAGATCGACGAATCCTTCGCAGCGGTGGCCTTTGTTGGCTTTCACTCCAGAGCGGGGAGCGATGCCAATCCTCTGGCTCACACGTTTACCGGAAAATTCGCGCGCGTGACCCTTAACGGCACGCCCGCGTCGGAATTTCTATTCAACGTCTGGGCGGCGGCCCTTCATAGGGTACCGGCAGTATTCGTTTCCGGTGATGAACAGCTCTGCCTCGAAGCAAAGGAACACGTGAAACACATCTGTACAGCGGCAGTCACTCGTGGAGTTGGCCCCTCGACCATCAGCGTGGCGCCTGTTTTGGCGAGACGCCGAATCAGAGAGGGCGTCTACGCCGCACTTAGGGGAGATACTGCGCGTTGCCGCGTCACTCTGCCCGATCGCTTTGTGCTTGAGATTACGTATAGCACGCCGGTGGATGCCTATCGCGCCTCCTGGTATCCGGGTATGGAGCATCCCTCACCATTGGTGGTGCGCTTCGAGACAGAGGCCTACTTCGAGGTTCTGCGGGCCCTTCGATTCGTAGAGGCGTAACACCGCGGATGCCGGACCGGCAATTACGTAGTCAAATCATTGTGGGTACAGCTGACGGGAAGTTCTGCGTCAGGAGATATGGGATACATCAATCATGCTCGTGAGTCGCTTTCCACGGTACAACATGACTTTCGGACCTACTCCGATACAGCCTCTGCGGCGATTGACCGCTCACTTAGGGGGTAGCGTTGAGCTCTATGCAAAGCGGGAAGACTGCAATAGCGGACTAGCCTTCGGCGGGAACAAGATCCGTAAATTGGAGTTCCTTATCCCGGAAGCGATCGCACAAAAGTGCGACACACTTGTGTCAATCGGCGGAATTCAGTCGAATCACACACGTCAGGTTGCGGCCGTCGCAGCGCATCTGGGCATGCGATGCGTTGTGGTTCAGGAGAACTGGGTGAATTACTGCGACTCAGTCTACGATCGTGTGGGAAACATAGAGATCTCACGCATACTGGGGGCGGAGGTACGCCTGGACCCGGCTGGGTTTGACATTGCCGTGCGACCAAGTTGGGAGCACGCAATGGAGGATGTACGGCAACGCGGCGGTAATCCGTTTCCAATTCCAGCGGGCGCGTCGGAGCATCCGCTAGGTGGGCTGGGATATGTCGCCTTTGCGGAAGAGGTCCGTGCGCAGGAAGCGGAACTCGGCGTACGGTTTGATTACGTAGTCGTTTGCTCGGTAACGGGAAGCACGCAGGCCGGCATGATCGTGGGCTTCGCGGCTGACGGTCGCGCGGACCGTGTCATTGGAATCGACGCGTCGGCGAAACCGGCAGTCACTCGAGAGCAGATCAAACGGATCGCGGTGAATACGGCGGAGCTCGTTGAGCTCGGTCGAGAGATCACAGACGATGATGTCGTTCTCGATTCCCGCTATGGCGGGCCCGAGTACGGTCTGCCAAACGAGGGAACACTGGAGGCTATTCGCCTGTGCGCTCGCCATGAAGGGATCTTGACGGATCCGGTGTACGAGGGGAAATCGATGCACGGTATGATCGATAAAGTGCGAAGAGGTGAGTTTCCCAAGGGCTCGAGGGTTTTATATGCCCACCTTGGGGGCGCTCCTGTCCTGAGTGCCTATAGCTTTCTGTTTCGCAATGGCTGAGAGCGATGCTATCGTTGTGAGACCGGCAAATGGTGTTGAATCGGGGACCGGACGGAGCCCGCACGGAGATCGGATGGCGCCATGGGTAGCCCTAGAATGACGCCCCGCCGAGCGCAAAACTCGCATACTTGGCCGAAGGTTGAGACGGATAGTCCGCGGGGGCGATCGGAAAGTCGACCGAAAGGGTTGCGGACGCTGGACGCTAGTCGTGTCCGATAAATTGACCTTCAGGGGCGAGAACTTCGGACGACCGTTCGCACGTTCGCGCCTTGATCGCAATGCGACTGCGACCATTGACGACGACGAGTGCCTCCTCTTAGACCGTGAGATCAGAGGGTCATGAAGCCGTCGACTTATCGCAGGTATGTGCTCGTTCTCCTAGCTCTCCTTTACGCGTTCAATCAGACTGATGGGTTAGCTCTGGGAATGGCGCTGCAGAGCATCAAGCATTCGCTGCATCTCAGTGACACCCAATTGGGCGTCATGAACGGCATTGCATTCAGTGCCTTCTATTCGACCTTCGGCGTGGCGCTGGGACGCTGGGCGGACTGGGGCAATCGAGTGACTATCCTCTCGTTGACCAGAGCACTGTGGGGCGTATTCGTCATGCTCACCGGCAGGGTGCATTCGTTTCTGCAGCTTCTGCTTGTTCGCATGGGCGCGGGCGTCGGGGAATCCGGTTGCATGCCGGTCGCCTTTTCGTTCATTTCAGAGCTCTTCTCCCGCGTGGAGCGGCCACAGGCGCTGGGACTGTTCTTTTTCGGCGGTGCGTTTTCGACGTTGGTCGGCAATTCTTGCGCCGGCTGGCTGATTCAGCTCTATGGCTGGCGAGTGATGTTTGCTGTCATGGGACTCCCAGGCCTGCTGTTGGCGCTAATCACCTGGCTGACTGTAAGGGAACCACGAACGACTAGAGGCACGAGTGCCGATGCCAAATTAAGCAGCGACAGAGTGCGCCGTGCCGATCCAGCCGTAGCTCACGATGTCGCGCACGGCGTTCCTGGGCGCTCCTCCGTGCCGCCGCTGTCGGAGGTCACCAAAGGTCTTTGGGTCAATGCCAGCTTTCGCAACGTCGCACTAGCTCTGGTCGTAGCCTACTTCTTTAGCGCAGGTCTAACCCAATGGCAGCCGGCGTTTTATCTCCGCACCTATGGAGTAAAGGCCGGAACGTTGGGTACTTGGCTTGCCTTCGCGTATAGCATTCCCGGCATCATCGGCATTCCGCTGGGGGGTTTCATTGCATCACGGTGGGCGGCAGGACGGGAGCGTTTGCAGCTTGTGGCCTGTGCGGCGCTTTACGGTACGGCGGGCATCATCACGCCGTTCGTGTATTTGACGCACGATTATCATCTAAGCCTCGTGTTGTTCGGACTTTCAACGCTGCCGTTCAACTTGATGAGCGGCCCTCTGATGGCTGTGATGGCCGCCGTTCTGCGTCCGCAGACGCGGGCCCTATCGCTGACGGCATTGTTTTTCTTTGCGAACTTAGTGGGTTCCGGATTGGGACCGCTCTTATCAGGAGTGGTAAGCGACGCCCTGCGTCCGATGTTCGGCATCGACTCTCTGCGCTACGCGCTCGTCTTGATGGCTCCATGGTACTTGTGGTGCGGTTGGCATGTGTGGCTGGCGAGCAGAACCGTGATAAGGGATATCGAAGCTGCGAGAGGAAAAGATAATGGAGAAAGCGAGGTCACGCTGCAAGGAGACTTTGGCGTTAGCGCATGAGTTCTCGCGATGCGCGGACATCGGTCGCCGTGAGGAACACCATCAATGGAATACGTACTGCAAGGCTTTTGCCAATGTGGTAGATGTCTCGTAGCCGTCCCACAAGCGCGATCGCCGAATGAGAGAGACCGTCGTATCGGTGCTACGAGTGAGGTATTACATGGGAGATTCCCGATGAGCGAGACTGGATCCAATATCCGCGCCCGCAATCTCGGGATCCCGTTCTCCGGGAGACCAGGCACTCTCAATGCCATTACCGATGTCCCGGGGGTGGAAGTCGGCTACACGACGCTTTGGTCGGGGAGTGGAGCACTGATTGTAGGAAAGGGACCAGTGCGCACGGGAGTGACGGCGATCCTTCCGCGAGGACGTACGGATCCTCGTCCCTGCTTCGGCGGATCCTTCGCCCTCAATGCCGCAGGGGAGTTGACGGGTCTGCAGTGGCTCGAGGAGCGGGGCCTTTTCGAAGGACCTATCCTCATCACGCACACGCATGCCGTAGGGGTCGTCCGGGATGCCGCCATTCAGTGGATGCGCCTCCGGGGATGGCCGCGGCTCATCGAGTACGTCGTCCCGATTGTAGGGGAGACCTATGACGGGTGTTTCAACGACATCGACGGCGGGCATATCACATTTGAGCACGTGTTCGCCGCGCTTGACGGCGCCCACGATGGAGCGCTCGCCGAAGGTAGCGTCGGCGGCGGCGCCGGCATGATGAGCTATGCATTTAAAGCCGGCACCGGTACTGCCTCGCGTAGACTCCCCGATGAGGCTGGCGGGTATACGGTAGGTGTGTTGGTCCAGGCAAACTATGGCACTCGGGAGCAGCTGCGCATTGGGGGAATCCCGATGGGTGCGGCCCTCGCAGCGGAGCTGCCACGGTACCTCGATCCCTCAATCGTACCGGATGACATCAGGCGTAAACACCGGGCTTGGTGTCCCACAGAAGGCTCGATCATTGTCGTGGTGGCGACCGACGTGCCGCTTCTGCCACATCAGTTAAGACGACTCGCCAAGCGCCCGACGATGGGCATTGCGCGGCTCGGAGGCGTCGGCACGTCGCTGTCGGGCGACCTTTTCGTGGCATTCTCGACCGCCAATCCAGACATCGGGGAGCGCATCGACGCATTGCCAAGTCTGCCCGCCGTGGCGCCCTACGAAGTCAAGATGCACCCCAATCTCGCGCTCAGCGCACTCTTTGAGGCAACGATAGACGCTACGGAGGAGGCAATCCTCAACGCGTTGGTGGCCGCCGACGCGGCCGAGGGCATCTATCGACTCCACATTCCGCGCCTTCCACACGATCGGGTGCGGGAGATCCTACGCGCGCATGTACTTCTACGAGAAGGTACCTCCTGAGCGTCACGCCCTAACTCTCAGCCTCACGTTCCCGGGCCGCAGAGCTGCAGGATGGCTGCGGTGCCAGCGACAAATGTTCGTAGACAGGTGAACTAAGAGTACGAGGTGATGCCCTTGGACAAACAGATCTGCGCGATATTCCCGCTCGCTCGGGCCCCCGGCTGTAGCGACCCGCGATCGTCACGCTCATTACCAGCTCCCAAGTCCTTGACATTGCTTACGATGTCGACTGTAGCAGTATGCAGAAATGCCCTCAGGTGTTCGCAGGCAAGTTCCGCATCTGGCCTCGGAGCTCCCGCTCGCACTGCATCGCGAAATTCAACCATCGCAAGCAGAAAGCACCATGACTGAACAACTGTTCTCCGGTTGTATCCCAGCCCTGATGACTCCCGTTGGGCGCAGAAGGAAGCCAGAATTGGATGCGCTAGCGGCAAAGGCGAGTGAACTCATCACCTTGGGCATGCGGGCCGTCGTTTACTGCGGCTCGATGGGAGATTGGCCGCTACTTTCCGATGAAGAGCGTATGCGCGGTGTCGAGGCTCTGGTTGGGAAGAACGTCCCAGTTATCGTTGGGACTGGCGCGCAGAGTACCGCACGTGCGGCGGCGCTCGCCGCGCACGCAAGACGCTGCGGAGCGCAGGGTCTGATGATAATTCCTCGAGTACTCTCACGCGGCAGTTCGCCAGCAGCTCAGCGAAATCGCTTCGCCACTGTGCTAGCAGCCGCAGATGGCCTCCCAGCGGTCATTTACAACAGCCCCCATTACGGTTTTGAAACGCGTCAGGAGTTGTTCGTCGAATTGCGAGGTATCTTGGGGTTTAAGGAGTTTGGCGGTGCAGCGGCGCTCGCATATGCCGCCGAGCACATCACTAGCGGCAACCCTGATATTGCACTCATGGTTGGCATCGACACTCAGGTAGTGCACGGATTCGTGCACTGCGAAGCGCGCGGGGCAGTCACCGGTGTCGGCAATGCATTACCGCTGCAGGTACTGCGATTGATCGCTCTGTGCAAGCAAGCAGTCGCGGGGGACGCGCGGTCGTTTCGTGATGCGTTGGAATTGCAAGAGGCTTTGGCTGTGCTTTCGTCATTCGATGAGGGGGCGGATCTCGTGCTCTACTACAAGCACCTGATGGTACTTGCTGGCTAGCTCTGAGTATGCTGAGCAGGTAAATCAGGACGACGCGCTGACCGACTCTCAACGTGCGTTCGCCGAATCGGCTTGGCAAAGATTCAATCGTTGGTGGAACGAGTGGCCGGCGCGCAAAGCGCAAGCATGAGACCCGCTTTCTATTTGAAATTAGCCCTCAGCTCCAAGTATCTGCGGGCAATTGCGCAAACCGATGCCAAAGCGTGGAAGACTCCTCATCAGTTGGCTGAGTAAGCGGCGGCGCCAAATCAGCCCACCCCGGATCTCCAGTAATCCGAACTAAAACCGCCTTTATGCTCGATATGAGCGGGAGTCCAGTAAACACTGCACGGGCAGCTGAAGCCCGTTTGAGCGCGGCGTCATCACCATTGTGATAGGCGGCGGCGCAATAGCGGGCGTTTATATTCGCCGTTGCTGAAATGCAGCCGGCAAATTCTCCAGTCCGCGCTCGTAAGAGAACAGCCTCGTTGGAAGGAAACACGCGAAGGTTCCTGCTCAATTGAGCGACCTCGGCAGCGTATTTCATATCGCCAGAGGAGTCCTTCAGTCCGGCAATGTTACTCCCAAAGCGGCTAAGAAGAAGCGAAACCGTCGAGACAGAATACTGGACGCCCGCTAGGTCAGGAAAATTGTACAGGTAAAGTGCAAGATTCCGCGAGCCCACCGCGTTCAACACACGTTCAACATAGCGGGAAATGCCATCAGGAGAAATCAGTTTATAATAAAATGGGGGGAGTAATAGGGCACCGGCAAAGCCAAGCTCGGCGGCCGTTCGAGTAAGCTCCGCAGCATCGCCCGTCGATGCTGCGCCTGTACCTACCATGAACTGATCGAGCGGCAAACCGGCCTTTGCGACAGCGTTCATCAAACCCAGGCGTTCGGCGACGCTAAAGGATGTCGCCTCGCCAGTCGTCCCAAGAAGATTAAGGCCGTCGCACCCATTGCACAGTAAATGTCTGGCCCGCGCGATAAGCCGTACGCCATCGGGGTTCCCAGCTGACGTCACTGGAGTTGCCATTGCAGCGATAACGCCACGCAAGCCTTCAGTCACCATGAGGTTCTCCGTCGCTCAATACACGGCCAAATTTTACTACGGAAAGCTCTTCCCGGTGCGATCCGACCTGCCGCGTGCTCTCGCTGTTGCAGACTCGCTGCGGACTGGCAACCCGGATGCGGACGCACCACCAAGCGAGATGCTTCCCGACCCAATTTAGTACGGCCGGCAGACTCGGTCCGCCGTTCTCACTGTCGCGGTCCGCGTTGCTACACAGGTAAAGGGAGGTTCTCTCCTCATACCCGGTCGGGAATGCGTGACCGAGAGATCGATACCATGTCAGCTCGAAGCCACCCGCTCTGAGGCCATTTTTTTCCCTAACCGGCAGGGGTCTCAGCAAGCTATCGCCGCCGTGATTCGATCGGCGAACGGGAGACTGCGGCCTGCCAAGGTGCGTTTCAGTGGTCCCGGACCGCCTTTCGGAGCATCTTCCCCAAATCGGTCACGTAATAGGCCGTCTTTGACCCCCCTATCGGTACGAGTACGTGAAACCCAACTAAGCCAGACGGAAGCAAGTTCCGCTTCCAGGCGGTCTCATCGAGGGGCGTGCCTTCCAGCGAAAAGATAAGCTCGATTATGTCGTCGCCGAAAGCGATGTCGATTGCAGACGACAAGCGCCGCATGTCGCTAGCGGTGATCTCCCCACACAAGTAAGCAGCAAAGACCTTGGCGAGCCATTTTGGCTTCTGCATATCTGTCAGCCGCTCGAGCACGAGAAAAAGCGTCTCGCCGATCTTCCTAGCGTCGTCGGACTGGGCCCGCTCACGCATTTGTTCCCGCGCTTCGGGCGTTTGCAGGCTTGGATCACGAACAAAGGACAGCAGCTTTGCAGCGAGCAACGAATCACTGATTTTTTTGGTCGCGCGAAGTACTCTCACTACTCGATCGATGATGGGGATCGCCTCCGCAACC
>Ga0335075_10003537_pt1 | contig 24747 bp, 24 predicted proteins | sample Lox_Sample_24_FD_206723 | JGI IMG/M metagenome (GOLD analysis project Ga0335075, IMG submission 206723) | Soil microbial communities from Loxahatchee National Wildlife Refuge, Florida, United States - Lox_Sample_2.4 | ecosystem: Environmental > Terrestrial > Soil > Wetlands | place: USA...
TCGAATTTCAGCATCGTCCACGGCACGGGGTAACGATCGGTGCCGATCCCCAGGAAGCCGCCAAATTCCAGTACGGCATAGCGGATCTGACCCGAGATCTTGTCGATCATCAGGTCATCGATGGAGCCGAGCTTTTCCCCGGCCGTGTTGTACACGGTCGCGCCTTCCACCTTATCGGAGGAAATGACCGTACCCGTCGTTCTTTCGGAACTCGTCATGGCAAGTTGTCCTTGATATTGCGCAGCAGTGTCGCTGAGGCCCTTGATCCTGGGCCCGGGGGCCGGCGGCGGGTATCGGATCCTTCCGCACCCGCGCGTCGGCGGTTGGGAACGGGAGGCCCATTGGCTTCAGGGGCGAGCTAAGCGTCGCCCGTCCGCAGGAACTGCCGGCCGACCCGCGGTTCCACCTCCCGCAATTTCGCCAGCGCCGCATTGCTGATGTCCCGGACCTCGGCCGCCGTGGTGCCCTCCGCGAACGTCAGCGAGGCGGCGAGCAGGATCTCGTGCGGTCCCAGGTACATGCTCAGCAGTTCCCGGATGCCCGACACGCGGGGGTCCGCGACCAGGATTTCACACACTCCTTCGCGGATGGCCGCCGAGACGGCCTCGCCGGTGAGCAGGCTCTTGCTTTCCGCCAGCACGATGGCGGCCAGGGCAATGAGCACCACACCGATCGCGATCGCGGCGATGCCGTCGCCGTGCCGCCAGCCCAGGAGTGCCGTGCCGATGACACCGGCCGCCGCCAGCAGCAGTCCCAGCAGCGAGGCCAGCCCCTCGGACAGGACTTCGAAGACGCCGGGATTCGGACTCGAGTGGATGAACCGCACCAGGCCGACCCGACGATGACGCCGCCGCGAGAGCTGCGGGCGGCCGCGCTCGGACTCACGCCAGCTGACGATGAATGACAGGGCCTCGAACACGAAGGACAGCGCCAGGGCGGCGAGAGTGAGCGGGACATGGTCGACGGGCTGCGGGTGCCGCAGCTTCCCGATGCCCTCGTAGAGGGAGGCGATGCCGCCGGCCGCGAAGATCAGCATGCCGACGATGAACGTCCAGAAGAACGAATCCATCCCATACCCGAACGGATGCCGCTCGTCCGGCTCGCGGGTGCTCAGGTGCATGCCCATGAGCAGCAATCCCCCGTTCAGCCCGTCGACGACTGAATGGAAGGCCTCCACCAGCATCGAGGCGCTGCCGCTCAACAGGAAGGCGCCGAACTTGACGGCGGCCACCGCGGCGGTCCCCGCAAGCGAGGCGTAGAGGGAGCGGTTGGAAGGTTCGGCCATGTGCCCCCAACCATGCGCCAGCCGGACCTGGCCTACAATGGCGCCGCGGATCCACCGCCGAGCCAGGGACCCAGGAGCCGACATGCCGAGACGCACTTCACCGTGAAGTCCACGCGGCTGTCGGCGCAGGTCACCCTCCTCAGGGCCGAGGCCCTGGAATGGCTCGCCGCGAGACCGGCCTGTTCCATCCACGCCGTGGTGACCGATCCGCCCTACGGGCTGATCGAGTACGCCGCGCGCGATCATCGCAAGCTGCGCGCGGGCCGCGGCGGGGTCTGGCGCATTCCACCCTCATTTGATGGTGCGAAGCGTCAGCCGCTGCCGCGCTTCACCGTGCTGTCCGAAGCCGAACTTGCGGCGCTGAGCGGTTTCTTCGGCGATCTCGGCGCGGCGCTGCTGCGGGTGCTGGTGCCGGGGGGACACCTGTTCCTCGCCTCCAATCCCCTGCTGTCAACGCTGACCTTCCATGCCCTGCAGGGCCGCGGCTTCGAGAAACGCGGGGAAGTCGTGCGCCTGGTACAGACCCTGCGCGGCGGGGACCGGCCCAAGGGCGCCGAACGGCAGTTCGCGGACGTCTCGGTCATGGCGCGCTCGGGCTGGGAACCCTGGGGCATCTTCCGCAAACCGCTCGAGGGAACGGTGGCCGCGAATCTGCGGCGCTGGGGCACCGGCGGCCTGCGCCGCATCGGCGCCGACGCTCCCTTCAGGGATGTGATCGTGAGCGCACCCACCGGACGCACGGAGCGGGCGATCGCGCCGCACCCCTCGCTCAAGCCGCAGGCCTTCCTGCGCCAGCTGGTGCGCGCCGCGCTGCCCCTCGGCACCGGCATCGTCTACGACCCCTTCGCCGGCAGCGGCTCGACACTGGCCGCGGCCCAGGCCGTGGGCTATCGGGCGGTGGGCACCGAGCGCGACGCACAGTACTACCGGATGGCCTGCCGGGCGTTCGCGCGGCTCGCGGCCCTGAAGATCTGAAGCCGGCTCAGCCCAGCAGCGCCTCGCGGTGGTACAGCCGGCCGGCGCCGAAGGCCGCAATCAAGCCCAGCAGCAGCGAGACGCTCACGGACAATGTCGCGTAGAGGGCAGAGACGGGCTGTGCGCGCAGCAGCCCCGTGACCAGGAAGTGCTGGCTCAGGGAGGGCACCATCATCAGCCACACGGTCGGCCGCAGCCCCAGGGTGTTGGCGAAGATCAGCGGCAGGGTCGGGATCAGCAGCACCAGGCCCACGTAGGTCTGCGCCTCGCGGTAGCTGCGGGTGAAGGCCGCCACGATGGTCATGAGCGATGCGCCGAGCGGCGCCAGCGGCGCGCAGCTGGCGATCAGCTTCACGATGGTCGGCAGGTCCAGGTTGACGCTCATGCCCAGGTTTTCCAGGCCGACGTAGCGCAGCGCCAGGGCCATGGCGCAGACGTTGAGGGTCAGTGACAGCACCATGAACACGCAGGCCGCGAGGATCTTGCCGTAGATCAGCTGTTCGCGCGGCACCGGCACGGTCAGCAGCGATTCGAGCGAACCGCGCTCGCGCTCGCCCGCGGTCGCATCCAGGGTGACGTGCAGGCCGCCCATGAGCATGGTCAGCAGGATGATGTACGTGAGCGTACCCAGGATCAGGACCGAGCGGCTGGTGGGGGTCGCGACATCCACGTCCTGTACGGCAATGGCGGACAGGACCATCGGATCGATGCCGCGGGCCATGAGCCGCAGCCGCGCCGCCTGCGAGGACAGCCGGCCGAGGACGGCCCGCACCCGCCCCACATCGGCCGCCCCGGCCACGTCCGAGGAATCGCTGTACAGCAGCACCGGCGCCGGCAGGCCCTGGCTGAGCTGGCTGGCATAGCTTCGCGCGATCGCGAGCACGATGCGCCGCCGCTGGTGGCGCACGGCGTCGCGGGCCGCGGCATCGTCGAGGTCCACCGGCACGACATCGATGCGGTACTGGCGCAGCTGCGCGACCAGCCCGGGCGCGCGTTCGGCATGCACGACGGCGAGGCTGACCGGCCTGTTGTCCTGGCTCTGGCCGCGGCGCACGGTCAGGTTCACCAGCGCGCCGACCAGCAGCGGCATCACGACGGTGCCGATCAGCAGCGCCGCGACGAACGTGCGCCGGTCGCGCAGGTTCTCGCGCAACTCCTTGCGCAGTACGGTGAGGAGGTGGCGCATCAGCCCTGGCCCCCGGGTTCGAGGAAGCGGATGAAGGCTTCCTCGAGGTCGGAGGTGCCGGCGCGTTCCCGCAGCTGCCCGGGCGTACCCTGCGCCACCACCCGGCCGCCGCTGATGACGACCACCTCGTCGCACAGCGCGGCCACTTCCTGCATCACGTGGCTCGAGAACAGGATGCAGCGTCCCTGCGCCTTCAGTTTCAGCAGCAGCGCACGCAGCGTGCGCACCGCCATCACGTCCAGGCCGTTGGTCGGTTCATCGAGCACGAGGTTGCGCGGGTCGTGCACCAGCGCCCGCGCCAGTGCCGTCTTCAGGCGCTGGCCCTGCGAGAACCCCTTGGCATGGCGGTCCGCGAAGTCCTCCATTTCCAGAAGCTCGATGAGCTGCGCCGCGCGCCGGCCGCAGGCCTCGGCGCCCATGCCATGCAGTTCGCCGAAATACGTGATGTTCTCGCGGGCCGTCAGGTGCGGGTAGACGCCCGCGCCGTGCGGCAGCACGCCCATGCGGCGCCGGGCCTCGAGCGAGCGTTGGCGGGCGCTGATGCCGTCGATGAACGCATCCCCGCCGTCCGGCTGCAGCACCGTGTACAGCATGCGCAGCGTGGTCGACTTGCCGGCGCCGTTGGGTCCGAGCAGGCCGGTGATGCGCCCGTCGGCCGCGGCCAGTGACACATCGTGCACGGCGGTGACCGCGCCGAAGCGCTTGTGCAGATGCCGCGCCTCGATCATGGCGGGGCCCCGGTGAACGAGGTCAGGAATGCCGTGGGCACGGTCGCGTGGAGGCACGCGACTTCCGCATCGAGCCCGCGGATGCTCGCGGTCTCGATGAACCGGCTCAGCAGCCGCGAGGCGCAGGGCGCGGTGATCTGGCCATGACTCATGCCCGCCACCACCACCTGCAGGCTCTGGCGCAGGCCGCGGGCCGCCTGCTGCGCATAGCCCGGCGGGGTCACCGGATCATCGCTGCCCGAGAGCAGCAGCACCGGCCGGTCCGAGCTCAGGGGCGCGTGGAAATCCGCATCCACCGGGCCGCGCGGCCACAACGCGCAGATGGCCTCCAGCGCATCCAGCTGCGCCGTGCCCATGTAGGTCGCCGCCAGCCGCGCCCGATCCGCGGCCCGGATCTCGTAGCCCGGCACGTCCTCGGAACACACGACGCTGTTGTGCATGCCGTAGGCGAGCAGGTCATCGAGGGAGTGCGTGACCTGCAGCATCAGGCCCGCGATCGGCGCGAAGTCGGCATGCGCCTGCGCTTCATCGAGCACCAGCGGCAGCAGCGCCGTTTCATCGCTCGAATAGCTGGACAGCCGCACGACCGCCCCCAGGTCCTCGGCATCGAAGCTGAAGTGGCGCGTCGCCCCGGTGAACGGATCGGGTACGCCGACCGGCACGGGCTGCGTTTTCAGGCGGCCGAGCAGGGCTTCGAACGTCCGGTTCGGGTCACCGAAGCGTGCATGACAGGCCGGGTCGCCGACGCAGCGGGCGAAGATCCGCTGCAGCGCCCCTTGGGCATCGAGCGCCAGCGAGGCGCCGAGCGTCAACTGCGGGGGCACGACACCATCCAGGATGACGGCGCGCGTGTGCTGCGGATAACGGCGCAGGTACTGCTGGGCCACGCGCGTTCCATACGAGCCGCCATAGAGATCGATGCTCTGGTAATGCAGCGCGGCGCGCACCGCATCCAGGTCCCGCACCGCCAGCGAAGTCGTGTAGTAGGCCACGTCTGCGTGGGCGGCGAGCCGGGCGAGACATTCGCGCGCTTCGCGGGTCAGCGCCGCAATCGAGTCCGGTGCATCCGGATCGGGATTGCCGGGACAGTCGAGGGCGTTGGAGCCACCCGTGCCGCGCTGGTCCACCAGGACGATGTCCCGGTCGCGGTGGATGCGGTCGAACACCGGGGCGACGCCGGTATAGAACGTGGTGGCCGCCAGTCCCGGCCCGCCGGCCAGGACGAACAGCGGATCCGCACGGGCCCGCTCGCTGACGGCGGGGACGCGGGCGACGAACAGCCGGATCTGACGCCCCTGCGGGTCGGCCGGATTCTCGGCAACGGTCAGATGCCCGCACTGGGCCTCGAGCGACACCAGCTGGCTCGGATGGGTGAGGCGGCAGGGGGTCAGCTCCAGGGTGGACGGCGGCGGGGCCGCCGGCGCTGTCGCGACATATGCCAGGAACAGGACAGCGAGGACGGGGATGGCTAAAATCCGGCGCAATTTTCGCTCTGTCCGTGCCTGAAACGCGGGCCGCTAAGATAACGCATGCGATTTTCCCAAAACTATGAAGTGGTCGTCGTCGGCGGCGGGCATGCCGGCACCGAGGCCGCGCTGGCGGCCGCGCGGCGCGGGGCCCGCACGCTGCTGCTGACCCACAGCCTCGACACCCTGGGCCAGATGAGCTGCAACCCGGCCATCGGGGGCATCGGCAAGGGCCACCTGGTGCGGGAGATCGATGCGCTGGGCGGCATCATGGCGCGCGCCGCCGACCATGCCGGGATCCAGTTCCGGACCCTCAATGCCAGCAAGGGGCCCGCCGTGCGGGCGACCCGCGCCCAGGCCGACCGGCAGCGCTACCGCGCCTTCATCCGGCAGGCCCTGGAGAACACGCCCCACCTGGCGCTGTTCCAGCAGGAAGTGGCCGACCTCGTGATCGAGGCCGGCCGGGTCCGCGGCGTCGTCACCGTGTCCGGCATCGTGTTCGCCGCGCCCGCCGTGGTGCTCACGGTGGGCACCTTCCTCGCCGGGCGCATCCATGTGGGCCTCGACCAGTACGCCGGCGGCCGCGCCGGTGATCCGCCGGCCAACCGCCTGGCCGAGCGGCTGCGGGCCCTGGATCTTGCGGTCGGGCGCCTCAAGACCGGCACGCCGCCGCGCATCGACGGCCGCACCATCGACTATGCGCAGCTGGCCGCGCAGCCCGGGGATACCCCGGTCCCCGTGTTTTCGTTCCTCGGGCGAGTCACCGACCATCCAAGGCAGGTCGATTGTTTCATTACGGCGACGAACGAGCGAACCCACGAGATCATCCGCCAGGCCACGGACCGCTCGCCCCTGTTCACCGGCCTCATCGAGGGCGTGGGTCCCCGCTATTGTCCGTCGGTGGAGGACAAGGTGGTCCGCTTCGCGGACAAGACCTCGCACCAGATCTTCGTGGAACCCGAGGGGCTCGATACCCACGAGGTCTACCCGAACGGCATCTCGACGAGTCTCCCCTTCGACGTGCAGTACGAACTGGTGCGCAGCATCCGCGGCTTCGGCAATGCGCACCTGACCCGGCCCGGCTATGCCATCGAATACGACTTCTTCGATCCGCGGCAGCTGTCCGCGTCGCTGCAGACCCGCTCCATCGGCGGGCTGTTCTTCGCCGGCCAGATCAACGGCACCACCGGCTACGAGGAGGCGGCCGCCCAGGGCCTGCTGGCCGGCGTCAACGCCGTGCAGCTGGTGCGCGACCAGGCACCCTGGGTCCCGACGCGGGCCGAGGCCTACCTCGGGGTGCTGGTCGATGACCTGATCACCCGCGGGGCCCCGGAGCCCTACCGCATGTTCACCAGCCGCGCCGAGCACCGGCTGCTGCTGCGCGAGGACAACGCCGATGAGCGGCTCACGCCGCGGGGCCGCGAGCTGGGCCTGGTGGACGAGGAACGCTGGCGGCTGTTCAACGAGCGCAGCACGCTCGCCCGCGCGGAACTGGCGCGCCTCGCCGCCCGTCGCGTGAAGCCCGATGAGGTGCCCGCCGCCTGGAACGAGCGCGTCCTGGCGGGCGCGCCGCTGGCGCGGGACCTCAGCGCCCTGGAACTGCTGCGCCGGCCGGGCGTCGGCTATGCCGACGTGACCGAACTCGCCGGCGCGCCCGAGTGGCTCGGGATCGACCCGCGCCTGCCGGCGCAGATCGCCCTGCAGATGGAAGTGACCGCCAAGTACGCGGGCTACATCGAACGCCAGCAGCAGGAAGTCGAGCGCCAGTTGCGCAGCGAGTCGGCGCGGGTGCCGGAGGACCTGGACTACGGATGCGTCCCGGGACTGTCGACCGAAGTGCGCCAGCGGCTGAACGAGGTGCATCCGCGCACGCTCGGCCAGGCCGCGCGCATTCCGGGCGTCACGCCCGCCGCCATTTCCATCCTGCTGGTGTACCTGAAGAAGCACGCGGCCCGGGTGGCCTGACGGTGTCCCCACCATGACCTTCCTCGAACAGCTGCACGGCGCCTGGGCGCGCAACGACTCGCTGGTGTGCGTGGGCCTCGACCCGGAGCTGGAGAAGTTCCCGGCGAGCCTCGCCGGTCAGCCCTCCCCGATCTTCCAGTTCAACCGCGCCATCATCGATGCGACCGCGGACCTGGTCTGCGCCTACAAGCCCCAGTTCGCCCATTACGCGGCCTGCGAGGCCGAGGACCAGCTCGAACGCACCATCGAGTACATCCACCAGCACCATCCCGGCATCCCGGTGATCCTGGACAGCAAGCGCGGCGACGTCGGCAACACGGCCCAGCGCTATGCCATCGAGGCCTTCGAGCGTTACGGCGCCGACGCGGTGACCGTGAATCCCTACCTCGGCGCCGATTCCCTGGAGCCCTTCCTCTCCCACGCCGACCGCGGCGTCATCATCCTGTGCCGCACCTCCAATCCCGGCGCGCGGGACCTGCAGGACCTACAGGTGGGCGACCGCAGGCTCTACGAAGTCGTGGCACGGCTGGCCGCAACGCACTGGAATACGCGCGGCAACTGCGCGCTCGTCGTCGGGGCCACCTATCCGCAGGAACTGGCCCAGGTGCGCGCCCTCACCGGCGACATGCCCTTCCTGGTGCCGGGCGTGGGCGCCCAGGGCGGGGACGTGCAGGCGGTGGTGAGCAACGGCCAGACGGCGGCCGGCACCGGGCTCATGGTGAGTTCTTCGCGCGCCATCCTGTACGCGGCCCGCGACGAGACCTGGATCGAGGCGGCGCGCAGCGCGGCCCGCACGTTGCGGGACGAGATCAATCGCCACCGCGCCGGAAGCCGCAGCGCCGCCTGATTCAGCGCACCTGCAGCGAGCCCATGCAGGGCCGGAAGATGACCTCCCGCGGCTCGTCCTCGCCCAGGTCCACCGGCGCCAGTTCGGCGCCGATGTCCTGCATGAAGTGACCAACCAGGGTGAGCATGCTGTCGCACGAGGAGCGCGCCCGGTGGCCGGCGGGCATGTGCACCACCGTCCGCGCCTTCAGGGCCCGGGCCTGGGGGGCGGCGGTACGCAGCGCCTCGACGCAGCGGTCGAGCAGCAGCAGTTCGGTCGCGAGCGTGGTATCGGTGGCCTCCGGGTTATTGCCCTGCCGGGCCACACAGCGCAGGTGCAGCAGGGCACCCGCCTCATCCACCGTATCGAACACGCACACGGCAATGGCGCACTCCAGGTTCGCCCGCAGCACGACGTCCTGCGTGACCACTTCGAACTGGTCGGCGCCGACCCGGATTTCGCGCGTGGATTCCATGGAACTTCGAAGCTTAAGCCTACTTGCGCCAGAAGGTCTGCGTGAACAGCACCAGGACGCTGAAAATTTCCAGCCGGCCCAGCAGCATGGCCAGAGTGCAGACCCAGGCCTGGAAGTCTGTCAGCGCCTGGTAAGTGTGGCCGGGGCCGACACGTCCCAGTCCGGGTCCCATATTGTTCAATGACGCCAGGATCGCGCCCAGCGCCGTCTGGAAGTCCATGCCCGACAGCAGCAGCGCGAAGATCAGCACCGTCGCCGTCATGAAATACAGGAAGATGAAGGCCAGCACGGAGTTGCAGACCCGGTCCGGCACCGCCCGGCCGCCGATGCGCACCGGCGCCACCGCGCTGGGATGGACCAGCAGCTTCAGCTCCCGGCCGGCCTGGCGCGCGAGCAGCAGCGTGCGGAACATCTTGATGCCGCCTCCGGCCGAGCCGGTGCTGGAGACGATGCAGGACAGGAACAGCATCCAGAAGGGCGCGAACACCGGCCACTTCGAATAGTCCTGCGACACCAGTCCCGAGGTCGTCGCCACCGAGACCACGTTGAACAGGGCGTAGCGCAGCGACTGGCCGAAGGTCGCATAGGTGTGGTGGAACGCGAGCAGCATGGCGACGCCGAGCACGCTCACCGTCAGCACCACCAGCACCGCCCGCGCCTCCGGATCGCGCGTGTACGGCGCCAGCGACAGCTGTCGCAGGGCGACGAAGTGCCGGGAAAAACTCAAGGACGCAACGATGATCAGCGCGCACAGCGTGAGCTCGATGGCCGGGGAATTGAAGTAGGCGACATTGGCATCGTGGGTGGAGAACGCGCCGAGGCCCACGGCCGAGAAACAATGGCAGACCGCATCCAGCCAGGACATGCCGGCGAGCCGCAGCGCGAGGATGCCCACCGCCGTGATGGCGCAGTACACCAGCCACAGCGACTTGGCCGTGCTGGTGATGCGCGGGGTGATCTTGTCGTCCTTCATCGGCCCCGGCGTTTCGGCCTTGTACAGCTGCATGCCGCCGACGCCCAGCAGCGGCAGCACCGCCACCGCCAGCACGATGATGCCGAGGCCGCCGAACCAGTGCAGGGTACAGCGCCACAAATTGAGCGCCGGCGCCAGGTGATCCAGCCCCGTGAGCATGGTCGCCCCGGTCGTGGTCAGGCCGGACATGGTCTCGAAATAGGCCTGGGTGAAGGTCAGCCGCGGGATCAGCAGCAGCAGCGGAATGGTCGCCGCGGCCGACATCAGCGCCCACCCCAGGGTCACCAGCAGGAACCCGTCGCGCGGCTTGAGTTCGCGGGCATGCCGGCGGGTCGCGGCCGCGATCGCATAGCCGACGCCGGCGGTCGCGATGCCGCTGCCCAGGAACGCGACGGCGGTGCCATCCCCGGTCAGCAGCGCCGTCGCCAGCGGCAGCACGAAGGTCGCCCCGAAGGCGGTCAGGATCAGTCCCAGGACGTTGATGACCCCGAGCATCCGCTAGCGGGACACCGGCCCGGTGAACAGCCGCTCGATGGCATCGATGTGACGCCGGTCCGAGAGGAACAGGATGACGTGGTCGTCGGCCTGCACCACCGTGTCGTGGTGGCACATGATGACCTCGTCGCCGCGCACGATGGCGCCGATCGAGGCCCCTTCCGGGAGCTTCAGCTCCTCGACCCGCCGCCCGACCACCCGCGAGGTCGACTCCGTCCCGTGCACGATGGCCTCGAGCGCCTCGGCCGAACCGCGCCGCAGCGAGTGCACCTTGACCACGTCGGCGCGCCGCACGTGCTCGAGCAGCGAACCGATGGTGATGGTCTGCGGGGAGATCGCGATGTCGATGGTGCCGCTTTCCATGAGGTCGGCGTAGGAGGGCTTGTTGATGAGCGCCATCACCTTGCGCGCGCCCAGCCGCTTGGCGAGCATCGCCGAGAGGATGTTCGCCTCCTCCGAGTTGGTGAGGGCGGCGAAGATGTCGGTGCTGTCGATGTTCTCCTCGATCAGCAGTTCCTCGTCGGCCGCATCGCCATGCAGCACGATCGTGTTCTCCAGCAGTTCCGCCACCCGCCGGGCGCGCTGCGCGTCGCGCTCGATCAGCTTCACCTGCCCCGTCCGTTCCAGCGCCCGCGCCAGGCGCAAGCCGATGTTGCCGCCGCCGGCGATGACGATGCGCCGCACCGGGCTTTCGTCCTTGCGCATTTCCGTCATCACCCGGCCGATGTAGTCGCGCCCGGCGAGGAAGAACACCTCGTCGCCGTCCTCGATGACGGTTTCACCCTCGGGCCGCACGGCGCCGCCCTTGCGGTAGATGGCGACCACCCGCGCCTCGGTGCTGGGGATGTGCTCGCGCAGCTCGCGCAGGCGCTGGCCCACGAGCTTGCCGTCCTTGCGCGCGCGCACGCCGACCAGGCGCACCTTGCCGTCCGCGAAGTCCAGCACCTGCAGGGTGCCCGGGAAATTCACCAGCCGCTCGATGTATTCGGTGACCAGCCGCTCGGGGCTGATGAAGAAATCCACGGCCAGCGCATCGTCGCTGAACAGTTCCGGCCGCGCCGTATATTCGGCCGAGCGGATGCGGGCGATCTTGGTGGGGGTGCGGAACAGGGTGTCCGCGACCTCGCAGGCCATGATGTTCACCTCGTCGCTGTTGGTGAGCGCGATGAGGATGTCGGCCTCGGCGGCGCCGGCGGCCTCGAGCACCGAAGGGTAGGCGCCGTTGCCGGCGACCGTGCGCACGTCGATGCGATCCTGCAGGTCCCGCAGGATGTCCTCGCCGACGTCGACCACGGTGACCTCGTTGGCCTCTTCGCGGGACAGCTGGTACGCGACCGTTCTGCCGACCTGCCCCGCCCCCAGGATGACGATTTTCATGGCGAATTTATGTCAAACAGGCTCGAGGTTCGCGTACTGGAGCATAAGCCACTTGGTACCCTGCTGCTCGAAATTCACCTGCACGCGGGCATGGGCGCCGTTGCCCTCGAGGTTGAGTATGACGCCTTCGCCGAACTTGCCGTGACGCACGCGCGCGCCCAGTCCCATGCCGGGGCGGCCGTTCCCCGGCGCTTCCCGGCCGCCGCGCCCGATGCCTGAATCGCTGAAGCGGCTGGCGATCACGGGCCGCGCCACCGGCACCCGCGCGCGCACTTCCTCGATCAGCTCGGCGGGGATCTCCTTGATGAACCGCGAGGGCGCGCCGTAGGTGTCCATGCCGTGCAGCCGGCGCTGCTCGGCGTAGGTCAGGTACAGCTGCTGCATGGCGCGCGTCATGCCCACGTAGGCGAGCCGGCGTTCCTCCTCCAGGCCGTCGATGTCGTTCAGCGAGCGCTGGTGCGGGAACAGTCCGTCCTCCAGGCCCGCCAGGAACACCAGCGGGAACTCCAGCCCCTTCGCGGTGTGCAGCGTCATCATCTGGATGCAGTCCTCCCAGGCATCGGCCTGGCCCTCCCCGGACTCGAGCACCGCGTGCGCGAGGAACGCGGCCAGCGGCGGCAGGTCCTCGCTGCCCTCGCCGGTGAAGCCGCGCGCGGCGCTCACCAGTTCCTCCAGGTTCTCGACCCGCGCCTCGCCGCGGTCGGCCTTCTCGCGCCGGTGATGTTCGATCAGGCCGCTGTGGTTGATGACGTGGTCGACCTGTTCGTGCAGCGCCAGATCCTGGATTTCCCGCTCCAGGCGTTCGATCAGCTGCATGAAGCCGTGCACCGCGGTCGCGGCCTTCGGCCCCAGCGCATCGCCGATGCAGGCGCCGGCGGCATCCCACAGCGAATGGCCGGAGCCCTTGGCGGCCTCGCGGATGATGTCCAGGCTCTTCGCGCCGATGCCGCGCGTGGGCAGGTTCACGACCCGCTCGAAGGAGGCGTCGTCGCGGCGGTTCGCGATCAGGCGCAGGTACGCGAGCGCATCCTTGATTTCGGCGCGCTCGAAGAAGCGCAGTCCGCCGTACACCTTGTAGGGGATGCGCGCCGACAGGAACACCTCCTCGAACATGCGCGACTGCGCGTTCGAGCGGTACAGGATCGCCACCTGGCTGCGCTGGCCGCCGCGCGCCGTCCAGTCGCGGATGCGCTGCAGGACGAACTCGGCCTCGTCGCGTTCGTTGAAGGCCGCGTACACGTGGATCGGATCGCCGGCGCCGCCGGCGGTCCACAGCGTCTTGCCGAGCCGGCCCGAGTTGTGCGCGATCAGGGCGTTGGCGCCGTTCAGGATGGTGCCGGTCGAGCGGTAGTTCTGTTCCAGCCGGAACAGCTGCGCCTGGGGGAAGTCGCGGCGGAACTGGTGCAGGTTCTCCACCCGCGCCCCGCGCCAGCGGTAGATGGACTGATCGTCGTCGCCCACCGCGAACGGCTGCACCACGCTTCCGGCGAGCAGTTTCATCCAGCCGTACTGGATGGCGTTGGTGTCCTGGAACTCATCGATCAGCACGTGCCGGAAGCGCCGGCGGTAGTGCTCCAGCAGCGGCGGCTGGTCGCGCCACAGCTCGAAGGCGCGCAGCAGCAGTTCGGCGAAGTCCACCACGCCGGCCCGGGCGCAGGCCTCCTCGTAGTCGGCGTACAGCCGGATCAGCTGGCGGCGGGTCGGATCGCCGTTGTCCTTGAGGTGCTTCGGCCGGTGGCCCTCATCCTTGTTCGAATTGATGAACCCCTGCACCTCGCGCGGCACCCAGCGGCTCTCATCCAGGCCCTGCGCCTTGATCATCTTGCGGATCAGCCGCAGCTGATCCTCGGAGTCCAGGATCTGGAACCCCTGCACCAGGCCCGCCTCGCGCCAATGCAGCCGCAGCAGCCGGTGCGCGATGCCGTGGAACGTGCCGATCCACAGCGCCTGCGCCGAGTACCCCAGCAGGTTCTCGATGCGTCCGCGCATCTCCCCGGCCGCCTTGTTGGTGAACGTCACCGCGAGGATGCCGTGCGGCGAGACGTTCTCGACCTGGCACAGCCAGGCGAGCCGGTGGATCAGCACGCGGGTCTTGCCGCTGCCGGCGCCGGCGAGCACCAGCACCGGGCCCACCGGGGCGGTGACGGCGGCCCGCTGCGCGTCGTTCAGCGAATCGAGGATGGGGGACAAATCCATGGGACGCGCATTCTATACCGCGCCGGGCCCCCTCAGGGCCGGGGCGCGGGGACGTCACTGCTCGCCGAGCGCACCAGTTCCACCAGCAGGCTGATGAGCACCGGGCCGATCACGAACCCGATGAAACCGAAGGCGCTGACGCCGCCGATGGCGCCGATGAACACGGCCAGCGCCGACACTTCCGCGTGGCGGGAGGTCAAAAGCGGACGGATCAGCTGCTCGCCGAGCGCCAGCAGCCCGCTCCAGACCAGCAGGAAGATGGCCGCGCCCCAGCGCCCGACGATCATCAGGTAGAGGATGGCCGGGACCAGCACCGTGGCCGTGCCCACCGCCGGGATGAACGCGGCGGCGGCGGCGAGCGCGCCGAACACCACCGGCGAGGGCAGCCCGATGATGGCGAAACCGATGCCGATCAGCACGCCCTGGATCAGGGCCGTCATGGCGGTGCCGTAGACCACGGCCTTCATGACCGCCACCAGGTTGTTGATCAGCGTGTTGCGCCGTTCGCCGTGCATCGGGATCAGGTGCGCGACGTGGCGGATGATGACGCGTCCGTCGAGCAGCAGGAAGAACAGGATGAACAGCGTCAGCACGAATTCGACCACCGTGCCCGCAACCCCCAGCACCAGGTCCCCGCTCAGCGAGGCGGCGGTCTGCAGCGCCGCGTGCGCGGTCTGCGTGACCCAGTCCTGGACCTGCATGGCACTGATGGGCAGCGTCTCCTGTGCCAGCCGCACCACCGGCCCGATGACCGGAAAGGCCGCCAGGTCGCCCGTCATGCCCGGGATCGACAGCGTACCGTCGCGGAAGCCGGTGATGAGCCCGCTCACCTGGCGGATGAACACCAGCGCCAGGATGCTCAGGGGCGCCAGGATCACGAACGGCGTGAGCACCGTGATGATGCCCGCCGAGAGCTGCGCGCGGTGTTTGAGCGCGTGGGTCAGGCGCGCGTGCACGGGATAGAGCAGGAATGACAGCACCGTCGCCGACATCAGCGCCCCGGCCAGGGGCTGCAGCATCTTCAGCAGCAGATACCCGAGCGTGCCCAGCGCCACCAGCGCGAACGTCGCCCGGTAGAAGGACGAGTAGCGTTCCATCGGGCTGCAGCCTAACCCGATTCGGTCAGGCTCTCCAGAAAAGCCTTGAGGTCGGCGCGTTCGCCGGCGCCGAGCGTGAAGGCCTTCAGTCGCGGATCGCGATGACCGCCGTGCGCGGCATCGGGGGCATGGCCGACGCGCTGGTAGTGATCCAGCACCGCATCCAGCGTCGCAAAGCGTCCATCGTGCATGTAGGGGGCGGTGACGGCGATGTTGCGCAGCGTCGGCACGCGCATCGGACCTGCGCCGAGCCCGTCGTCGGCGAAAGCCGCAGGTCCGGTCGCCCCCTGACTGTCACGCCAGTTGCCGGAGAAATTGAATCCGGAGTGGCAGCCCGAGCAGCCGAGGCGGGCCGAGAAGAACAGCGCCATGCCGCGCTTGGCGCCTGCCGACAGCGCATCGTGGCGGCCCGCGAACACGTACGCATCGAAGGGCGAATGGCCCGCGAGCAGCGTGCGCTCGAAACTGGCGATGGCCTTGATGATGCGCACGGCGTCGATGCCGGGATCCCCGCCGAACGCGGCCGCGAACTGACCGGGGTAAGCCGGGTCCGCCGCCAGCGCCGCGCTCACCGCGCGCTCGCGGCCCGCCAGGCCGATTTCCACCGGATGCCGGTTGTAGAGCGGCTGGCGCATCTGTTCCTCCAGCGTGTGCACGCCGGGCTGCTGCCAGCCGTAGCTCAGGTTGTAGGCGACGTTGAGCAGGGGCATCGCGCCGTGCGCGAGCCGCGCGCCGGTCGCACCCACCGCCCGGGCGCGGCCGTCGGTGTAGGCCCGGGCGGGATCATGGCAGCTGGCGCAGCTGTACCGCCCGGTGGCCGACAGGCGGGTGTCGAAGAACAGCCGCCGGCCGAGCGCCACTTTGGCCGCCGACATCGGATTGTCGGCAGGCACGGCCGGCGTCGGAAAGCCCCGCGGCAGATGCCAGTCGAACGACCCGGCGCGCGCGCCCGCCGCTGCCAGGAGCAGCAGCGCTACCGCCAGCCGCGGCCGGCTCAGCGCCAACTGGCTGCCGTACCCTCGCGGGTCAGCGCCGCGGTCTGCGTGGCGATCTGGCTGCGCTCCTGCACCCATTGTCGGAAATCGGTGACGGCGCCGGCATCCACGGCGCGCGATCCCTGCGGGGCCTTGAGCCATTCCTTCATCGCATCGAGGAGCATCGCCGCAATCTTGCGGTTGCTGGCGAAGAGATCCAGGTAGGTCTGCTTGGCATCCGCGATGCGGTTCAGGCGCAGGTAGGCCTCGCCGCGGTATTCCAGTGCCTCCGGGTAGCCGGGCCTGAGTTCCAGGGCGTGGTCATAGGAGGCGAGCGCATCAGCGTAGGCCCCGAGCTTGCGCTGCGTATATCCCAGGGCGTTCCAGGCCTCGGCCAGCTGTGGTGAGCGGCCGACGAGGGATTGCAGCTTGACCCGTGCGCTGCCGTAGGCCTCCCGCGCCGCGTCCCCGGATCCGAGTTCGTCGCCCTTCTTCATCAGCGCCAGCGCGTCGTTGTAGGTCGCCGTGTCCTGGGCCGAGGCCGGGGCCTTCGGCGCCGAGCCCGTGGCCGCAGCGTCATCGTCCAGGGAGGGGCTGGGAATGGCCCAGGCCAGCGGGGCGGCGATCAGCAGCGTGGAACTGAGCATCAGCAAGGCTCGCGTGCGCATGAGGGTCTCCTTATCGGTTTCGATCACCAGGCGTTGCGCAGTTCGCGCAGTTTCAGGAACACGGCCCGCGGCTCAGGCGCTTCCCCCAGCTCCGGGAACCGTTCCCGCAGGCGGGCGATGACCTGCGGGTTGCTCAGCCTGAAGAACGTATTGACCGCCTTTTCCTGTGCGAGGGTGGTGACGGGCGCGGCCTCGGGGGCGGTGCCGCGCACCTGCGCCAGCAGCGTGGCCGCCTCTGGGTTGTCCGGCTCCCGGTCCAGCGTGAACTCGAGGTTGCGCGTCAGGTATTCGTGTCCCGGGAACAGCCGCGTCGCCTCCGGCAGCCGCGCCAGCTGCGTGGCGAAGGTGTCGTAGAGCAGCTCCGGCCGCCCGGTGCTGTGGCAATTGCCGGCGCCGGCATTGAAGAGGGTGTCCCCGGAGAACAGCGCGGGGGCCGGGGCGTGCGCGAACAGGCAGATGTGGGCCATGGTGTGGCCCGGGGTATCCAGACATTCGAGCTCGACCGTCCGGCCGACGCGGATCACGTCCCCGGCGGCCAGACCACGGTCCACGCCGCCGATGCGCGCGGCGGCCTTGGCGTGGGCGAGCAGCTTCGCGCCGGTGGCGCCGACCATGCCCGCGTTGCCGCCGGTGTGGTCCGCATGTTCGTGGGTGTTCAGGACCTGGGTGATGGTCCAGCCGCGCGCCCGCGCGGCCTCCAGGCAGCGCTGCCATTCCAGCGGATCGATGGCCAGGGCCTCGCCGGTTTGCGGGCAGGCCACCAGGTAGTGGAAGTTGCGGGAGTCGTTCGCCGCCCAGACGCGCTCGATCAGCATGCGTGCACCTTGAAGTTCAGACCAGGTGCTGCGTCGTGGGCAGGTAGTGATCCACGAGCAGCGCCGCAAACATCCACATCAGGTAGTTGACCGAGAAGCGGAACACCCGCATCGGCAGGTCCTGGCGGGCGGAGATCTTCAGGCGCAGCGCGTGGAACAGGAACAGCGCATCCAGGACGAGCGCGGCGCCGAGATAGATGAGGCCGCTCATGCGCGTCATGAACGGCAGCAGCGTCACCAGCACCAGCAGCACCGTGTACAGCAGGACGTGCAGCCTTGTGTGCTCCACGCCATGCGTGACCGGCAGCATCGGGATGCCGGCCCGGGCGTACTCGTCGCGCCGGGCGATGGCCAGCGCCCAGAAGTGCGGCGGCGTCCAGGCGAAGATGATGAGGAACAGCAGCAGCGCATCGGCGTCGACGTGACCCGTTACGGCGGTCCAGCCCAGCACCGGCGGCGCGGCCCCCGCGGCGCCGCCGATCACGATGTTCTGCGAGGTCGCCCGCTTCAGCCACGCCGTGTAGATGACCGCATAGCCGATCAGCGACAGGAACGTGAGGACCGCCGTGAGCGGATTGACCAGCAGCCCCAGCACCGCCATCGACACGACGCCGAGCACGGCCGCGAACACCAGCGCCTGGCGCTCGTTCAGGCCGCCGGTCGGCAGCGGCCGGCCGCGGGTGCGCGACATCTGCGCATCGATGCGCCGGTCGAGCACGTGGTTGATGGTGGCGGCGCAGCCGGAGGCGAGCGCGATGCCGAGATTGCCCCAGAGCAGCGCGTACAGCGGCGGCAGCCCGGGCGCCGCCATCAGCGTGCCGACGATGGCCGTGAACACGATCAGCGCGACGACCCGCGGCTTCGTCAGCGCCAGGTACAGCCGCCAGTGGGCCTGGGGCAGGGCATATCCGGTATGGGTGGCCAAGGTACTCACCGCTCCATCAGCTTCGCCGCGCCGACCGCGTTGAGCCGATGATTGAGCGCCAGCGTGGCGAGCAGCAGCAGCGCCGCGCCCCCATTGTGCGCGGTCGCGAGCCACAGCGGGAAGCCCTTCAATACCATCGTGATGCCGATGGTGAGCTGCAGGGCAAGCGCCAGCAGGACGGCGATGGCGGGGAGCCGGGCCCGCTTCAGGCCGCGCGCCAGCACCCACGCCGCCGCCAGCACCAGCGCGGCCGTTGCCACGAGCGCGCCCAGCCGGTGGGTGAAGTGGATCGCGATGCGCGCCGGATTGCCGAGCACGCCGCCCTCGTAGTTCATGGTGGGTGCGTGCCACAGCACGAAGGCGTGGCCGAAATCCATGTGGGGCCACCAGCTGGCCTGGCAGGTCGGAAAATCCGGACAGGCGATGGCGGCATAGTTGGTGCTGGTCCAGCCCCCCAGCGCGATTTGCACCGCCAGCGCGACCAGGCCGAGCGCCGCCAGGCCCCGCGCCAGCGCCGGCGCCGCCGCCGGCGGCGACCGCACATTGAGCGTGAGCCACAGCCACCACAGCAGCCCCAGCGTCGTCAGGCCGAACAGCAGGTGCAGCGTCACGATCTGCGGCGCCACCTGCCAGGTGACGGTCAGCATGCCGAGCAGTGCCTGGATGAGGATCGTGGCGACGACCGCGAACGTGAACGGCACGTAGAGGTCCCGGGCATGGCCGAGGGCGCGCGAGCGGCTGCGATGCACGAGGGCCAGCACCGCCAGCACCAGGGTCAGCACCACCAGGGAGCCTGCGCAGTAGCGGTGGATCATCTCGCGCCAGGCCCGCCCCACGTTCGCCGCCTCCGCGGTCGGGGCGAGGTGGCCGTAGCAGCCGGGCCAGTCCGGGCAGCCCAGGCCCGCCGTCGTCAGCCGCACGTAGGCCCCCAGGACCACGACGCCAAAGGCCAGCAGCACCGCCACGAAGGCAAGGCGACGCATCCAGGTGACGGTGGTGTCGGATTCACGGAGCATGGGGTTCAGCCGATATTGGAAAGCTGCAGCAGCCGCTTGAGGTCCTCGAGCAACCCCTTCGGTGGCAGGCGCGCATCGTAGCGCATCATGAGGTTTCCCAAGGGGTCCACGATGTACAGCATCCGGTCCTGGGACTCGGGCGGAAACTGCGCAATCAGGGGTCGCGCCGCGGGCGGCGAGGCATCCAGCACCACGAGGCCCGGGTGCTCGGTGGCGAGGAACGTCCGGTCGCAGCAGTCCGCGGTGGCCAGGAACACGCGCTGCACCCGGGTCATTTCGTTGTTGAGCGACAGCCGCGTCTGGCGCATGAAGAACAGTGCGTCGCGGCAGTGCGCATCGCAGGCGCCGTTGCCGACGTACACCAGCGTCCAGTGATTGCGGAAGACCCGGCTGCGGGAGACGCCGGTGGCATCGGTCAGGGTCACCACGGGCAGCGGCCGCACCGGCTGGATCAGCTCGCCGTGATTGCTCATGGCCCGCGGCCGCCAGTGCAGGCCGTAGTACAGCCAGAACGACAGCAGCAGCGGCAGCAGGAACAGGCCGGCGAGGCCGAAGACGGTGCGGAAATTACGCCGGTGCAGTTCCGGGTCGATGACGGTGCTCATGCGGGTTGCTTCGGCTCCTGGCGCCGGGCGCTCATGATCCCCCAGATGATGAGGAGCGTCACGGCGAATCCCCACCACTGGATGGCATAGGAAAAGTGACGCAGGGGCGGCAGGCCCGGCGCCTGCCAGTCCCTGACATAGCCCGACGGCGTCGCCGGATCCAGGAGCAGCATCCAGGGTGCGACGGGGTGATGAAGCGCCGCGGCCAGTTCGGCGAAGCTCGGGTAGCTGGTCACCTTGGGCCAGCGCGGGTCCGCGGCGGGCGCCGCGTGTCCGAGCGCCAGGCCGCCCACGGGCAGGTTGTCGAGCCGGCCGCTCACGGACACCTCGGCACCGTCCCGCAGGCTGATGTCCGGAAGATGGGCCCGCGAGCCGGTGAAGGGCACCCAGCCACGATCCACCAGCAGTATCCCGCCGTCGCCGAGCTGCAGCGGCGTCAGCACTTCATAGCCGGGCAGGCCGCCGTGGGAACGGTTGTCGAGCAGGAACTGGTGGGCCCCATCCCAGCGTCCGCTTACCGCCACGTGCGTGAAGCGCGCCCGCGACCGCAGGCTGCGGCCATCCGCCGGTACCGCCGCGTCCGCGCCGCGCGCGAAGGCGTCCCATTCGGCCTGGCGGTGCACGCCGCGGTCCCACTGCCAGTGGCCGAGGCGCACGAACACCAGGCACAGGGCGATCGTGAGCAGCGTCATCGGCCACGTCGGCGCGAATCGGCGTCGGCCGATGGGGAAACTCACGATGGGCATGGACTTTCCAGGATCTATAATGGAGCGATGGCAGTGAAGATCATCATCGTCCTGATGTTTGCGGGCGTCGTCGCCAGCCTGGGTTCGGCGCTGTTCCACCTGTCGCGGCACAGCGGCGACTCGCGCAAGCTATTCCGCTCGCTCGCCCTGCGGGTCGGACTGTCCGTCGGCCTCTTCATCCTGCTGATGATCGCCTGGGCGCTCGGACTGATCACGCCGCACGGACTGCAGCCCGGCAGTCCGCTGCGCTAGGACTCCCGGGCCCGCCGCCGATCGCTACAGCCAGTACACGAACACGAACAGGCCGAGCCAGACCACGTCGACGAAGTGCCAGTACCAGGCCACCGCCTCGAAGGCGAAGTGCTTGTCCGGCGTGAAGTGTCCGCGCAGCACCCGCAGCCACACCACCGTGAGCATGATGGCGCCGATGGTCACGTGCAGCCCGTGGAAGCCGGTGAGCATGAAGAACGTGGAACCGTAGATGCCGGTGCTCAGGCGCAGTCCCAGTTCCCGGTAGGCCTCCCCGTACTCGTGCGCCTGCAGCGCCACGAAGCTGAATCCCAGCAGGAACGTCAGCGCCAGGAACACGGCCAGCACCTTGCGCTTGCTGGTGCGCAGTGCGTGGTGCGCGATGGTCACGGTCACGCCGCTGGTCAGCAGGATGAGGGTATTGAGGGCCGGCAGGCTGAACGCGGGCACGGTCTCGAAGGTGCCGTCGGCGTGGCCGCCGACATGACCGGGTCCGTTGGTCGGCCAGGTGCCGTCGTAGTGCGGCCACAGCAGGATGTTGGTGAAGATATGCACCGAGCGGCCGCCGAGCCACGCGGTTGACAGCACCCGGGCGTAGAACAGCGCGCCGAAGAAGGCCGCGAAGAACATCACCTCGGAGAAGATGAACCACATCATGCCCATGCGGAACGAGCGGTCCACCTGGTTGTTGTAGACGTGTCCCTGGTTCTCGCCGATGACCGAGTGGAACCAGCCGAAGAAGGTGCAGGCGATGAGCGCGAAGCCCGGGATCAGCGACCAGGGTCCGGTCACGTCGTTGAAGTAGGCCACCAGGCCCAGCATGATCGTGAACAGCGACACCGACCCGACGATCGGCCAGAGGCTGTGGTGCGGTACGTAGTAGTGACTGGTGTCCGGGGCGTGAGCCTGTGCCATGGTCATTTCTCGGGTTTGATCATTGTCGAGGAATCGTAGAACGTATACGTCAGCGTCAGGCGGTCGATGTACTTCGGCAGCGCCGGGTCGACGAAGAACCTGACCGGCATCACCCGTTCCTGGTTGACGCTGAAATGCTGCGGGGAAAAGCAGAAGCACTCGGTCTTGCGGAACCAGGCCGCCGCCTTGGACGGGGAGATGTCCGGCACGGCCTGCGCCACCGTGTCGTGGCCCATGAGGTTGTGGGCATAGAAGTGCGTCAGGTACAGCTGTCCGGGATGCACCTGCATGGTCTTGACCAGCGGCCGGAAGTCCCAGTTGCCGTTGGCGGGCAGGTCGGTCAGGAAGTCCACGGTGACGAGGCGTGTCAGGTCCGGGTGCTCGGTGACCACGGCCGCGCGCGCCAGCGCCGACTGGTCGCCCTGGCCGGTGACGGCGCACAGCACGTTGTAGAGTGGCACCAGCGCGAAGCCGAAACCGAAGCTGCCGAGGGCGAAGATGAAGAGCTTCGCCGTCAGCGAACGGTTGGTCTTGCCGCGCGCGTCACGCTCGAGAGTCATCGCCTGGCCCGCCAGATCATCATCACGATGAAGCCCACGTAGAAGATCGCCGCGATCAGCCCGAGCAGCAGCGCCGTGCGGCGCACGCCGCGTTGGCGCTGGCGTGGGTCCAGGTCAGGCACGGCGAGGACGCGGCTGCCGGCCATCAATGCGCCGCGCCACGCTGGATCAGGGCGTCCGACGGCGGCTCAGTCCAGGAGTGGAACGGGGGCGGCGAGGGCAGTTCCCACTCCAGCCCGTGCGCACCTTCCCAGGCCCGGTTGCCGATCCGCGCGCCGCCACGGACGCACTTCCAGATGATGTACGGGAACAGGAACTGCGACAGGCCGAACGCGAAGCCGCCCAGCGAGGAGACCATGTTCCAGTCCGTGAACTGCACCGCGTAGTCCGGGATGCGGCGCGGCATGCCGGCCAGCCCCAGGAAGTGCTGCGGGAAGAACAGCACGTTCACGAAAATGGTCGACAGCCAGAAGTGCCACTTGGCGAGCTTCAGGTCGTACATGTTGCCGGTCCACTTCGGCAGCCAGTAGTACACGGCGCCCATGATGGCGAACACGGCGCCGGGCACCAGCACGTAGTGGAAGTGCGCCACCACGAAGTAGGTGTCCTGGTACTGGTAGTCGGCCGGGACGATGGCGAGCATCAGGCCCGACAGGCCGCCGATGGTGAACAGGAACAGGAACGACAGCGCGAACAGCATCGGCGGCTCGAAGGTGAGCGAGCCGCGGTACATGGTCGCGGTCCAGTTGAAGACCTTCACGCCGGTCGGGATCGCGATCAGCATGGTGGAGAGCATGAAGAACAGCTGCCCGGCGAGCGGCATGCCCACCGTGAACATGTGGTGCGCCCACACGATGAAGGACAGGAACGCGATCGAGGCGGTGGCGTACACCATGGCCTCGTAGCCGAACAGCGGCTTGCGCGAGAAGGTCGGGATGATTTCCGAGACCACGCCGAAGGCCGGCAGGATCAGGATGTACACCTCCGGGTGCCCGAAGAACCAGAAGATGTGCTGGTACATGACCGGGTCGCCGCCGCCGGCGGCGGTGAAGAAGGTGGTGCCGAAGAAGTGATCGGTCAGCAGCATGGTCACGGCGCCGGCCAGCACCGGCATGACCGCGATCAGCAGGTAGGCGGTGATCAGCCAGGTCCACACGAACAGCGGCATGCGCAGCAGCGTCATGCCCGGCGCGCGCAGGTTCATGATGGTCACGACGACGTTGATCGCGCCCAGGATGGAGGAGATGCCCATCATGTGGATGGCGAAGATGGTCATCGGGAAGCTCGCGCCACCCTGCAGCATCAGCGGCGGATACATCGTCCAGCCGCCCGCCGGCGCCCCGCCGGGCACGAACAGCGTCGACAGCAGCAGCGTGAACGCGAAGGGCAGGATCCAGAAGCTGAAGTTGTTGAGCCGCGGCAGCGCCATGTCCGGCGCGCCCACCTGCATCGGGATCATCCAGTTGGCGAGCCCCGTCCAGGCCGGCATGACCGCGCCGAAGATCATCTCCAGCGCATGCATGGTGGTCATGCTGTTGAAGAACTGCGGATCCAGGAACTGCATGCCCGGCTTGAACAGTTCCAGCCGGATGAGCATCGCCATGGTGCCGCCGATGAAGAAGCTGATGCCCGAGAACACCAGGTACATCGTGCCGATGTCCTTGTGGTTGGTTGCGTACACCCAGCGGCGCCAGCCGTGCGGCTTGTGATCATGCGCATCGTGGTCGTGGGCGGTGGCTGCGTGATCTGAGTAGGCCATGTTCGTATCTCTATTTGATTTACTGGGCGGCCGCCGGAGCGGACGCGGGAGCCGAGGCGGCCGGCGGGTGCTGTTCGGCCTGCTCGGCTTTCAGCCAGGCCTGGAAGTCGTCCTTGGAGCGGGCGTCGACCACGATGGGCATGAAGCCGTGGTCGCGGCCGCACAGTTCCGCGCAGTTGCCGCGGTACAGCCCGGTCTTGTCGGCGTCGATGTTGAACCAGGCCTCGTTGACGAAGCCGGGGATGGCGTCCTTCTTGACGCCGAAGGCCGGCACCCACCAGGAGTGGATGACATCGGCGGCCGTGATCAGCAGCCGCACCTTGGTGCCGACGGGCACCACCAGCGGGTGATCGACGTTCAGCAGGTAGTGCGGCACGGTCGTGACGTCGATGCCCGAGCCCAGCTGCCGCGCGGCGTCGCTCGCCCGGTCCAGGCGCGAGAAATAGCTGACGCCCGCGTTCAGGTACTCGT
>Ga0335075_10003538_pt1 | contig 24740 bp, 21 predicted proteins | sample Lox_Sample_24_FD_206723 | JGI IMG/M metagenome (GOLD analysis project Ga0335075, IMG submission 206723) | Soil microbial communities from Loxahatchee National Wildlife Refuge, Florida, United States - Lox_Sample_2.4 | ecosystem: Environmental > Terrestrial > Soil > Wetlands | place: USA...
GACAGCATACCGGCGATCCGATCGTCGTAGCGCTCCGTCAGGGATTGCGACATTCTTTGCCCCCAGCAGCTTACCCGGGCAGCTACCCTACACTATGCTTCTTGGTTCCGGCTCCGCCGGGTTAGGTGGGCTGGTATAAGGGGTGCGGATTCCGGGCGATTGCGCATGTCGAGCGGCAGATAGGCAGGAAAGGTTGCCGGGCCTCGCGCATGCGTCCATCAGGGGAACCCAGCCCGTTGCACCGCGCCGTAGGTAGTCCAACATGCAGCGCATGACCCAATCGCCCATCGATACCATCCTCTCTGCCATCGCCTTCGACTCGCAGGGGCTCGTGCCCGCTATCGCCCAGCAGCATGACACCGGCGAGGTGCTGATGCTCGCCTGGATGAATCGTGAGGCGGTGGCTGAGACGCTCGCGACCGGGCGCGTCTGCTATTTCAGCCGCAGCCGCGATGCGCTGTGGCGCAAAGGCGAAACCTCCGGCCAGGTGCAGCATCTGCGTGAACTGCGCGTGGATTGCGACGGCGACACGCTGCTGTTGCTGGTGGATCAGCATGGGGTCGCCTGCCACACCGGCCGCCGTTCCTGCTTTTTTCGCGCGGTGCGCGATGGCGTGCTGGTGGAGATCGCGGCGCCGCTGGTTCCGCCGGAGGTGCTGTACGGGTCCGCGTCGCCAACCTCGCCGTAGGGTGCGATCGGGCGGCCTGACTGCACACCGGGACGATGCGGGTCGCATTGCGACGGCACCCGATCATCGGGGGAACGTGGCCGGGTGATCCTCGGGTCAAGCCCGAATCCATGGCCCGGCCGGGACGAGAAGGGGCGGCGTCGTACGGTTTCGTCCAGGTCGGGTCGGAGGCGGACGGGCAAGTGGCAATGACGCGCCGCGGGCGCGCTATTCTGCCTTCGCCTGTCGTGCCAGCGTTGCGCAACGCATCCGGTGGGTCGCAATCGAGCCGTACATGGGCGCCAGCGTGATCGCCTTGCGCTGGAACAATACGATATCGGCGGTGTTGCTGGGCCGCTGCCGATGTGCAGTTCTACGCAGGTGCGCGTCAGGAGCAACGCGGCGTCGGTGGCACGCAGCTTGGCCCGCGATGCGATCGACTGGCGCGCCGCAGGCCGCTTTTCCTTGTCCATGGTCGCGGCCGCATTTCTGACGACGGTTCGGGTCAGTGTCACCTGGCGCTGCATATCCTCCAGGCGAGCCTCCTGCGACCACGCGAATCCCGATTGCTGTGCGAATGCCTCGCGCGCCTTCATGGTGTCTTGCGTTATCGCGAACGCCCGCGTGATCAGGCCGAGCAGATAGGCTGCGTGGGCGACGATGGCCTGGTCGAGCGCGTCGGCGGCATCGCCGGGAATCGGTTCGGCTGGAGTCCGATCGAACAGCAGCGTGGCGAAATTCCCGCCGTCCGGCGTAGGCTGGGTCGCGATTTGCAGACCGGGCGCGTCGCGCTGCACCAGTGCAAGCCCGTCCGGCACGGTCACCAGGAATGCGTCGGCACCAGTGGCCATCGGCACGTGGAGTTTGCGGCCATCGATCCGTCCGTCGCGATGCTCCAACGCTCCTGTCAGGGCGAGGCCGCCAGGTTCTTCCTGCCAGGCCGGCAGCACGATGCGCTCGCCCGACAGCACGTCCGCCAAACGGTCCCGAGGCAGCAGCAGCGCGGCCATTGCGGCGGCGGTTACCGGTTCGGGGGCGAGGCCGGCGCCAAGTTCTTCGGCGACGCGGCAGAACGCCTGCATGCCCGCGCCGGAACCGCCGGCATCCGTCGCGACCAGTATCCCGAGCCAGCCTTTGCCGCACATCTGGCGCCACAGGGCGCGGTCGAACCCCGGGTCGGTCGAGCGCAAAGCCCGCACGCGAATCAGGTCGGCATTGCGCTGTCCGGCGCCCGGCGCGTTAGCCCGCATCATCCGCACATGTTCGAGCGGCCCCACCATGGCCAACGCCTCCCGTCGCCAGACCGAGCGTTGCCTCCCGGGCGAGAGGGGTCAAGCGATCCGGCGAAAGCGCTTCGCACGACGAGTTACTGGTGTTGCCCTTGCGGCTTATAGCTCCTTGCGGCCTGCTGCCCTTGCGGCGACGCTCGCAACACAAACAATGACATAATGCCGATCGATTTCGAGGAACTGGCCGATGCCGTCGCCGGCGCGCTGCCGGCGCGGGCAAACGACCCTACGCGGGCAGATGCAGTTTTGCTTCCGTCCGAGCCTGCAGCGCCTGCAGCGTGACCCCGGGTGCCATGTCGCGCACGACGAAGCCGCGATCCGTCACGTCGATCACCGCCAGGTTGGTGTAGACGCGCTTCACCGCGCCCACCGCGGTGAGGGGGTAGGAGCATTTGGTCACCAGCTTGGGGGAGCCGTCCTTGGTGGTGTGCTCCATCATCACCCACAGCCGCCGTGCGCCGGCCGCAAGATCCATTGCGCCGCCGACCGCCGGGGCGGTGTCGTTCTCCGACGTGGCCCAGTTGGCGATGTCGCCGTTATCCGCCACTTGGAACGCGCCCAGCACGCACAGGTCCAGATGGCCGCCGCGGATCATGGCGAAGCTGTCGCTGTGGTGGCAGAAGCTGCCGCCCTGGCGCAGGGTGACGTACTGCTTGCCGGCATTGATCAGCCACGGGTCGATCTGTTCCTTCGGCGGGGCAGGCCCCATGCCGAGCACGCCGTTTTCGGAATGGAAGATCACTTCGCGGTCCAGCGGCACGTGGTCGGTGACGGCGGTGGGAATGCCGATGCCGAGGTTGACGTACCATCCCTCCGGGATGTCCTGCGCCACGCGGGCGGCCATCTGACTGCGGCTGAACGGCTTGATGTCGGAGACGATGGTATCGGGCATGGACTTCATTCTCCCGATGGTGGGGCATTGGGTGTTGTTGCGGACGGGTTTAGCGCGGTCTGGGTGTCGGGCCAACCTGCGGTGCTGATGGGGGCCGTGCTGGTGGGAGTGGGGCAGGTGAAGCTCGGCGTTCGATCCGGGGCGGTCGTCCGCCGACGCGGCCCAAGCGGCGGGGTTCGTCCGGGAGCGGAAGGGCGGGTTCTGGGCAAGCCGGCCGGAAAGCGGACGCTCCGCGCAGCGGACCCATCGGCGGCGATCGCCCCGAGGCGGAGGTTCCCCAGCGTCAGCGCCGTGACTGGAACCGGATGGAACTTCTATCCGGCCGATTTGGTCAGGGTTCCGCGAAGCTGTCTCACGCGCTCAAGGCCCGCGGTATCACCGAGTGTCGCAAAGCCTGCCTCTGCCTCGTGGAGGACAAGGAGAGCCTCATCGATCCGGCCAGCCCTTGCGAGAATCCGCGCCAGCAGCGTCCCCGTGTAGGCGACGCCATCAGCGAGGTTCAGCCGGCGCGCGATCGCGAATGCCTCCGCAGCCGCGGCGTGAATCTCCGGCGCCCGCCCGTCGTCCAGCCCCCCTGCCGCAATCATAGTGTCCGCCATCTTGCCCATCGTCACCGCGCGGGCTCGCACGTCGCCGAGGCGCTCATAGACGGGCAGCTCCTCCTCGCGGCGGATGCGCAGGGCCTCGTCGAACGCGCCGCGGACCTGCAGGATGTCGGCGATCCTGCCCATCGTCACCGCGCGGGAGCGCACGTCGCCGAGGCGCTCATAAACGGGCAGCTCCTCCTCGCGGCGGATGCGCAGGGCCTCGTCGAGTGCGCCGCGGGCCTGCAGTATGTCGGCGATCCTGCTCATCGTCAGCGCGCGCTCGCGCACGTCGCCGAGGCGCTCATAGACGGGCAGCTCCTCCTCGCGGCGGATGCGCAGGGCCTCGTCGAGCGCGCCGCGGGCCTGCAGGATGTCGGCGATCCTGCCCATCGTCACCGCGCGCTGGCGCACGTCGCCGAGGCGCTCATAGACGGGCAGCTCCTCCTCACGGCGGATGCGCAGGGCCTCGTCGAGGTCGCCGCGGGCCTGCAGGATGTCGGCGATCTGGCCCATCGTCGCCGCGCGGGCGCGCACGTCGCCGAGGCGCTCATAGACGGGCAGCTCCTCCTCGTGGCGGATGCGCAGGGCCTCGTCGAGCGCGCCGCGGGCTCGCAGGATATCGGCGACCCGGCCCATGGCGACAGCGCGGGTGCGTTCGTCCGTCGCTGCCGCGACCGCCTCCCGATATGCCGACTCCGCTTCGTCAATCCGACCGAGGCTGGCGGCGAGGTCGCCCATCTCGAGCGCAAACCCGACCCGCATATCTTCGGGTATGTCAGGCTCCAGCAGGGTCTGGTGCAGGAATTCGATCCGTGTTGCGCGTTCGTCCCGCGTGCGGTCGTCGATAACCCTGATGTCGGGTTCGCGCATGGTCAGCCGATGCGCCGCCGTGGTGAACGTGATGACGGCGGTGCGCCAGGCCCAGAGATCGATTGCGACCCTGGCCAGATCCGCGATGCTGTCCTCGTCGAGCCAGAGCAGCAGGCTGGTCCGGACCTCATGCGCGACGGCGTCGCGCCTGACGTTGAAGGCGCCCCACCTTTTTGTATCGAACCAGACGGAACCGCCTGTCACATGGATCGCAGCGTTCGTTTCGGCGAGTCCCGTCAGCGTCCGCTCGACGGCGGCGAAATCCGGATGGTCCTCGGCGCGCAACCGCAGCCGTGCCGTACGGCCGCCGGAAGCATGCAGCAATTCGTCCAGGTCCGCGATCAGGCGCTCGCGCAGAATCTCGTCGCGGCAATCCAGGATCAGCAACTGGAACTTGTGCGGCCGCGCCCGCACCAGCTTGGCCAGGCGCGCGAAGCCCTGCTGGCAATCAGGCGGCAAGGCGGCACGCGCGTCCCGCAGTGCGACGGCAAACTCCGCCTGGCCCGCTTCGGTCACGTTTCCGCTGCCACGGCAGCCTCCGCGCGCCGGTAGCCTTCCAGCGTCTGTATCACCGGGTGGCTGCGCCGCCAGGTGCCATCGTTGTACTCCAGCAGAGCGAGGCAATAGAGCAGGCGCCGGATCGCTTCATCGTTCCCAACATCAAGCGGATTGCGGTCGATCTGCACCAGGTACCTGTAGTCGTCCGGCTGGAGCAGACGCCGATATTCGCTTGCGAGCTGGGCGACGGCCTGCTGTACGACCCGCGCGTCGATCCGCACTTCCGCGAACTCGCAACAAAGTTGCAGCAGGCGCAGCATCTCGCGTGGATGGCCGCCGCTGATCTCGATCAACCGCTCTATGTCCTGCTCGCTGTCGAACAAGGACCGGTCGGCACGCCTGAGGAGGATGTCGCGCATTGCCCGCCATCCGGGTTCGCAACGCGTGTCGTACGCATCCTGCAGCTTGACCATTGGCAGCACGAGGTCGGCATCGAGCCGGCCGGCCAGTGCGTCTTCGTATTTCAGGGCGATCGGCGCCGTGTAGATGGCGAGGGTGTCGACGGCCAGCAGCAGCTCGGTGTCCTCGACGAACAGGCGCCGCCGGTCTTCTGCGCGCAGCTTGTCGGTGCCGTCGATCACGAACAGTACGCGCACCGGCGATTTGCTTTTTCTTTCGAGTGCTTTTTCGGCACTGCGAATGAGCCGATTGAACGCCTCGGCCAGTTGCGTGAACGTGTTGCGGATGACTCGGCGCAACTCCTCCTTGTAGGTCGCGTTCGCCTTGAAGGCCGAGCTGAAATTGGTGAACAGCTTGGCGAGCAGTGGCAGGCCGGCGGAAACCTCGCCGCCGGCCTTGACCTCGGAGGTGAATTCTTCGAGTTCTCCGCGCGTGGCGACCTTCTCCGCGAACCAGGTCTCGAGTTCTTTGATGCCGTCCTTGCGCGGCACGATTTCTTCCTGCTTCAGGGCTTGCAGGAGGGCATGCGCCATCGCCATCAGCAGGTCGGCGTATTGAAGATTGTTTCGATCCAGCACGCCAGGGACGTCGACCTCGACGGGCAGGAAATGTTTGCTGCGCTTGAGCTCCGCCGCGTAGTATTTCAATTCCGTGGTCTTGCCGGTACCGACATGGCCGAAGAAGAGGATATGCTTCTGCGCCAGCGGCAGGAAACGTCCCGAATCCATCAGGAGGCCCAGCTTGCGTGCCAGCCGGCCGAGGGTCTTCTGGCTGCCCCGCGCCTCACTTGTGTCTACACGGCGGGGATCGGTCGGTTCGAGGGCTTCCTCGAACTTGATGCGCTGGAGGACTTCAAGAATGTCGCGTGGCGGCTGATAGTCGGGCATGAATTCGCAATCCGGGTGGGCTGCTTGCGTAGTTTAGACCGGCCTGTCCAAGAGGGCTATCTGCCGGTCCCGCCAGTCTGGAGACGGTCGCGTAGGGTGCGCTTTGCAGGCGCTGGCGTGCTCAGTGGGGCGTCGTGGTTGGCCTCACAGCACCCACCAGCCCAACAGGCTCCGCATGTCCGCTCCCGACCCCGGCCATGGTTCAGACTGACCCACCACCTGCTGATGGGCCAAGGGAGAGGGCTGGGCCCTCCTCCAGCCTCCGCGCGAGCCTCTCCAGCCCCCAATCGCGTGCCAAGGCAGCCGCCGCACCCCATGTCGGCTGCTGGTCAGTCAGTGGCGGCAACGGTGCCGTCGCGTCCATCGTGGCGATGCGCCGATAGAGGCGCAGCGCCTCGGCTTCCTCGGCGAAGCGCCCATCGGCCAGCACCGCCTCCAGCGAGCCGAACCGATTGAGCAATGCGGCCGCCGTCTTCGCGCCAACACCGCGCGCGCCCGGCAGCTTGTCTGAAGGATCGCCGCGCAGGGCGATGAAATCCGGCACCTGGTGCGGCGTGACGCCGTAGCGTTCGTGCACTTCGGCGGGACCGATGCGTGCCATCACGCCGGCTTTCACCGGATGCAGGATGGTGGTCGTCGCGGAAGCGAGCTGGAATGCATCGCGATCGCCGCTGGCGACCAAGGTGGTGCCGCCGCGGCGTTCCTCGCTTGCCGCTGCCGCGGCGAGGAAATCGTCGGCCTCGTAGCCCGGCGCCTTCGCATTGGCGAAGCCGCAGGCGCGGACCAGATGCGGGATCGCCGCCAATTGCTCGACGATCGCCGGATCGAACACCCGCCCGCTTTGATAGGCCGGGAACAGGCGTTGCCGGAAGTTGGGAGTCTCCAGCGTATCCCAGCCCACGACCACCGCCCGCGATTGCTCGTGCTCGATCAGGCCCAGCAGGACATTGGCAAAGCCCACGATCGCGCCGGCAGGGCGGCCATCCTTGCGCCGGATCGTCTTCGGCAAGGCGTGGAAGGCGCGATGGGCGAAATTGTCGCCGTCGATGGCGAGCAAGGGGCGGGTCATGCCGGAATGCTGTCGCCGCGCTACGGCGCGCGCAACTCCGGCGGCGCAGTCCGGTGCCGCCCGGCGCATTGCTCTCGCCGGTGCGCGCCATCCGATAGGTTTACTTGCCCGCGATCCGGCGGGATCGCTAGACTCGGCGGATGACGGAAGCGCCGTTCATCCTGGTGCTGTTGGCCTCCACGACGGGGGCAACCGAGTGCCTGACCGTCGCCAGCAAGGTGGGCGAAACGGTCCAGCGGCCGATCCACATCGCCCATGTGCAGGTGGGGCCAGGCGCGATCATCCTGCCCTCGCAGGAGCAACTGTCCGAATACGAAGCGGAACATCTGGCCGATCGCGAGCTGGCGGCGACCGAGGCGATCCGCGCCCTGGTGGCCACCTGGAACCACAGCTCGGAAAAACAGGCGGAGCTGGACGTATTCGTCGGCGACGAATGGCGGGTGATGCGCCACTATCGCGGCAAGGTTGCGCTGGTGGTCCTGGCTTCTCCGCACACCCAACCGGTCGGACATCGCGAGACCCTGCGCGCGGCTCTGCTGCGGGCCGGTCATCCGGTGGTGATGGTGCCGCCGGGATGGACCGGCAGTTTCGGCCGCCGGCTGCTGGTGGGATGGGAGGACGTGCCGCCGTTGCGCCGCGCGCTCGGTGCCTTCGCGCCGTTCCTGGCCGCCGCGGACCAGGTCGATGTCGTGGCGGTGCAGCAGGAACCGGCCACGCTCGACGCCGCCAGGGCGGTGCTGGGCCCGATCGCGCCGGCCGCGCGCTATCGCCTGGTTGCCGCCGAGGGGCGGCGGACGGCGAATGCCCTGCTGGACGAGGCCCGTGCCTGCCAGGCCGATGGGCTGGTCATGGGGGCTTTCCGGCGGGGGGAAATCCTGAACTGGCTGGTTCCCGGGACTTCCAGCCGGCTGATCCTTGAAAGTTTCGTGCCGCTGCTGATGAGCCCGTGAGGCGGCAGCGCCTGGTCACTGCGCTGTCGGGACACCGGCGGGGATCGGCCGGCCGGGGTTCCGGCTCACAGCCAGCCAAGGCCGCGCGCCAGCATGTTCATCGCCACCAGCACGATCACCGGCACGAACAATCGCTTGAGCCACACATTCGACAAGCGGGCCAGCGTCATCGCGCCGACGGTCGCTCCGATCAGCACGCCCAGCGCCACCGGTGCCGCGATGGCCGGATCGATGTCGCCTCGCTGAAAGAAAATCCCGGCCGAGGCCGCCGCCGTCACGCCGATCATGAAGTTGCTGGTGGTGGTGGAGACTTTCATTGGCAGCCGCATGGCGGTGTCCATCGCGAGCACTTTGAACGTGCCGCTGCCGATCCCAAGCAGGCCGGAGATCAGGCCGGCGACATACATCATGCTGAAGCCCCAGCGGATATGCGCCACGTGGTAGGACACGTTCTGATGCGTGCGCCGGTCGGGATAGCTGCCGGGAAGCCGCAGGCGCTCGGCCCATTTGTGGTTCGCCACGTTGGCCGGCAGTTCCTCGCCGAGCCGCATGATCAACGGCAGCGCGGAAATCAGCAGAACGGTGCCGAACACGATGAAGAGAATGGCGGCATTGAGCAAGGTGGAGAGCAAGGCGCCGCAGATTGCGCCCAGGGTGGTGGCGATCTCCAGGAACATCCCGACGCGCAGGTTGGTCATGCGGTCCTTCACATAGGCCGCCGCTGCTCCGGAAGACGTGGCGATGACGGAGACGATCGAAGCGCCGATCGCCTCGGTGAAGCGGACATGGAACACCAGGGTAAGGATCGGCACGATGAAGACGCCGCCGCCCAGCCCGACCAGCGCACCGACGAACCCGGCGAAGGCCGAGCAAAACAGGATGAAGCAGAAGAACATCAACGCATCGTCGCCGACCAGCGCTTTCCTTGGGCGGCCGATCCAGGAGCCGACGCCGAAGATGCTGATCAGCAAAATCATCAGCACCAGGCCGGTGATGATGACGTAGGTGCGATCCTCTTCCACCGCGAAGGCCACGATCGAAGCGGCGACGCGCACGACCGGGGTCGCAAGCAGGATCAGCAGCCCGAGCACGACCACGGCCAGCGGCTTGCCGGCAGCCACGCCGCTGACCACGCTCTGCACTGTGTCGGGGAAGGTGGGATGCGTCAGCTCGCCAGCGAAGCGGAGCGCGTAGAAGTAGGCGATCCCGGTCAGGATCACCGCGACGCTGAGCAATACGCCGCCGCGGAGCACGCCACTGATGATGAGTTCGGTTTTCCGGATGATGTTTTCGTTGCGGCCGAGAGGGATCAGCCCGTCGTCGTATACCTCGCTCGCCATTGCCTCGACCCGCCGACACGATAGGACGTCGGCGTGGGGCGGCCACCGCTCGTGGTCGCACCGTCACCGGCGGTGCCCATGGGCGGTACACATATGGCAATTTTATGGGTGCGTCAGCAGGTATCCAAAAGTTAACAATACGAGCGGCGGACGCGCCACGATGAAGCGCGGCACCGCGGTCAGAGTGAGCGACCCGCCAGAGTGTCACCCGCTCCGGAGCGTCACCCGCCGGAGTGTCATTGCGAGAAGCGTAGCGACGAAGCAATCTCGACCCGGGGTGGGTTGGGCAAACAGGCAAGGGGGCAACGATGCCAGCACGCACGGGCAGTGAATTCCTTCGCGGCTTGCGCGACGGGCGCGCGGTGTGGGTCGGCCGCGACCGCGTCACCGATCCGACAGACCATCCGGCCTTGCGCGGCGCCGCCCATGCGATCGCCGCGACGTTTGATCTGCACTACCAGCATCCCGACATCTGCCTGATGCCCGATCCGGAAACGGGAGAGCAGATCGCGGTGAGTCATATGATTCCGCGGTCGAAGGAGGATCTGCTGCGGCGGCATCATGCGCTGCGCAAGGTGGCCGAGTATTCCGTCGGGCTGATGGGGCGGACGCCGGATTATATGAATGTGACCTATGCCGGGTTCGCGGGACGCGCCGATGAATGGGCGGTGAACGGCAATGACCGCGGCGCGGCGAACCTGGTGGCGTTCCAGAAGGAACTGCGGCGGCAGGATCTGAGCCTGACGCACACGCTGATCCACGCAACGATCGACAAGAGCCGCAACGTGCCGAGCGGGTTCGAGCCGACGCAGTTGCACAAGGTGGAGGATACCGCGCACGGGATTTTGGTGCGCGGGGCGCGGGTGCTGGCGACCCTGGCGCCGTTCTCCGACGAGATCGCGGTGTATCCCAGCCAGCCGATGCCGAATGCCGACCCGCGGCACGCGCTGTCGTTCTGTATCCGGATGGACACGCCGGGGCTGAAGTTCCTGTGCCGCGATTCCTTTTCGCTGCCGGCGAACAATTTCGATCATCCGCTGTCGGGCCGGTTCGATGAGCAGGATGCGTTTGTGATCTTCGATGATGTGGAGGTGCCGCGGGACCGCGTGTTCATCGATGGCAACCTGCCGGTCTATAACACGGTGATGTCGGCAAGCTGGCGCGCCAATGCGATGCACCAGACGATGGTGCGGGCGTGGACGAAGCTGGAGTTTGCGTGGGGCATCGCGAGCCGCATGGCGGCGGCGATCAACGCGGCCGATCCGCCGACGATGCAGATGCTGGGCGAGATCTGGACCTATGCCGAGCTGGCGCGCAGTGCCGTGTTTGCCGGCGAGCAAGACGCGCGTGAGTACGGCAACGGCTGCTGGTTCCTGGATGAGCGGCCGTTGCAGGCGCTGCGCGGCATTTTGCCGTTCTGGTTCCCGCGGGTGAACGAGATCATCCGGCTGATCGGCTCGCATAATGTGCTGTGCACGCCGACGGCGGCGCAATTCGCCGATCCGGGGTTGCGGCCGCTGATCGATACGTATCTGCGCGGGGCAGGGGACGTGACGGCAGAGGAGAGGGCGCGGGTGTTCCGGCTAGGCTGGGATTTTGCCGCCAGCGCGTTGGGGAGCCGGAACGAGCAATACGAGCGGTTCTATCTGACATCCGGCGCCCGGAACTTGCAGAATGCGCAGTTGCGCGCGGACCGGACCGCGGCGTACCGGCTGGTGGACCGGTTTCTGGAGGAGGGAATTTAGTACACGCTATCGGGGAAGTGCGAGCCCGGCGCACCATGTCATTGCGAGGAGCGTAGCGATGAAGCAACCTCGTTCGGGAACCACCATGTCATTGCGAGCAGCGCAGCGACGAAGCAACCTCGTTCGGGGAAGCTTCGGACTGGTCGTGCGCCCAAAACGACCGGGGTTGCTTCGTCGCTACGCTCCTCGCAATGACATGGGTTCGGGGGCCTAGTTGGACAAACCGGGCTACCGGTGAGTATCGTCGGCGCCGAAAACGACGAGGGGAAGTCCATGAGCGTGGCCTGGACTGAGATGGTGCATCAGATCGCCGGTGGCAAGCTGCACCTGATGCGCGCGGGCAGCGGACGGCCGTTGCTGATCCTGCACCACGATATCGGCTCGCCGGACCGTTTGCCGCTTTACGACACGCTGGCCGCCAGCTTCGACGTGCTGGTGCCGCACCATCCCGGCTGGGGCAAGTCGCAGCGGCTGGAGTGGATGCGCCATCCTCGCGACATTGCCTCGGTGCATGCCTGGCTGTTGTCCGATTTGGGGCTGAAGGACGTGTCACTACTGGGGCTGGGATTTGGCGGCTGGATTGCGGCCGAGATGGCAAGCCAGGCGCCGGCGGCGTATCGCCGGCTGGTGCTGGTGGGACCGATGGGCATCAAGCCGCCCGAGGGTTTCATCTACGACCAGGCGATCGTCAGCTACATGGACTATCCGAAAGCCGGTTTCCACGATCCGGCGGCGTTTACACGCGTCTATGGCGACGTGACGACCGACCAGTTGGAGCAATGGGATCTGTGCCGGGAGATGGTGTTCCGCACCGCCTGGAAGCCGTACATGTACAATCAGGCTCTGCCCCACTTGCTCGGCGGCGTGCGTGCTCCGGCGCTGGTGGTGTGGGGCGACGATGACAAGCACGTGCCGATCAGTGCCGCCGCCGTGTGGCAGCAGGCGCTGCCCAACGCGAAGCTGGAGACGATGGCGGCGTGCGGGCATTACGTGGACATGGAGAAGCCTGACGAACTCGCCAGGCTGGTGACGAATTTCGTGAATGCCAACTGAACGCGAACAACGCTGCGGAGGAGAGAAGTCATGCATCTGATGTACTTCACCGAGCAACCGATGGCGGCCTACGATGCGCAAGAGGGGCTGAAATACGGGGCCACTGCGCTGACGTTCTCCAACCGGCATTTCAATCCTGTGGAGGCGAGCCGGCTGTATAACGAGTACCTTGAGGAGTACGTGCTGGCGGAGGAATCCGGCGTCGATGGCATCATGCTGAACGAGCACCACAACGCTCCGTTCTGCATGCAGCCTAGGACGAACATGTTCGGCGCGATTCTCGCCGCGGTGACGAAGCGGGTGAAGATCGTGTTTTTGGGCAACCCGCTGCCGCTGTCGGAAAACCCGGTGCAGCTCTCGGAAGAGATCTCGATGATCGACATGATCTCGAAGGGCCGGGTGGTGTCGGGCTTCGTGCGTGGCGGCGGGCAGGAGCAATTGGCGAACGGGGTGAACCCGGCGTTCAATCGCGAGCGGTTCGTGGAAGCGCATGACCTGATCACGAAGATCTGGACCGAGCCGGGGCCGTTCCGCTGGGAGGGCACGCATTATCAGCACCGGGTGGTGAACCCGTGGGCGGTGCCGGTGCAGAAGCCGTATCCGCGCGTGTGGATCCCCGGCGTGCTGTCGAAGGAGACGGTGATCTGGACGGCGCAGCAGCGCTATCCGTATATCGCGCTGAATACGGCGATCGATGCGACCAAGACGATCTGGGACACTTATTCGAAGGCGGCGGCGGAGGTGGGATATACGGCGGGGCCGGAGAATTTCGGCTACCTGATCCGCGTGCACGTGCAGGACACCGAGGAAAAAGCGCTGCGCAATGCGCGGCAGTTCATGTGGATGCAAGGCGAGTTCACCGGGCTGGCGCATCCGGTATGGGCGAATCCGGCGGGGTATTTCTCGCCTTCGGGGCGACGCGGGTTCGTGGAGTTCGCGGTGGGGCGGGCGAAGAATCCTCGTGGGCAGCCGACATTCGAGGAGCAAGTGCGGGATACCATGATCGTGGCGGGGACGCCGGACCAGGTGATCGAGCGGTTGAAGCACCTGATCGAGCATACACGGCCCGGGATCATGGGGCTGTGGGGCAATGACGGCACGGTGCCGCGGGAGGACCGGCGGCGGTGCATCGAATTGCTGGGCAAGGAGGTGATGCCGGCGATCCGCGAGCATGGCGCGAAGCTGGGGCTGAAGGATCCGTGGGAGGCGAACGCGCCGGTGCATCTGCGGTATTCGACGGACATTCCGGCGATGCGGGCGGCGGCGGAATAGGACGGAGTTGATTGCGGTGAGGAATGTCCTTACATCCGGGGCGTTCCTTACCGCGTGGCCGCGTCATGATCACCAGCAAGCTGACCAGCAAGTCACAGACGACGATACCCCAGGCAGTGCGCGCGGCACTCGGAGTCCAGGAGGGGGATGAGATCGCCTATACGATCGAGCAGGGCCGTGTTGTGATCACCAAGGCATCGACCCGGCTGCCTCGCAAGGGCGATCCGCTGGAGGATCCCTTTGCCGCCTTCTGGGAATGGGATTCCAAGGAGGACGAAGAGGATTTCGCGGACCTCTGATCCGTGAGCGGCCTTCGTTCTCATGGCGCTGATCCTGTGCTGTGGGACGTGGTGACCGTTGATTTTCCCTATGCCGATCAACCGGCGTCGATACGCGCTTTGTCGACGTGATCGGAAGTCTGGCGAGCCTGGACTATATTGAAGTCATAAGCCGTCTTCATAGGTTGCTCGGCTCTGTTATGGGCCAGTGAATTACCATAACGGCGGGGGCCATTGCCTTTTCGTCTTCTTTCGGCCGTCGGTGACCTGAAAGGGGATTTGCCGAATGACGGGAAGATACTTCGATGGGCCGATCGCAAAAATCCTGACGGAACAGTTACGATTGCCGTCACCATAGACTATCCGCATCAGGAGATGAGCGACTGGCCAATGCTTGTGTACGACGGGCGCAAAGTTACTGAAAAGGCGTTTGTATGCGCTGACGCAATTGCGTTCTCATACCAGGCAACCTAATGATTGACGCACGACCGCCGCCCTCCGCGTCATGCCGGCGAAGGCTGGCATCCACGACTTTCTTTCTGCGTGCTGCAAAAACGTGGATGGCGGGCCTGCGCCCGCCATGACGATCGGGCGCGGCCGGCGAGTCAATCATCAGGCGGTCTGGTATCAGAGCGTACATCAAAGGAAAGTATACAATCTCTGTAATTTGTGGCAAGCAAGGGATCTTGACCGAGTGGATCAGGAACGGGTCTGACCGGAAGCAGCTCCATCGTTTCACATATCCCGATTTCTGGAGTGCCTGGCTCGGCGCAGCCGATCTGCACGGTGCCAGCTTTGGTCAAGTGCTGCGTGCTCTTTCCCGCAATTCGAACTTCTGGATCTTGCCCGTGGACGTCTTTGGCAGCGGCCCGAACGACACGAACCGCGGGCACTTATAGTGCGCCAGGTGCGTGCGGCACCACGCGATGATGTCCGCTTCGGTGACCTCCCGCGCCCCCGGCTTCAGCGTCACGAAGGCCTGGGGCGTCTCGCCCCATTTCTCGTCAGGCCGCGCGACGACCGCCGCTTCCATCACGTCGGGGTGTTTGTACAGAACTTCTTCCACTTCCAACGACGAGATGTTCTCGCCGCCGGAAATGATGATGTCTTTCGCGCGGTCCTTGATCTCCACGTAGCCATCCGGATGCATCACTGCCAGGTCGCCGGTATGGAACCAGCCGCCGGCGAATGCTTCTTCCGACGCCGATGGGTTCTTCAAATACCCCATCATCACTGTGTTCCCGCGCAGCATCAACTCGCCCATCGACGCGCCGTCCGCCGGCATGGGCGCCATCGTCGCGGGATCCAGCACCGCGGCGTCCTGCAAGGTCGGCGTGTTCACCCCCTGCCGCGCCATGAACGCCGCCTTCTGCTCCATTGGCATCTCGTCCAGGCCCGGCTGCCACATGCACACGGTCGACGGGCCGTAGCTTTCCGTCAGGCCGTACAGATGCGTCACGGCGAACCCCATCGCCTCCATCTGCGAGATCACCGTGGAGGGCGGCGCCGCGCCGCCGGTCGCGATCTGAACCATCTGGTCGAACTTCCTCCGCGCGGTGTCAGGCGCATGGATCAGCATGCTCAGTACGACAGGCGCGCCGCACATATGGGTCACGCCATGGTCGGCGATCGCGGCGAAGATCGGCGCCGGATCGACGCGGCGCAGGCAGACATGCGTGCCGCCCGCCAGCGTCACCGCCCAGGTGTAGGTCCAGCCGTTGCAATGAAACATCGGCAGCGTCCAGAGATAGACGCTGCGCGGCGACAGACCGAAGGTAAGTGCATTCCCCACCGCATTCAAGTACGCGCCGCGATGATGCAGCACGACGCCCTTCGGATTGCCTGTCGTGCCGGACGTATAGTTCAGGGCAATCGCCTGCCATTCGTCGTCCGGCAGTGCTACCGGAAACGCGGGATCTCCATCGGCGATGAAGGCCTCGTAGTCCATCGCGCCGATGCGTTCGCCGCCGGCGGCCTCCGGGTCATCGATGTCCACCACCAGCAACCGCCGCCCGCACTGTGCCAATGCGCGCGCCATAACGGGCGACAGCTCGCGGTCGATCAGCACTGCCTTGGCTTCGGAGTGCGCCAAAATGAATGCCACCGCCGCGGCATCCAGCCGGACGTTGATCGAACACAGCACCGCCCCCAGCATTGGCACGGCATAATGCGCTTCCAGCATCTCCGGGATGTTGGGTGCCATGATCGCGACCGAGTCGCCCTTGCCGATGCCGGCGCGTGCCAAGGCCGAGGCGAGCCGCCGGGCGCGTTCGAGGAATTGCGCATAGGTGATGCGCCGTGCGCCATGGATCACCGCCACGCGCGGCCCATATACGCGCGCCGCGCGCTCGAGGAAGGAAACCGGTGACAGCGGCACGTAGTTTGCCGGCCGGCGGTCGAGATCCGTGGTGAAAGCAGACACCCGCGCCTCCCATAGCAACGGTTCAGGCCATGCCGGCCGGGTCGCTCCGGGGGCATGTCGCTGAGACTAACCCCGGGGATTGACCCGGCCATTCATCGCGCCACCCTGCCTGGGCGGATGGCGGGGTCAATACCCGGGCTCGCGGCCGCGCGACGGCTATCAGTTCGGGCAAGGCATCACGGTTATGCTGAGCAAGACGGAAGATGCGCAGGAGGCACGTTGCGCGTTCCTGGGGAGGCGCAGGCCGGTGTTCGGGGGCGGTTGATGTCGAGGCCCATCATGGCCGGGCATAATGCCATGACGCTAACATAGGGCGCGCTTGTAAACCAAGGATGAGAATTGCCTCTCGGCGCCCTCCGCGCCTTTGCTTCCTCAGCGTCAAAATTTTCCGGAAACGGTTTGCTCAAGCGGGACCGATTCCCGACGTTGCCGCCCGGCCGGGGACATCGACAGCGGGATTCGTCTCGATGGGCAGTCGCCGTTGGCGGCTGGTAAATTTATCGCTGAGGAAGCAGAGACGCAGAGCGCGCGGAGAAGAAATTATGATCCGTGCCATGTTGCCGTCTTCTGTTGCCGTCTTCTTGTGTTAGCGCCGCTGGGGCTTGACCCGGCGGTGACGAGGACAACGCCCGATCATCGGGGGAAGATGGCCGGGTGATCCTCGAGTCAAGCCCGAGGACATGGCCCGGCGACGAGTACGGGCATCGCCGCTTTCCGTTCCGATCCCGCAGGTGCATGATCCCCCTTGGCAGACGACGAGGGAACGAAACGATGCGACAGATGGTGCTGGTGGGCTTCCTGCAGGCGCAGAACTGCACGATCCTGGCGAGTTCCTGGCGTCATCCGCTGTCGCGCACGGATTTCACCACCGCCGCCTATTATCAGAAAATCGCCCAGGTGCTGGAAGAAGGCAAGTTCCACATGTCCTTCTTCGACGATCGCCTGGCGATGCCGGATATCTATGGCGGCAATCCCGCCGAGGTCGTTGCCAACGGGGTGCGCGTGGTGAAAATGGATCCGGTCGCGACATTGCTCGCGATGGGGTTCGGGTCACGATACATGGGGATCGGCGCGACCGGTTCAACCACGTATTACGAACCCTTCGACATCGCCCGCCGATTCCAGACGGTGGACCACATGATCGGCGGACGGGCGGCGTGGAACGTCGTTACCTCGGTTAACGACGGCGAGGCACACAACATGGGCCGCGAGATGCACCTGGCCCACGACCTGCGCTACGACCGCGCCGACGAGTTCATGGAAATCGTGCTCTCCTGCTGGGATGCCTGGGAAGACGACGCGGTTGTCGTGGACAAGCGATCCGGCTTGTTCGCCCATCCGGAGAAGGTGCACCGGCTGGAATACGAGGGGAAATTCCTGAAGTCGCACGGCACGTTCACCGTGCCGCGCTCGCCGCAAGGCCATCCGGTGATCATCCAGGCCGGCGCCAGCGACCGCGGCAAGGCGTTCGCCGCGCGCTGGGCGGAGACAGTGTTCGTCGGCTACCCCGATTTCGAATCCGGACAACGGCAATATGCCGATTTCAAGGCGGCCGTGGCGGCGCAGGGGCGCGATCCGGACCTTGTCACGGTCAATGCTCTCGCCTTCCCCGTGGTGGCTGAAACGCGCGCCGAGGCCGAGGACAAGATGGCCTTGGTCGACACGCTGTATCGCGAGGTGGACGGCCTGTCCCTGCTGTCGGAAGCGATGAACTTCGATTTCAAGAAAAAGGGCATGGACGAACCGTTCACCGACGCGGAGATCGAAGCGATGTCCGGCATGCAGGCGATGCGCGACCGCGTGGTGCGCCTGACCGGCCGCAACCCGACGCCGCGCGACTTCATCGAGGTGACGCGGCGTGGGCGCCCGCGCGAGGCGATCGTCGGCAGCGGCAAGGAGGTGGCGGACCGGCTGGAGCAATGGTTCGCCGGGCGTGCCTGCGACGGCTTCGTGATCGCGGCAACCCACATCCCCGGGGCGTTCGAGGATTTCGTGCGCTTCGTCGTGCCGGAACTGCAACGGCGCGGCATCTACCACAAGGATTACGCGGGCGCGACGTTACGGGAAAACCTGGGCCTGCCGCATCCTGCCATCGGATGGTGGCGGCGGCCGTGACCGGCGGGGGCGCCGCGCGCCGATGCCTCCTGTCCTGGCCATGCCTCTTGTCCTGACCATGCGGTGCGTGCTGCAACGCCTCCGCGGCTGAACCGCCGCGGCTGCCCCGCGTTTTCGGAGACTGTGGATGTACCGTCGTACCCTGATGCTCGCTGGCGTTTCGCTGACCGCCGCCGGTTTGGCGGCCGGCAGGGCGCGTGCCCAGCAACTGGACCCGAACAACACCATCTACATGGACCTGAAATATGGCCGTGTGGTGATCGAATTGTTTCCGGACCTGGCGCCGAAGACGGTGCAGCGCATCAAGACGCTGGCGGATCAGGGCTTCTATGACAACACGCCGTTTCACCGCGTGATCGAGGGCTTCATGGCGCAGGGCGGCGACCCGACGGGCACCGGCACCGGGGGGTCGAAGCTGCCGGACCTGCCGGCCGAGTTCACCACCGAGCGGCATTTCCTGCGCGGCACCTGCGGCATGGCGCGTGCCTCCGATCCGGACAGTGGCAACAGCCAGTTCTTCATCATGTTCGCGCCGGCGCCGTCGCTGGATGGCAAATACACGATCTGGGGTCAGGTGGTGCGCGGCATGGAGTATGTCGACCAGATCAAGCGCGGCACCGGGCCGAACGGCATGGTGACCGATCCCGACCGCATCATCCGCATGCGGGTGGCGGCGGACGAGAAATAGCAGGTCGGGTTTGGCTGGCCGGGCCGGGATTGGCTGACCAGGCCGGGATTGGCTGACCAGGGCAGGGTTGGCTGACCCGATCGACTGACCAGGATTGACTGAGAGGAGTTCGGCAATGAGCGATGTGACACGGGACCTGGAAAACACCTTGTACCTGGACACCAAGGATGGACGGGTGGCGATCGAGTTGCGGTCGGACCTCGCGCCCGGCCATGTGGAGCAAATCAAGACGCTGGTGCGCCGCGGTTTCTATGACGACACGCCGTTCCATCGCGTGATCGAAGGGTTCATGGCGCAAGGCGGCGATCCCTCCGGTACCGGGCAGGGCGGCAGCGACCTCGGCAACATTCGTGCGGAGTTCACCCGCGCGGCGAAGTTCGAGCGCGGCACGTGCGGCATGGCGCGCACCGCGGATCCGAATAGTGCGAACAGCCAGTTCTTCATCATGTTTGCGCCGGCGCCGCATCTGGACGGGCAGTACACGATCTGGGGCAAGGTCGTGGACGGCATGGAACATGTGGACCGGATCAAGCGCGGGGCGCCGGGCAGCGGCGTGGTGCAGGAGCCGGACCGTATCGTCCGCATGCAGGTGGCGGCCGACGCGGCATAGCGGCTGGGATGATCCGCAACTTCTCCGACCACGCGGCGAACGAGCGGACATTTCTCGCCTGGGTGCGCACGGCCATCGCCGTGATGGCATTTGGCTTCCTGGTGGCGAAATTCAACCTGTTCCTGAAGATCACCGCGGAGTCGCTGGCGCGGGACGGGCACGCCGTGCGGGTGCCGGGCGGTGCGTATGGCGGCCTGGCGGGGATTCTGCTGATCGTCTTTGGTGTCATCATGATCGTGATGGCGGCGGTGCGGTTCCTGCACACGGACCGGGCGATCGAAAGCCCGGAGCAGAGGACGAACGTGGCGCGGACCGATGTGATTCTGGCCGGGCTGATGGTGGTGCTGGGGATTGGGCTGGTGGCGTATCTCGGCCAGACGCTGGCGTCGGAGTTCTAGCGTTGCGTTTCTGACGCTTCGATCTTGCGGGGGTGTGTGGATTGCGGGGTGCCATGTTGCGCGCGGGGCGAGGCAGTCCTGGTGGGGCTCCGGTACGCCGCTCGACGGAGATTGCTTCGCTTCGCTCGCAATGACAGCGGGAGTTCCCGGTCGCGTGGACCAGCCGGCATGGGGCCGGCGTCTGTCCGTCTACCGGCGCGTCGCCTGTGCCTGCGACATCGCGGCCTGGATCAGTTGCATGCACCGGTCCCGGTCGCCGGCTGCCAGCGCGCGCAGGGCCTGGTCGATCTGGGTCACCGCCGGATTGGCGCTTGGGGTGCCGGTTTGCTCGTAGGGCACTGAACGGTCCAGCAGGCGCGTCTCGGCTTGTTCCATGGCTTGCTGCGCTTCACCGGTGCGGCCGGCGGCCAAGGCGTTCTGGGCGGCCTGCAGGTAATCCAGCGGCGACGCGTTCGGCCCCAGGTCGGGGGACGGCAGGTTGGGTGCGATCTCGGACTGCGTGTTCCGCTGGTCGATATTGCTGGCGTTCGTGCCCATCGGCATCGACATGCCGGTGCCGATGACATTGCCTGGGCGAGCGCCGGTCTGCGGATTGGCGCCCGGCGGCACGGCCGTGGTGGGCGGCACGTACGACGGCACCGGGGCGCCGGGCGGCGGGGCGGTGGGGGCCGGGGGGTAAGCGGGCGCGATGCCGGTTTGCGCCAGGGCCGACGTGGTCAGGCAGACGGCCAGAGCAATGGCGGAGAGAAGCATGGAGCGCATCAATGCGGGTTTCCTTGCTGCGAATGGGGTGCGCAGGTGCTAGCCGTGCCCTGCGCCGCAATTGTGGCAGACAGTGCCGCGACGCGGCGATGCCGCGATGCCGCGATGTGGCGATGTGGCGACGGGGCGGGCGATGTGGCGATGTGGCGATGCCGCGACGTGGCGATGTGGCGACGCGGCGATATGGCGACGCAGCGATGTCGCGATGCGGCGATGGGGCGATGCGACGACGCGGCGATGTGGCGCCGAGGGGCGGAGGTTTTCGGGTGGCGGTGCGGGCATGCCCGAGCCTGTCAGCGCCAGCGGCGATGGAACCACAGCCATTGATCCGGGTGTTCGCGAATCCAGCGCTCGACCACGTTGGTGATCATCTGCGTCGTTGCCGGCACATCCACCTGACCGGACGCGTCGCGCGGGAGGGTGAAGGGACCCTCGGCCATGATCTGGAACCGGCGGTCGGGCAGGCGCACCACCCGCACCCCGACCACGGGACAGTCGAACTGGCGCGCCAGGCGGGCGACGGTCGGATTGGCGCGGCAGCTTCGGCCGAAGAACGTCACGTCCACGCCGCGGGTGAAATGCTGGTCCACCAGCATGCCCAAGTGCTCTCCCTGGTCCAGGGACGCGGCCATTTCCAGCGCGGCCTGGGCGCGGGTGCGGATCAGGCGGCCCATCAGGGGGGCGCGGATGCGGACGATCTCCTTGGCGACGGCCTTGTTGTTGGGCATGCGATAGACCACCGCGGAGGGCAGCCCATGCGCCGCCGCGGCCACCGCGGGCAGCTCCCAGTTGCCGAGATGCGCGGCGAAGCACAGCGCGGGCTTGCCGTCGTCCAGCAGGGCCTGGAACAATGGCTCGTCGGTGGTGATGATGCGGCCGCGGTTGGGGTGCGCGGTGTTGTAGTCCCATAGCCGGGCGAGGTGAACGTACTCGCCGGCAACCCGCCCCAGATTGTCCCAGGCGCCGCGCAGCGTGGCCTCGATCCAGGCGGCGTCCTGGTCCGGATAGGCGGCTCTCAGGTTGGCGCGGCCGGTGCGATGCGCCGGCAGCAGAGGTCCGACGGTACGCGCGATGGCGGCGCAGAGGTCGGCCGAGCGGTCGGGGTCGGTGCGGCGCAGCAGGCGCAGCAGGAGTTTCACCAGGCGCCCGACAATGCGGTCGGCGTACAGCGACAGCCGGCGCAGCATTCAGAGATCGACCAGCAGCTTGCCGAACACGTCGCGGTTTTCCAGGCGTTGGAGGCCGGTGCGGAAATCCTGGAGCGGCAGGACCGCGTCGATCACGGGGTGGACGCCGGATGCGATCCGGTCCAGGGCGCGGGTCAGCGCGGACAGCGGCGAACCGAACGAACCGATGATGCGGTACTGCTGCTGGAAAAGCTGCATCAGGTTGATGCTGCCGGAGGGACCTGACGTGGCGCCGCAGGTCACCAGCCTTCCGCCGCGTTTCAGCGAGAACAGGGAACCGGCCCAGGTGTCGGCGCCGGTGTGCTCGAACACGACGTCGACGCCGCGGCGCGCGGTGAGTTTGCGGACCACGCCTTCGAAGCGGTCCTCGCGGTAGTTGATCACGTGGTCGGCGCCGAGGGCGCGGGCCTTGTCGGCCTTGGCGGCGCTGCCGACCGTGGTGATGACGGTGCAGCCGAGCGCCTTGGCGATGCGGATGGCGATGCTGCCGATGCCGGACCCGCCGGCGTGGACGAGGATCCATTCGCCTGGTTCCAGCCGGGCGTTGTCGAACAACATGTGCTCCACGGTGGCGTAGGCGACGGGGACGCAGGCGGCGTCGTGCAGGGTGACGGCGGGGGGGATTTTAACCGTGAGCCGGGCGGGGTGGTTGGTGAGTTCCTGGGCGAAGCCGTCGATATGGAAGCCGCGCACGCCGGCCGGGTTTTCGCACAGGTTCTCGCGTCCGGTGCGGCAGGGCTTGCAGGTGCCGCAGACGAGGGCGGCATAGGGCACGACGCGGTCGCCGGGGGCGAGGCTGGTGACGCCGGCGCCGATGGCGACGACTTCGCCCGCGGCCTCGGCGCCGACCACCAGCGGGTACTGCCGCCTGGCGAAGGCCATGCCGCGGAAGCCCCAGACGTCGATGTGGTTCAGCCCGACCGCGCGGATGCGAATCTGCACGTCGCCCGGTGCGGGGGGCGGGGGCGGATCGCGTTCAGCCAGCGCCGCCTCGCGATCGGCGAGAAGCCGCAGGGCGCGCATCGATGGCATCGGTTGGCGGGGACTCCGGGCAGGTTGGGTGGGGCAGGGTCGTAGATGCTGGGGCTGGCGGCGGCAATCCCCGCGGCGTGGTTGCCGCGGGCAGGGCAGGTACGTTACGGCTGTGGGGACAAAAGACAGGGGGAACCGATGGTGGGACGCGCTTGGCGGGCGGTGCTGGCAGCCGCGCTGGCAGTGGTTATCGCGGTTGCGGCGCAGGCGGCGGATCCGCGGATAGAGCGGGGCCGCTACCTGGTGGAACTCGGGGGCTGCAACGATTGCCATACGCCGGGGTATTTCATGGGGAAGCCGGACATGAGCCGCTACCTTGGCGGCTCGGATGTCGGGTTCGCCATTCCGGGGGAGGGGGTGTTCGTCGGACCGAACCTGACGCCTGACAAGGCGACGGGGCTGGGGAACTGGAGCGTCACGCAAATCGTGACGGCGATCACGACGGGCGTGCGGCCGGATGGGCGGGTCCTGGCGCCGATCATGCCCTGGCGCGGACTATCACACCTGACGCATGTCGATGCGATGGACATTGCCTTGTTCCTGAAAAGCCTGCCCCCGGTGGTGCACAAGGCGCCGGGGCCGTTCGGTCCTTCGGTGAAGCCGGATGTGTTCGTGATGACGCTGCTGCCGCCCGACGTGTACGTTGGGCTGCAGAAGCCGTAGCCGTCGCGCATCGCACTGTGGTCAGGCTGAAGGATGGGGCGCGGGCTTTGGGGGGTGTGTGTTGTCTACCGGCTTGAGCGGGGTGTTCGAGGCCGCGGAGGATGGTGGCGGAGAAGACTGAGGCCGGCGGTCATGCTGCGGGGAGTTTGCGGGTTCGGCTTTTGGGACGATTTCTGTGTTTAATGCGCTGGCGCTGCCCCGTCTCACGGTGCCTGGCGATCGCGTTGTCCGAGGGCGGCGGGCTGTAGTGCCAAATGCGATTGCAGCGGGACGAATCAGTGCGGCGGGGCTGGCCTTGTGGCGGCCCCGTTGGGTGGGTGGTGGTGGCTGCTGGTGCGGTCAGGGCGGACCGGTGGATTTGGACGGGTTGCCTTGCGTGCTTGGTGGGTTCGCTGCGGGGCGTATCCAGGGCGGTGGTTCCGGGGCCAGAATGAGGGGCGGCTCGACCGGGGGTTCGCCGATGAAGAAGCCCATGACCCGAATGATGTCGCGCCTTCCGCCGCCGACATCGACCGGCGGCCATGACTGGTCCATCGTCGGGAGTCGGTCCTGCTCTTCCTGGAAATGCTGCTCGCGGCGCCAGCGCCGGACGAGCTGGATGGCGGGGTTGCCTTCGTAATGCATCATCACGAGGAACAGATCGTTCCAGAATGGGACCTGACAGAGCGCCGGGGCGACGCCGAGATCGGCGCAGATGTCGGCGAGGCTGAGGCCGACGGGGCGGCGAGTGGCCTGCTTCACGAGGTCCTCGAATTTGGGCAGGTGGCAGGGGTCGAGCGGGTTCTCGACGTTGTCGAGCCAGTCGTCGCGCCAGGAAGGGCGGCTGGGGCGCTTGGGCTTGAGTTCGGGTTCGGATGGGGTTGATGCGGGGTCAGCGGCGGCGGGCTGCGGCTTCAGGCGGACGCGGAGCGGGGGCCTGGTGAGGTCTCGGCCGCTTGCGGCGCGTTGCAGCAGGACGTGGTGGAGGGCGGCGGCGCGGAGGATGCCGCGGCGGATGTGAGCGAGGA
>Ga0335075_10003539_pt1 | contig 24738 bp, 17 predicted proteins | sample Lox_Sample_24_FD_206723 | JGI IMG/M metagenome (GOLD analysis project Ga0335075, IMG submission 206723) | Soil microbial communities from Loxahatchee National Wildlife Refuge, Florida, United States - Lox_Sample_2.4 | ecosystem: Environmental > Terrestrial > Soil > Wetlands | place: USA...
TAAAGCAAAGGCCTTTTATGTGCAGTTCCCCGATAGCACAAACGCCGTGCCCGCAAAAATGCTCGAATGTGCCATGCTGCGGGCCGCCTTCAATGATTCAATTGCCCAGGACGTCAGGCAACGCGCATTCACAGCCATGGCAAACGCGCAGGACGCCCTGTTGACAGATTCAAGGTTGACCGAAGACCAGCGCTTCGACGTCCGGCTGGATATTGCAGAGAGAGCGAGGCAGGATCCCGGGCTGGCGAACTGGAAGGCGCGCGATGCGGAATACGAAAGCAACTTGCGGCAGTTAATCAAAGGTTATCCCCACAACGACAAAGCCTATAATGCGTTGGTTATCTATGCGGCCGAGTCTTCAGACGACACAGCGCGCGCGATTGCCAATGAAATTCTTGCTGACCCGGCTTCCGATTCCACCAAAGACACGGCTCGCGCGATTCTCCGTCGCCTGAACACCGTGGGAAAATCTCTCAATATTAAATTCACTGCGCTCGACGGGCGGGAAGTGGACTTAAGCCAGATGAAAGGCAAAGTCGTGCTCGTGGATTTTTGGGCAACTTGGTGCGGCCCATGTGTGGGCGAAATTCCTCATGTAAAAGAAGCCTACGAAAAACTTCACCCGCAGGGATTTGATGTCATCGGTATTAGTTTTGACTCCGACAAGGGCAGGCTTCAGGATTTCGTCCGGACTCATGATATGCCGTGGCCTCAATATTTTGACGGCCAGGTTTGGAAGAATAAATTCGGCGTCGAATACGCCATTGACGGCATTCCCACCATGTGGCTTGTGGATAAAAAAGGCATACTGCGTGACTCCAATGCCCGCAACGACCTGCAAGACAAAGTTGAAAAGCTCCTCACGGAAAAATGAAGGATTAACAGGCAATACCCCGCAAGACAGGACGCGGCTTTTTAGGATCGTTGGCAGGATAAATCAAACCCTCATGCCGTGACTCTGGCTTTGGGCGTGAACGTATGTTTCTGAAATGGCGTGAGTCATCTTGTATTCAAATGAGTCGGCCACAAGGCTCATGTCTTGGCCGGGGTATTTCTCTGCCAAATGCTCCTTCACCTGGGCATTCAGGTCGTCCTTCCATAGCCGCAAGACTTGGCGCTGGTCGCGGATGAAACCTTGCAGCACTTCCCGGACATTATCGCCACGGTTCAAAATATCCCTCATTTCCCTTCCGGTTTTTAGAGACAAAGATTCAACCACGACAAATTCGATTTGGCCAGCTATACGGCGATGACAAATTGAACTGATTTTCGACAAATCAAGATCGTGCCGCCATTCCGTCCCATCGTCAGTTTGAATGGTTTTATTCTGGTCGCGTGAAAGCAAAGCTGATTTGAAGGCTGCGTTGGCAATCGCTGACTGATTGCCTTCAATATCTCGAACCGCGTCACAACTGGCGTTGAACTGGTTCAAATGTTCCGCAAAGGCCGTTTTCACTTCGACCGCGGCCTGTTCCTGCTGCACGGTGGGCTTTTGGTAGTGGTTCATAATTTGCCTCATTCAGATTTCAAAAGTTTAAGCAGTTCATCACGGGAAATGAGCAACTTGCCGCGCAAGGCCCGGCACGCTTTGAGTTTCCCCCGCTGTATGAGCCGGTAAATGCTGTGGTAATTGATGCCAAGCATTTGGGCGGCTTCCTCGATTGAATACGCCAACCGCTCAACAGGCGGCGAAGTGGTGGTCTGTATTGTTTCATTATCTGTTGCCATACATCATCTTCTCTTGGTTGTCAGTTGCAAATTTGGGAATGAAATTGTCATTGGAATGGGTGACTTCCTGGACGCAGCGGTTCCAGTCAATCTCGGAAAGGAATTGCATTGGCTGAATGCCAAGCGCACGGGCGATATACCAAATCTGTTTCAGATCAATTCGCAGCGAACCGTCTTCGATTTTAGAAACAGTGCTGCGGGTGGCGTCATGCCAGCCCGCCCACTGCAACTGGTCGGCAAACAAGTCTTGTGTCCAGCCCTTTTGATTGCGCTTTCTAGCGACGAGCCGGTCTATGAAATTGCGCTGCTGCTTCACTGTCTCAAATTTTCCACGCTTTCAGTCACGTAATGTCCACAAAACCGAACAAAATGCGTATTTGCTCATGGTTCACATTCCCACAAGATTTCCGCTGCCATGTCCCAGACTCGGGACAAAATCGCTTCTGCTCAAATGTGCCTTTGGCTCCGGCGATTGCTGCCCGAATTCGGGCAAAAATCCGGTTCAACATTTCATGCCGATTCCTGGGCCATTGCTCGCAATTGCGATCAAAATGATTCATAGATTTCATTGTCTCACGCGATTCAAGTTCCAAAGTTCCATTTAGGCACAAAATTTTGGAACCCATTTTAGCCGGTTCACAAAGGCGGGGTTGTAATGAATTCATTACAACCCACCACTTTTCGTTCAGGTCGTTTATAGCAGACCTGGCGGCGAACTTTGTTCGATAAACGAACAACATCTTTAGACTGCATTTTCATCAGACCGTATTTAGCAGAAGTGGGCCATGCAGGGTGTGGAGCTTTCCGCACAACTTTTCATTTTCCGGCCTATTTCAAAACTGCATTTTTGAGAGGTAGTTTAGCAGGGATTTCCCCGTCCTTTGTGCAATGATTGCACAAAATGCTTATGCTAACGACAGGACAAGAAACCAGCAGCAGAGAGGGGAACAAGAAAACGGAAGACTGCATGGGCGCGGGGGCAATTGATTTGGGGGTCGTTATTGGGCAAATCAATTGCGGTGCGCCGCGCGGCGCTAGAGCGCAGAGGCAACCTGACAAGATTCCTCCATGCCGTTACTACAGTATGCTACCCTGCTGGATATTCCATCCGCTCAAATCCAGCCGGACTTTGTCTTTAACGGAGGGGCATTTAATGCGAATTTTGCGGGACTCACCCGGCAGGAGGGAAAAGAAATCATCCTGGTAGTAGGCCGGCAAAATACGATCGCCCGTTTCCGCATCCCGTAACGTGAGTTTAATTGCCAGCGCGGGTGATTTACTCGTGTTTGCAACTCGGGCATCAACGATGGTTCCGTCGGTGTCATTATGACAACGCAGGCTTCCATTGAGTTTTACCTCCGGGAGACTATTCAATTGCCGCAGTTCTTCATCCGTTCGAGCATGCCAGTAAAAATTTTGCGACAACAGCTTTCGGTCTTCGCCGCGCAGTTTCAGCTCGACCAAATAAGTCCCGTTTGAAGGCCAGGGCAGGTTGAAAAGGTCCGTGCAGGCGTTGGCTGAGGCCGTGAAGTTTGTATGATAACTTTGCACCTTAATTCCTGAGAGGTCATAGATCACTGCATCGGCCGTTGCATTGGGCAATGGAGTGAAATGATGATTGATCACGGCCACTTGACAATCCGGAAGATTCATTTGTATGTGAACGGGTTCGCCGGCCTTTTTTGCGCCGAAATAGGAGGCGTTCGGTTCGTAATCCCACGAATACAATTGCCACACAACGCTGGGCCACGACGGGTGGCTCATCCAGAGTAATACGCCGCTGCAATCATCCCAAAGGCGGCTGTCAAAGCCTTCGTAAATCGCGCGATAGGTTTCGTAATTTACCATTTGAGCTTTTCGGCACAGGTCGTCCAGATTTGTCACGTCCCCATAACGCCGGGACAGTATCCGAAGAAAATCATATCTGTTTCCGGCGCCTTTGGTGTGGAAATCGTGATAGGCCCAAAGATCTCCCGGGGGCCATAAGTCGGGCGGTGACATAATGGACCGCATGACGTCTTCCGACGGGATGGAACTGGCGCCCATTTCGGTGCTGAATCCGTCGTTGAGGTTGTCGAAATACCTGTCCAGCGGCAGGTTCGACCATGGACCGCTTGTTCGCAGGTTGACCGACCGCGAATTCGGCTGATAATAGCGCGTTCCATCGAGGGTACGGACGAGCTCATCGTTTCCCTGGTTGATGTCCGCCGGCGGGACGCCTTCGTTCATCGCGCACCAGATCGCGATGCAAGGATGATTGCGATAACGCCGGATGGTGTCGGCGACGTTGGCGAGAAACAGTTTGTGATCGTACGGGGCATAATTCCATCCCTCAGTGTCCATCCAAAAATCGTTCCACACCAAAATGCCGTACTCATCGCAGAGATCGTAAAACGTTTCAGAAGTGCTTTGGCCGCTCCAATTTCGAATCATGGTCAGATTGGCATCGCGCTCCAGGCGTATGTAGGGTTCCAGATGTTCCCGCGAGATACGCTTCATTGCATCATCCATGCCCCAATTGCCTCCGTTGCAGAAGATCCTTTTGCCGTTTACCTTGATAATCAAGTAAGGCCCCATCGCATCATCGTCGAGAGGTTTAAGCGCCGGCGAATGTTCCTGGCGAGGCCAAACCGCCACTTCTTTGGGATCGTCATCCCAGGTGCGTTTCCATCCGATGGAATTGCGCCGAGTATCAATTACGGGCGCTTCTCCGCGGGCGAGTGTCGGCGTAAACTCCATTCGTTGGATTTTGCCGTCGGGCATTTTGAGGGCGAGTTCGTAGCTCATTTCGCGAATCCCGAAATGGAGCGCGTTTTCGTCCGATTCCTGCCCGTCGCTTGTGACAAAATGAAGCTGAAGATGGTACAGCTCAGGCTTGCCGTAGCCATTTGGCCACCATAAACGCGGGTGCCGAACGATAAGTTGCGGAAAATTGGCCGGGGAGAAACGGATTGTTTTGGTCTCGCCTGCTAGCAGCGTCACGGGTTGCTCGAATCGCACTCCTTCGAAAGAACCTTTCAGGACTCCTGCCTGCGGGCTGCCGGAAACATTGTGCAAATCAGTCTCGATGGTGATATCCGACCGTGAAGTGTCGGGCAAAGGCAACGCTGTTATGACCTGAGGATCGCCGATGGTCACGGGGCCCGTTGCGCGAAGAATGACGTCCTGCCACAGGCCGCTATCGCGGTCACGAATTGCGGGAATCCAATCCCAACCTTCCGTGCAGACAAAAGTGGGCCCGTCGAGGCAGAGCTTGCCGCCGTTGTCGCCTGGACCGAATTTATCGGATTGTTCGCTGGGAATGCCTGGATCCGGCGGCGGGGCGATCATGACGGCGATGACATTGGTACCGGTTGGTTTGACAAGATGGGTCACATTGAATTGGCCCCTAATGAAGGCACCGGTGATGTGGCCGAGAAACGTGCCATTCAACCAAATTTCCGCGTAGTAGTTGATGCCATTAAAGTTAAGCCACAATTCCCGTCCGGTGAAACTCGCGGGCAAGGCGAATTGTTCACGGTACCAATAATCCTGTTTGTTGAGACTTTCAGGAATGAGCAGGTTATTCAGCCCATAATAGGGGTTCGGGTAAACGCCGTCATTGACCAAAGTCGTCAAGACCGTTCCCGGCACTGTGGCGTCATACCAGTCGTGCGTATCCACCCCTGGCTGCGAAAGGAGTTCACCGTTGGTCACAGTGAGATGTGATTCTTCGGCGAGTTTCCACCCCGCGTTAAAAATGAGTTCATTGGCCAGTAATTGGGGACTGGCCGGATCCGAGGGGGTTTGCCTTGCCGGATTAAAAAGCAGCGGGGCTCGTGATTTCGGCAGAGTATCCGGCGGTTGGATTTTCGTGCCTGTTGCCCCGACAATCTCGGTGGGGTGATCAACGGGTCCGGGACGAAATTCGCCCGGTACCTCTGCAGCAAGGTGGTTGGGCCAGCCAGGCCAAAAAACGGCCGTCCAGGCAACGAACAATAACCGGATAAAGTCTCTCAAAAATCTTTTTCTCATAACCTACAGGCAACAATAAACATGTGATTTAAAAATTCTATCAACGGGATAGTGAATTAACGCTGATCGTCAAAATATCCCCCAAACGGCGTATTCAAAACATCCCCCAAATGGCGTATTTGAATTTGGCCGGCCTTAGTTATGGACGCTGCCTTTCAGGTATTTCGTAACTGCCTCTGTGCGGCCCTGGACGTGGAGTTTCCCGTAAATATGGCCTAAATGGGTGCGGACGGTCTCGGAGCTAATACCCAGGCGGACGGCGATTTCCTTGTTTGTAATCCCTTCGGACAACATGGCGAGGATTTCGAGTTCTCGCGGAGACAGGCCCTGCTTTTCAATACCGCTTGCCGGCGAGGCCTGGAATGAGTGGACAACCAGCCGGGCAATTTCGCCGGTCATGGGCGCTCCGCCGGAACAGACCTCTGCTATGGCGCGCTGAATGTCTTCTTTGGGGGCGCGTTTCAGCAAATAACCGGAAGCGCCGGCCTTGAGGGCTTGAAAGATCAACTCGATGTCTTTGTAAACCGTTAAAATGATTACCAGCAGCCCAGGCACCTTCGCTTTCAGCCTTGCCGTGCACGTGATGCCCGATTCCCCGGGCAGATGAATGTCCATGAGGACGACATCCGGCCTCAATTTGGGAATCTCGACCAATGCTTCCTTGGCCGTGGCAAAAGCGCCAACACAGCGAAGACGGGGCGTGGCTTCAATGAGCTCCCGGAGCATGAGCCGGACGGTTTCATTATCTTCAACGATGGCAACAGCAGTCATCACGATATCAAGTGTTTAAGAGGGGAAGAGCCAATAAAACAACGGTACCTCGATCCCGTTTTGAAGTCACTTCGCAATGGCCCCCGATGTTGGCCATGCGACTCTGGAGGTTTAACAAACCATTGCGCCGCGCCAAATCATCCGGGTTGAAGCCTTTGCCGTTGTCAGTAATTGCAATTTTGAAGCGAGAGTCACGAACGGCAATTTCAATAATGGCTTCGGTCGCGTGTGAATGGCGAACAATGTTGTTCAAAGTTTCTTTCACTGCGAGAAAGAGATTATGGCGGACCTGGGCGGTTAATGGCAGAGCAGGGACGTCCGGGGGGACTTTCAGGCGGCACGCGATGCCTGCGGCCGCCAAATATTCTTCCGCATAGCTGCCGATATAACCCACAAGGTATGGCAGAACGTCTTTGCTGGGGTTTACCAGCCAGACGATCACGTCCATGGCATGGACCACGGCGCGGGCCTTATGGCTGATACTCTGGAGACGTTGATTCGCCTTCTCAAGACCGGGCGGAGATCCGGCGCCGGCATCGGCAAGCATCGTGATTTCGGTGAGACCCGCGCCCAGGTCATCGTGCAAATCCCGGGCGATCCGAGAACGTTCCTCCTCCACTGCGCGCTGCTGTTCAGCCCGCTGGCGCACGATGACTTCTCTCTTGAGCTGCTCGGTGCGTTGTTCCACCTGGCGGCGAAGCAAGCCGATCCATACCAGTGCGACAACCAAAACGCCCAGCAAAATGCCGGCGACAGCAAACACGCGCTTGATGGTCCACCAGGAGGGGCGCGCCAGCACGCGAATGTCGGAAGGAGAATTAAGCAATAATTCAAATGAATCAATGTCGTGACCGGCCACACGGCCGCCGCCCTGACCGGCATAGACGCCGGTTACTTCCAACCTGCTGCCGATTGGCGGATAACTCAAGGAACCCTTGTTTCTGTTGAAGCGGGCGGTAAACATTGAGGAACCGGCCTGCAGTCCGAGGATGGAATCCTCCTGGTCCTCGCTTATATTCATCAATTGAGCGTCCACCTTGACCAGCGTTGAATCGTAACTGCCGTTCAAGAGAGAATTCTCAGGCAATGTTGTCGCGGCCAGCAACGGGTAATGACCGATCGTACGCACCAGCGCTTCACGCAAGACCGGGGAAGGACCCCCCAAAAGAGGGAAGCCGACTACTTCCACCTGGTCCCCCACCTGCAGTTGCACACTTTTCCTGGGAATAAATCGCAGGCCGTTTGCTCCGTCCATCAAATAATACTCACCGTCTTCTTTATGCACGATCTGGCCGATCACCTTGAGTCGCTGAAGGGCGCCTGCCTTTGCGTCGAATAGCAAGAGCTCAGAGGCATGTTTAAATGGCGCGGAGAACGGATCCCGTGGAGCGGGCTGGTCGATGCAGATGGAGGGATCATGAATTTCAATTTCGCCCGGAATGAGTGCGTGGGTCACTTCATTTTTAACCGCCCAAAGGCATCCACGAATACGAACGAGCGCGTCGGCGTACTGGCTTAAGCGATCATATCGCATCTCGGGCAGGAACACTTGCAGCCTGCCATCGTGGGTGAGGAGAGTTATTTTGTTTTCCTCCAGCGCTGTGACAATTCCTTGAATTTCCGTATATTGGGTGTCCAAAGTGCCATCCATCAATTGGTCCCACGTCGGACGGACCGGTTCGGGCAGGCTGCCCGGGCCCAGGTCAACGATTTGCTGGGCGAGAATCATCGGGGAAAACTGCGCCGTGGTTACTCCTTCGACTTCGAGGCATTCTCCGTCACGTTGGATCCCAAAACTTCCGGTGTTAAGAGTCTCCGCAAAAACACCCAGGGTGGAATCCTGAATGACGAAACCGCTGCCGCCGCTCCAGGTCACCACGCCCCGAATTCGGACGGGGTATTGGCGCAATGCCTCGTACCTATTCAATCTCTTGACTTGTTCGGCTGTCGTCAAAACGGGCAACGGGTTGGTTGCGGCCACTGTTTCTTCGATCTTCCGGAAGAAGGAATTCTCCAAAATTGCATTGGTTGACGAGCGCACCCAGTTGCCCAGCGCCTCCACATAATCTCCCGGGCCAGCCGCCTCCAACTGTCTCAGGTGCAACTGAATATCCCCGGTGCCATCGTTTAGGATGATCGATCCATCCTTGTTCACAGTCCGGACAATGCCTTCGACCCGGACCATCGGTTCCGCAGCGGTTGCGCCAGCAACGTCGTTTAAATCATTTGCCGGAGAAAGCGGATGGGAAGTCCAAAGTTCGGGATTGACGTCAAGCAATACCACCTGTCCGAGACCTGGCGTATATAATTCTCCAAATATTCGTTGTTCTTCCGCCGTAAATACGCTCTGGGAAATACCCGTTATTCGCACATGGCTGCCGAGCAACAAACCGGCGGCGCTGTTTTGCGCACGAATCACGTACACGCGTATATTGCCCGAGCCGGAACTCAGCTCCAACGTCAATCCTTTGTGCCCGTCCCCGCTGAGGTAAGTCACTACACCTTCGACTTCCGACCATTGAGGCCGTACTCCATCAGGTGCGATCTGGCCGGCGGAAATCAGGCGCGGCTTAGGAGCTTCTTTTACGCTGATCACATTGATGACCGGACGGTCGACAAATAACTGGCCGCGGCCATGCGGCACAATCGTAAACCGATAGATTCCCGCCTGCTCGATCCGTATAAAACCATCAAACTCAACGCCGTTCCCCGAGCCACGGGAGCCGTTGCCGATACTGAAATTGGGCGCGATGCCCTGCCGGATGGGCGTGAGCGGGGCGAATTCCGGCAGCCTTTGCCAGCTGCCGAAATAAGCGCGATAATGCACTCCTCCGGACCAATTTGTAAAAACGGAGCTGTGTCCTTCAATATGAAATAATTCAGAATCCGGTATGCTTTGTCTCGCCAGATTCGGCCCGTCATACAGAACATCCAAGCCATCCAGATTTCCCCCGTCAAACCACGAAACTGAAACGGGGTAGAAACCTGTTTCAAGCGAAATAGTGTCGGAACGCTCGCGCATTCCGTCTGAACAATCGTCAAATAATGACAGGGTTCCGACCCTCAGAAGAATACGGCCCTGGCTGCCACCGTAATATCCCGTCAATGAGATTTCGTCACCCGGACGAATTGATTCTTGTCGAGGGGGAGTTTCCACGAGGGCAGCACCAGAATAATCCTGCAAAACTATCATGCCATTTTGCATGTCGGACCAGCAGACGATGCCCTTTAACCGGACGGGCCAATTGGTTTGTAATAATCCACGGGCGAATTGCTGAAACTGCATCACGTTGGTTATGGCTGGCAAATAATTTACCCCTGGCCTCCCTTCAACTCCATAGACATACCCGTTGGTCAGCAATATGAAAGGCAACACGGCAAAAAAGCGCGCCAGCCCCGACCTGCCAACGAAAAAGTACTGCATGCGGCTAAAATACAAAGAAAAGCCAGTGAATTCCAAACAATTTGCCCGAGTCAGCTTCAAAGCATCTGCTCATCCTCGTACTCCAGTACGGGCCTTTTTGTTCAAGATTTGCGAATGTCGTGCCGCTTGTCGTCATTGCCGAAGCGCAGAAGTGAGCGGGGCCAAATAAAAGCAATCCGGATCATCCGGGTTCATATGAGTCGCAGTTGTGCTGCCCATGCCGTGCTCGATAAAATTCTCCGGAGACGTGGTACGCCCATCCTGCCACTTGTGAATGATTGAATGTCCGTCCGCAAAAGAGATTCCGGACGCGTCGCCGTGGTTCCCGGCCGGATAATCAATCAGATAGGTTGCGCCCGGCGCCGCCGCCGCGGCCACTGCCAGGGAACCATCATTTATCGAATAGGGATTTTCGTCCATGATGACCCAGAGATCCGATGGGGCGGGTTGCCGGATAGAGGACATTTTTCCGTAGGTCTGCCAGGTCGTTTGGCTGGCGTTATATGTGCCGGTCAGCCACCCGCCCTGGACGGGCGATCCCAGGGGAGGCCCGCCGTTGAACGAAGTCCACCAAAGCGTGCCAACGGCGGAATTCATTGAATAGCTTCGGACGTCAACGGCATGCGATGCAGGGTTAATGAAAAGGTCCGCCGGGCAATGATATAATGCCGCGTTCGGCAGATAGGGAGAGAGCAAGGTGTTTTGGCAGGTCAATTCTTTGGATGCCAGCGGGCCTGACGCGTCGAAATTCTGCTCCATTGTCCCCACAACCCAATTTTTCATTTCGCCTTGCTGTTGGGCGGTAGCCGTGGCGTAGCACGTTGTATAAGGATAGTCATTTGGCGCCAAAATGTTGTTGTTATCGTCCGCATACATGCTCCACGCCACCATGATCTGACGCGTATTGCTCATGCAACCGGCTGAATGGGCCCGCTGCATGGCTGCATTTAACACCGGGAGAAGTATTGCCGCCAGAATTGCTATGATGGAAATGACAACCAACAATTCAATCAGGGTAAAGGCGGCTTTTGGAGGACCAATACGACCGGAAGGACCGCCAGTTTCCCGACTCGATGCCAGATCGTTCTCTGCGGGTCCAAAGCACATATATTTAGTTGGCAGACTCAAAATTTACACTATGCGGGCGGGCATCAGCATTTAATCCGATGCCCGCCGGGCAGATAGCGTTTGAACAACGAAGGAATCATTATTGAACCGTTACAGACGCGCTTTGCCCTGATGGAATTTTGTTGTTGCTCGTGTCCGTTGCCGTGACAGTCTGCGACCCCGAAGTGCCGAACAACCCATCGATCTGCACGGTTCCGTTGACAAGCGCCGCGGAATTTCCAGGTTCAAACGCGGGATCCGTGCTGCTGCTGAGGCTGATCGTGTCTCCGGGAGCTGTGCTGACAATGTGCCATGTGGCGTCGCAGGCATTTATCGTCACAGGAAAGGGCGTATCCACGCTTTCGGGCGTCGGCGATCCAATGTAGCCGGTGGCGGTACCTGGAGCATTGGTCTCGCCCGGCAACAGAACCTGCAACTGGGTATAGGCGCGGTTGATCAGGATGAAAGACACATTCGCGCCGGCCGGATAATTTGTTGATAAATCGGGCCAGAGCACTTCGTCGTTGGTTGAGGTACTTACGACAGTAGAAAGTCCTGCATCAGTCCAACCGTCAGGTCCGGCAGCCAGGTTCGTACTGACGGCAAGCGAAAATCCAGTTGCAGGCAGCGGCCAGCTTATCCAGTAAAGTGAATTTGTCTTGACCAGAATAATATCATTCGCGGAATAATCCACAATGGCCCAATTCGTCGTATCCATGCTCATTTGGGAACTCCAAACGTCGTCAAGAGGCGCGGAGGCTGTGACGCCGCTGATCTTAAATTCCGAATACGTGGACGATTGACCCAAATAGCCATCCTCGTCATTCCCCATGAATACGGTCAAGGGGTTTGCAAAATATTGGGCCTGCGCCTCGCCCGGGAAATTCGCGTTCGTAGTCAGTGTGGCGCCTCCTCCCAACGGCGTATAACTTATCGTCAGGTTGGTATCGTCAAGGAACGTCGCACTCCAGGTGCCGAGCGGGCTTGGGGCCGTTAGCGTTGCCAGGGTATTGTTGCCGAATTCAGAGCTATCATCCGGATCATTGGTCTTATATTCAAATGAAGCGGTGGCGGTCCCGTTTGCATTGCCATATACATTGAGTTCGGCAACATTTGCGGCATCATAGTCGACTCCAGGGTCCCCAAGGTTCCCATTCTCCACGAGAAAGATGGCCGATTGAATCGGATCATTTGTTCCGGGATAGTTGACAATTGTCTGAGAGTAGGTGACGGGAGTGCTGCCCGAGTTAATCCAGGAAAAATTGCGAGTGCTGTTCACCGTATCCAAAGCCGCCATCAACCCGCGCGTATAAGTGCCTCCATTGCCGCCGCAAACAATCATCAAGCCCGGAGTAAGGGGTTTATTAGGGCGTATTGTCAGCACGGGAGGCGGCGGCTGGGTATCAAGACCTCCGAAGATAATATTGTCCACGTAAAACACGGTGTTGGTCAGAGCGTGGCTTGTCGCGCTTTGCTGTACTTTGAAATAATATCCTTCCACCTGGTCCTCCTTCTGGACGGAAGCGGCGTCTAACGCGAAACTCACATGTATCCAGCCGTTTCCATTAGTCACGGCGGAAGTGTAATCTCCCAGAGCGGTTGATGGCCAGCCATCCGTATAAGGGATGCATCCAATTTCGATAACTCCGTAGCTGCCGTTTCCGTCGGTGCCACAATTAGTGGGAAACATTATGTCAAAGCTGACGTTGGTATAATCATTTAAATTAATCATGTCCCCGCTGCCATCGAACCAATTGGCCACCATGACCTGATCGCCGCTTGGATTGGGCCATGCGATTTGGAATTCCGCCGAGCCGGAACCCGGGTTGTTTGGACCCATGGTGGTAATGGCATTGTTTGTCGCCCACGTGATGATGGGAACGGCCGAACCCCATCCTTGGTTTTGAAGAGAGGCGGTTGTATCCGAGTCGAATTGGTCGGCGATAAAATTACTATAGGGTTGGGCCCGGCTTGCGGCGGTAAAGGCAAATATCGATCCAGCCATTAATAAACTCAGGAATTTGCGTGTGTTTTTCATACGTTTCAATTGCTTATTTAATTTGGGTTCAATGGGTCGTGAAGGAGTATCGCAGAGAGCATCATTCGGGGGTATCCCCCGAATGACGTATTTTCGCGGTTATTGTGCGGGAGCGGAGGTATGCTGTTGAAGCCATGCCACGTCAGGGTTGTTTGGAGATGCCACTGCACCGGGGCTGGCGCCAAGGCTGCGGCCGGTTATTGGCAGCTCCGTTCGTCCATCGAGCCAGCGATGAATTTCGGAATGACCATCCGCGTATGACATTCCCGCGCAGCCGTTGTGGAACCACGCAGGGTGGTCCACCAATTCCGCACTGGCACCAGTATCGGCGCATTCAACAGCAAAGACAGGGTCGTTGATCCCGTCGGGGTTCTCATCTATCAGCACCCACAAGTCGGAAGGGCCCGGGCTCCTGATAGAAGTCAATTTCCCGTAGGTTTGCCAGGTTGTTTGCGCTCCTATGCCACTGCCTCCGGCGAGCCACGATCCCAAAACGGGAGAACCTATCGGGTGTCCTGCCGAGGGCGAGTTATAGATCGTGCCAACGGCGCAATTCATTGAATAGCTGCGGACGCGAGCCGTGGGCGGATACCCTGATCCGAGCCACTGTTGCGTGCTTGGGTCCGCGGGACACTTGTACGCGACCGGATTTGGCTGGTATGGGGTCAAGTCAGTGTCTTGAAACGTTATGCCACTTACGGTGTACGTGTTATTTAGAAGACCGATATTGGTGCACTCGTTCGCGTTTACCATGCTGTCCGCGGCCCAGCTGCGATAAGAGGGGCTGGGGCCGCCATTTACCGGATAATCATTTGGAGGAAGGACCTCATTGTTGTCCTCAGCATACATTATCCATCCAAGCATTATTTGGTGGGTATTGTTCATACAATAAGCCCCTTGAGCCCGGGCCTTGGCTCTATCAAGCACGGGGAGCAGAATTGCAGCCAGAATGGCTATAATGGCTATGACGACGAGCAGCTCTATCAATGTAAAACCATTGTATGGCCATATGTTAGAGACTATTTGTCTTCTTTTGCAAGATTGAGATACGGGCGTATTTTGAGGTTTGATCATACGTGAATTATTGCCACAGAAGCAAGCGAGCAGACTATCCCCTAAATGGCGTATTTTTAATTTTGTTCAGCCCGAAAAAAAAGCGCTGAATTCGTCAATGGTATCGGATTTATTTCCATGACTCCCGTTTGGTTTGTGACCTGGACAAGCGGCGTCCAGGTTGAGAGATCATCGGATTGTTCAATCGTATAAACGCCGCCGACTTCCGAGGTCAGCTGGAATTGGAGCGTTCCGTTTTGACTGATTGCCGGCAGCACGAGCCGCGGCGCCGGAAATATAACCCCCGCCAGATCCACGGAGAAACCAGGCAAAGGCAAAACGAGATTTCCGTTGGTTGCCGTTCCTTGGCTCAAACCCAATGGCGTTGCGCTGGACGGATCGTACCATTGCGCATAATAAGTTCCCGCCGGCCAGTCCGTGAGTGTCACGGTTTGGCCTTGCTGTTCCGGCAACGTTGCGTTGGTGGCCCCATTTGGCCAAGCGGCGTCAGACGCCACCACATAGACCAAGGAGTCGTGCGCGCCGCTCATTCCTATTGCCGTCATTTGCTGCCCGCTCTGAAAGACGATATTGGTCCACGTAGCGCGCCCCCAATCAGTAGGGCCCAGAATCGCCGCAAGCGAAGAAAAGAGCCAATAATCATTTGCCGGGGCCAGGCTGTCCCACCACCACGTCATGGCCGTGCCTGCGGACCCGCCCAACGCGCCGCCCCATATTCCCTGGCGCAGTCCGCGCAAATACGGGTCTACGGCCATACTGGCAGCCCAACTTTCCCAATCGGTTCCATACTCTCCGATCTGGACCACCTTCTTATAAGTTTGGCGGTAATAGGATGCATCGCCGGCCATTGTCTGGGCGGGGTTGAGCTGATAACCCGGGGAGAAATAGGTATGCCAGGAAAGAAAATCCAGCTGTGAAATGGCCCACTGCTGCGGGTCAGCGCTTGCAAAAGACAGGCTGGTGGTTACAAGATGCCGGTACGGGTCGTTTGTGTGAAGCCAGCCGGCTTGTGAAGCAATCCATGCATCAACACTATTTGAGTTGAGATAACTATAATCGTGGTCAATCTCATTAAAGAACTCCCAGGCCAGGAGATGAGAACTGTACCCGTAACGGCCAATCAAATAGCGAAGCCGCTTATCATAAAGCACCGTTGCGGTGCTGTTTGTGAAAAATGCGTTCTGGTTGACGCAGGGACCGCCGTTGATGATATTATACGGGTTATTGGTCCATTGGCCGTCACTTCCGGACGCACTTGAGTACTCCCGGTAATCGTCCAATGTTAACTGTATGTATATGCCTTCCTGTTCGGCCAGTTGCAACACGTAGTCCAATTGCCAGGCTGGATCGAGGGCGTAATTGGAAAGAGTTCCCGGATTACCTTCAATCCCGAAGCACCAGGGCGACATCCACACCCGGGCGAAATTCTCGCCGGCATTTTGCATCGAGCCGAACCACGTGTCATAATCGTATGTCCCGCTGTCCCACCAGGCGACATTTTCGCCGTTCAACGGAAGGGCATTCCCGTCGCAGGTTTGAAAATATTGATTATTTGGCGCAATGCCTACATCGCCGAACCGGCCGGATGCTGAATTGGAGACTACGGTAAAATTGGTCGTGAGCGTCGCATATAGCTCGTTGTTTGTCTGGATTACCAGTGAAAGGGCGTATGTTCCGATTTGACGCGGTTCAAACCGCAGCCGCCATTGCGGTGGCTCATCTACGATATCGTATTCAGTACCACCTGAGAAAGAGCGGACGTACCCCTGGTACCAAAACGCCGGCACCGAAATCGTTTTGCCGGACGGCGACGTAAAGGTGCCATCGAGGCGGATGACGTCAGGGTCAAACGGGTTGGAAGCCGCGGGCACGTTGGTAATCTGGAACTCCAGCCGTTGCCATAGTTGGGCCGTATTCAATTGGAGGATTTGGGGCGGGCCTGTGACTGTTGGCGTCGTGAAACCGCTGAAAATGATATTATCAATCCAGAATGCCGTGGTCCCGATGAGGTTTGATCCGGTGCGGTTTTGTTGAATTTTCAAGCCGATGCCAGTGATCGCCAGGTTCGCATTGACCGGCAGTGTCACGTGTATCCAGCCGTTGCCATTGCTGGCCTCCGCGGTATAAATCGCCAGCGCAGTTGACGGCCAGCCGACTCCCTGTGGCACGCAATCGAATTCCAGCGCGCCGTAACTGCCGTTCCCGTCCGTTGCAGAATTGGACGAAAACATAATATCGAAACTAACGTTGGAGAAGTTGGTGAGATTGACAACTGCACCGTCGTTGAAGGCGCGAGTCACTTCGATTTGATCGTTTGTGGTCGGCCAGCGGATCTGCCAAAAAGCAGACCCGGAGCCGGGGTTGTTGGGCCCGACGGTTGACAGTGCATTGTTCGTGCTCCAAGTGACGGACGGAACCGCTGTTCCCCAATTTTGATCGGTGTAAAGTCCCGCCGTATCGGTATCGAATTGATCGACGATGTAATTTGTCGTTTGACCGTGGGATTCAGACGCAAAGAGTACGCCCAGGATTCCCGGAAAAATAAGCCGCGCCAGAGCGGCCCACTTGCCTATACGGGACAGCCTTAAATTCATAGATGGCGTGATTCGTCAGTGTGCTTGAGTGAACATATCTGTGCGCGAAGAATCGCGCCATCCCCTGAACGGCGTATTTTCAAGATTTATATTTTAGTCTAATTTCACCGCATCACACATTTATGAAGACACCACCAGCCGGAATACCCGGTGTATTTGCCTTCTTTCTGGCGTTTTACGCATTTGCCCAAACACCATCCGTTGTCTCGCCCGAAATTGGCACTGACCGGAAGGTCACCCTTCGATTTTTTGACCCACAAGCCAATCAAGTCTCCCTGGAAGGTCAATGGCCCGGCGGCACGGCGCAAATGGCGAGGCACGAGAGCGGCCTGTGGACCGTCACCGTTGGCCCTGTCAAGGAAGATAGCGTGGTATATGACTTCCGGGTCAACGGTCAAAGGCAGCTTGATCCGATCAACCCATTGATGAAGTCAGTCCACGGATCTCTTTTCAGCGTGATAGAAATGGCAAACCGCCCAGGGCCACCTGCGTCAGTCTTATCTCCAGAGATTGGATTGGATGATACTGTCACTTTCCGCCTGAGAGTGCCAAATGCCGGAAATGTATCAGTGGAAGGTCAATGGCCAAACGGGCATGCGGCTATGAGCAAAGGCCCCGGCGGCATCTGGTGTGTCACTACCGGGCCGATCCCACCCGGAATATGGGAATACAGCTTTAATGTGGATGGACTGGAAATGATCGACCCGGATAACTCCATGAACAAGCCCATGCGCCTGCCGACTGTCAGCATCCTGGATATCAAAAGCCATCCGGCACAACCCTGGGACCTGCAAAACGTGCCTCACGGGACCGTGCATTGGCATACGTACTTTTCCAGTTCGCTGGGTCGGTTCCGGGAACTGGCCGTCTACACCCCGCCGGGATACGAGAATGAGAAGCGGAAAAAATTTCCGGTCTTATACTTGCAGCATGGATATGGCGACAACCAGGAAACCTGGGTTGTTCACGGCAAGGCGAATATGATATTGGACAATCTCATTGCGTCAAACCGGACCAGGGCGATGATTATTGTCATGGCCGACGGCCACGCAAAATTGCCGGTGACCGCCCCGGACGCGAACTTCCTCAGCCACAATACTGACCTTTTTGAACGCGACCTTTTGCATGATATTATGCCGCTCATTGCCCGGAACTACCGCGTCAAGCGCGGCCCCGCCAACACGGCCATTGCTGGCCTGAGTATGGGAGGAGGCGAATCTTTGACCATAGGCATAAATCATCCGGACATATTCGGGTGGGTTGCCGGCTTCAGCGCCGCCACGCCCACGACCGGCGCACTTTCGGGGGCGCTCCAAAATCCCGGGAAATTGAATGAGAAACTTCGCTTGCTCTATATAGCAGATGGCAGGGACGACTTTCTGCTTCAGCGCAATGAAGGATTTTTATCGCTTCTAAGTTCTTACAACATCAAATATGAATGGCATCTAACAGAGGGCGATCATAGCTGGCCTGTTTGGAGGAATTATCTTGCGGACCTTGTTCCGAGGCTGTTTCGCTGAGTGCGAGCCGCCGGCCCGGCGCGGGTGAAATACGCCGTTTGGGGGATATCGAAGTGTTGTGTTTCCGTATATAGTCCATTGTAATATTAGATTTCCACTTAAAATAATCATTCTTATTATGGATTCATTTCGATGTGCCGGAGCCATATCCAGTTTTAGACAAGGAGAAACTATCGTTGTGGCGTAACCTGTCCGAAACACCGTGAGCTTTTCCTGTCAAACACCTCAAGTATAAACCGATAATAAGAGTACTAAAATGAAAAACAAGGCATATGACAATAAAGTGGTTGGCGCGGCGGTGTGCATAGCAATGTTCGGTCTAAGTGCGTTTGCCAGCGGAACAAGCATCCCGGCCAACGCATTTAATCTATGGTGGTCCTGTGATCCGGCGCCGTATGATGGATCGGGCGGTATTTGTATTCCAGTCGCCACTGAATGCAGCCCCGCTTACTCGGGAGCGCAGGAAACATCCTGCCAGAGCACAACGGGGATGCAGTTTTACGGCTGTTTCAAGGCCGGCTCCGCCGGCGCATACAGCAGCACGGACCAGGAGGCGGTCTTTATGGCCGACAACGTTTCCAGCTGGACGGGCCATGAAATGGGTTTTGTCAAATGGTTGAATAATGGAGTTCTTTACGCCTATTTGCAGGCCGAAGGGGGCCAATCGCAATATTATGCCATATCCACCGGAGACAATGGATACCATACGTTCAAGTGTCAGTGCCGTTCCGCAAGCCAAAGCGACCTCGTGGACTACTATGTTGACGGCAATTATGTCTGCACATTGTCAAATTCGGGGAACAGCTACTGGGGCAATTGCTGCTATATGGTCGGCACCAGCCAACGGCATGAGACCGGCTGGAATTCCACCGGCTGGCAGGTGGAAATGTACGACATGGAGTACTTTTGAAGCGATCAGCGGCAGTATTTGAATGGCACTGCGCGTTTTTACAGCGCGGGTACCAGGGCGGAGTGCAAGACTCCGCCCTGTGTACTTTGGCCGGGTCCGTTATGATATTATTACTCCTGAAATCGCACCAGTCCGCTTCCGACGTGTCATGGCTGGGGTGTGAGCGTCAGGACAAGGAAGCCCGTTGAGGGAATTGAAATCCGTTTTATTGTCGCATGGCCCTGCGCCCGCAGGGGCAAGACGTTCGTGGTATTTTGTTCAGGGTCATAGATTGCGGCGCGGTATATGTATGAATCCGCCAATCGCAATGAAAGGTTTCCGCCAGCCGGAACACTGTGACTATTGCGGAGCAGAATAAAGAAGGTCCGCCCGCATCGAATGGCAATTGGCTGTGGCGGCGGCCCGCTCCATTTGCAATCGACATCCATAAAATTTCCGGAACCTGCTGCAAGCATGTGGTTGAGGACGGGCCGCACGCGGGAGATGTATGCTGCCGTTCCGCGATGGTCAAAATATTCCCACCACCAGGACATCGGCAGGACTGGCGTGGGCGAAAACAAGCCCAGCCAAAGGCCCTTTTTAAAATCCCAATCCATGTCAGGCGCAAAATCGTCAAAGTCTTTGCTCCAGTCCCACTCGAAACCGTATTCACCGATGACGCAGGGCTTGCCATATCGCAGCGAATTTTCACGCAACGTTTCGGGAAATACATCGGTACGGCTTTGGCCGTTGTGGCCATAGATGTGGATCTGGTTGAAATCCATGGCGGGAATATTATAGAGGCCGGCCACATTGCGATGGGAGATGCTCGTTGTTATCAGATGGTGATACGGATCGATGCTCCTGAGATAATCCGCCATTTCCGCGTGCCATGCCGTGATGACGCTGTCCGGGATTTTGTCCGGCAGGCCGTACATTAAGTTGTCGATTTCATTAAAGAATTCCCAAGCTGCAATGTGGGGGCTATAACCCCACCGGGCCACCAGATATCGCAGGCGATCTTTGTACTGCGCCCGGGCCCCCGGGTCTGTGAAGAATTCCAGGGGCGAGTCCGCCGGTCCGCCGTTAATGCTATTGTAATTGCTGCGCCGCCAGGTGCGCCCCTGAAAATCGCCCGAATTGTCAAGCGTGAGCATCATATACAGGTGCAGCGATTCTGTTAAATCCACCAACTGATCCATGCGGTGAATTGCCGAGGGGTTGAAATAATCGTCGTCATTAGTATAGCGGGTGGTATTGCCGACCATTTTCCATTCCAATGGCAGGTTCCACGGACACATCCACGTGCGGAAAAAGTTCCCGCCATCGGCGGAAAGTTTGCCAAGCAGGTACTCGTAATTGTACCGGGGGTTTTCATTCAGCGAGCGAAAGAACTTTGAATCATCCCGGCTCCTTGATTCCCACGCGACGTTTTCGCCAATTCCGCGGAATGGCTCGCCATCGTCGAAGCGGAGAGACCAATCATTGTAAATATGCAGAAATCCCCTTTGATCTGATCGTGCAACGGTAAACGGAAACAGGTTGGAAACATCACTGTGGCCCCCGACGGTTAGCACGCAGGTTCCGCGATATTGCCCGGCCTCGACGGGTGTGAAACGCATTCTCCAGGTGGATGGGCTTCCGCTTTGACCTTCCTCGTAAAATGCCGGAACGGTCAATCGGACGCCTGAAGGCGAAACGAGATCGAGGTCGAGCCGGATTTCTTCAGAACGAAAGGGGCTATTTGTCCAGGCAGCGGTCAACGTCGCACTAAAATCCATACGCTCGTACAAGGCAGGATTGGTCGTCAGACATACAACGCTTTCAATCTGGCTATGAGCGAAGCAAGGAGTAAGAAGGAACACGGCCATCAGCACTCTCGTGCTCCATTTCTGATGAAAGACGCATTTCATTCAATCCAACGCGGCAAAAGGTTCATCAGCATCCGCCGGGGAGATGTATTCCAGGATGGCCATCATTTGTCGCACATCATGGTTTCATGCCACCGGCCAGCCGAACATCCCTCAAATGGCGTATTTTGAGAGCCGAAAATTTGAAATCTTCTCCTGATTGCCCTTAATGAGGAATATGGTTCCCGAGGGTCCCGAGCTAAAGCCCGGACAGGCTTACGTCCAGCCCTTGAGTGCGTGGATCGTGAGACAAATCACCGATTTGCTAATTCTGAACTTCGAACGTCACCGCTTCGAAATGGTCGGAATCCTTGATCGTCAACAGGCCGTTGGCATATTACCAGCCCTTGGCCGCATTGGCGAGATCGTCCGCGCTGAATTGCGGCAACGCGTGACCCGGGCCAGCGGCGGGTCCGGAGTTCTCAACCACACTTGCAGACTGGCGATCCGTCCAGGTCTCCAAAATCAAATCACGTTTCGCCGGCCGCCAGGAACCTTCCGGCGCCCTCCGCCAACACCGGAGCAACCAGCAAATCTGAACCGAACAGAAATTCGTCGTCCATTGTGGCCGTTTTCGCATCATCGGGAAAATCCAGAAAAAGCGGACGCAACGCCGGCACGCCCGTTTCGCTGGCCTGCTCCATCACATTGTAGATGGAGGGCAGGTGTTCATCCTGACGCGTCCACCTGCAAGGCATTGCCGTCCCAATCAGGGATTTGGACGATGTTGCTGTAACTGAACGGGGCGAATCCAAAATCACTATCCCAATTCGTGGCCTCAAAGCTCCAACTGTCGAGCCAATAACCCGGCGGGATGAGTTCAAGCCATGAAAAATTGTTGGTGTATTCCCATGCCAAACCGCTAGTGTAGTGTCTCACAAACAACTGGATTTATTTTCCCTTATTTTTTCGCATTCTGGCACGGGTGCATCCGGGCTTGATCCGCTCCAGCGTCTGTTTGCACCGGCTGAGTTTCTCGAGGATTGACTCCACGGTCGCGGTCCAGACCAACGGCTTGGGGTCGCTGTTCCATGCCGCCAGAAATTCTTCAATGGCCTTCTGCAGATCCTCAACGCTCACAAACACTCCCCGGCGAATGCGTTTGCCTGTTAATTCCCCGAACCACCGCTCTACCAGATTTAACCAACTGGAACTGGTGGGGACAAAATGGGGAAGGAACCGTTCGTGTCGTTTGAGCCAGCGTTGCACCCTGGGGTGTTTGTGCGTGCCATAATTATCCATGATCAAATGTAACTTCACGTCCCCGGCAAATTCCGCATCCAAGCGTTGTAGAAACTTCAAGAACTCCTGATGGCGATGGCGCGCATAGCACTGGCCAATGACTTTGCCTTGCGCCACTTCCAGCGCCGCAAAGAGCGTCGTGGTGCCGTTGCGCTTGTAATCGTGCGTCAGGGTTCCGCAGCGTCCCTTCTTGAGCGGTAATCCAGGCTGGGTGCGATCCAAGGCCTGAATTTGGCTCTTTTCATCGACACAGAGGACCAACGCTTTCTGCGGCGGATTGAGATACAAACCAACCACATCGGTCAGTTTTTCTAAGAAGTGCGGATCCCGCGACAGTTTGAACCCTTTGATACGGTGCGGTTTGATTTGGTGGCTTTGCCAGATCCGATTCACGGTGGCTTTGCTCACGCCTTGGGCTTTGGCCATGGTCCGGCAACTCCAGTGAGTTGCCCCCGCGGGCTTGGTTTGAAGCGTCGCGTCCACAATCTTTTCAATAGCTTTTGGCGTTAGGATTGACTTGCGCCCTCGCCCCTCAGCTACTTCCCACAGACAGTCAGGTCCCTCGCCGACAAAGCGTTTACGCCACAAAGCCACGGTCTTGACATTCAGGTCCAGGTCGTCGGCGATCAGCTTGTCCTGCTGGCCCCCGGCAGTGGCCAAAACGATCCGACAACGTTGCGAAACCTGCTGTGGGGTAGTGTGCGCTGCCACCCAGCGCTCCAACTCCAGGCGGTCAGCTTCGGTGAGATTCACAGGCGGTGCAATTCGCGGCATGAAGGTAGAATATCACACCACAAAATATAATACCAGTTATTTAAGAGACACTACACTAGATGGGCGGAAAAGTGCCAGCGTCAAGAGTAGCGGAATCAGCCAGCGAATCTTAGTTCGATTCAAGGTTTTCATATTGTATTTTCTGATGCCGTCAATTCTTGAGAAATTCTTTTAAAACTTCCACCTCATTCGGGAAATTTCGCGCCTGTTGAAATTCTTCATCGTCATCTCACATAATGGATTTTACCGCAAGCAAAATCTCCAAAGTTTCACTCTCATGTAGGAGTGAACTGAAAACAGGGTTGCGACTAGCCTTGATTGATGAAATCGGGCTTAAACGTCGTCGGTCCACAAGTGCGGAAATACCGCAGTAGAAAAGGCTGGACGCAACCGATTCTTGCTCAAAAGCTCCAATTGCAGGGCTGGAGTATAAGCGTTGGCTCGTTGGGAAAATTGGAAGCGCAGTTACGTCGTGTGCCAGATTGCGAACTGATGTTTTTGTCCAAAGTTTTGGGCGTTCCCATTTCAGATTTATTCCCCAAAGGCAAGCCTTTGAAACAATTGGGGCCTCAATTTCAGTCGGGCAGACGATTGGCGGTTTTTCCCGCTCGCGCCGAACAATAGTTCTCAAAGCTCGTTTCATTCGGGTGCGCTCGCCGAAGTAGAATGGTTGTCATGTTAAAGCCGGAGATGAGACAAAATACGTGGTGCGAATTCAAAGGTTTCAAGGGGCTTGGTTATGTAATCGGCAGCACCGGCATCGAGGCCGCGTTGCTGGTCTTCAATGGAAGCTCGGCCAGAAACCATTACGATTGGCGTATCCCTCAACAGCGAATTTCGTTTCAATTCTTGGCAGATTTGGCACCCATTTGCCCCCGGAAGATTCACGTCCAGGGTGATCAAATCAAAAGTTCCAGTTAAGGCCATTTGAATCGCCTGCATTTTGGTCGAAGCAATTTCCGCTTCACAGTCGGCAAGTCCTAGCAAGAATCTCATGGTCATTGCAACGGATGCCTCATCTTCCACAATGAGAATTTTTGCCTTTGTTTTCATGAATCTTTCCGCTTTGCCTGCGCCGAAATACCAGCGTTTCGCTATATGCTACAACTGTAGCATCCGATGTCAAGGGCATTTTTTCTTATGGCTATTGTGTGCCATTGAATCAAATGCCTGAAAATATCAGTTCAGAAGTCGCCCGGTTGCTGAAAGAAGAACGGGAGAAACGGCAAATTTCTCTAAATTTGTTAGCACAGAAAGCGGGTGTGAACCGTCAAAGCGTAGCCTTTATTGAACAAGGTTTGCGAAATCCGACGTTAAACACGTTGTTTCGCCTCACATTGGCGTTGGAAGTAGAACCAGAGGACATTATTGGCCGCGCTCGAAAACTTGCGGCCAAAAAACATTCAAAATGACCTTGCGATTTCCGCATTAGCCCTTCCGCTTCTGACGTGATTTTTCCTTTGCTTTTAGGATGGCATGGCTTGCTACGGCGGCTGACGGTGTGAAACTTTTCAACGTGTCTTGTGCTGTTTGGCGTCGCTGGCCTGCTTTGTAGTCGCTCCACAAGTCGCCGCGACGGGCGACACCTGCGCTTCGCGCTATTTTCCCTTCGATGGTTCTCCGTTGGTAGGCAATAGCAGTTCCTTCACCGAG
>Ga0335075_10003540_pt1 | contig 24737 bp, 16 predicted proteins | sample Lox_Sample_24_FD_206723 | JGI IMG/M metagenome (GOLD analysis project Ga0335075, IMG submission 206723) | Soil microbial communities from Loxahatchee National Wildlife Refuge, Florida, United States - Lox_Sample_2.4 | ecosystem: Environmental > Terrestrial > Soil > Wetlands | place: USA...
GGAAGTCCTTTGCCATGCAATGCGAATACTTGATCGTAGAGTTCATCCCAGGTTTTGGGGAAATCTTTGTCACTCATACCCGCGCCCTGGTACGCCTTCAGGTTCACGTGGATGGTGCCGCGGGTCGTGGCGAAGTAGGAAAGGCCGAGTAGTTTGCCCTTATAGGTAGAGGCATTCCACAGGTTTGGTAGGAAGTCAGCCTTTATTTCGCTGAAGGTGGGTAGCTCGTTCGCCGGCGCAATCCACCCGCCGTCGAAATAGCGCGATGCCTGCGAAGGATTGCCGTACAGAACGTCGAGCTGACCGCCCGACATCAAATTGCGCTCCATGATTGCCGGATAGTCGCCGGTTACGGTTCCGTAGTCGACATGGCCGTTCATTGTCTTGTTGTAGCGGTTCACGTTGGACTCAACGATGTTCGTCTTGTACTGCCAACCCCTGAAATAGACCGGCTTGCCGCTCGTGGCTCTGAGATCAGGCTGGGCGGCTGCCCGGACAAGCCCTGGACGGGTCATCAAGGCCAAGCCAGCCCCGGCGGCCATCTGCGCAAAGTGACGACGCTTCATTGTGCCCTCCCACTTTGTCGTAACGAAAAATGTTAGCAATTAGGTCGGGCACCCGCAATGCCGTTAAGCATGGTCGCGAGAGGAAGTGGCTGACCGTGGGATCACGTTGTTGGCCAGCGGGTGGAGGTGCACAATGCTCAAGGTCGCGGGTTTTTGTACGGCTCTCCAGGCCGATGGTTGAGTTCGGTCGACAGCACCGACTGCGGACGGCGTGGGTAAACGCGGGAGCACTGTCTGGGGCAGATGACTGGAAGCATTGTCGGTGCGGCGCGAGGATGGATGGCTCTGCGCCAGGTCGGCCGGGCATAGCCAATAGGGCTACATTGGGTTACCGAACCGGTCTGTTTTCGCCCGCTCCCATGCCACGGCGGCCCGAGGATGATCGGCGTCCTGAGGTTGTGAACCGTAGCGGGTTTGCCGGAGGCTATTTGGTTTGAGTCAGGCCGCCATAGGTAGCTCGTTCAGGTGTTCATAGTAGCGGGCTTCGGCTTCGGCGGGTGGGATATTGCCGATCGGCTCGAGGAGCCTGCGGTGGTTGAACCAGTCCACCCATTCGAAGGTGGCGAGCTCCACTGCCTCGGCGTGATGCTTGACCCGTCGTAGGATCGTGCTGTCGCTCACGCGCATGCCCAGGCGGACCATCAATCGCCCGGAGGGGCGCCCGCCCGCGCCATGGCCGAACAGCCTGACGATCTCCGCCAAGCGGTCGGTCTGACGCGCAGAAGGGCCTGCAAGTCCCGGAAAACGTTCGGGGAAGATGTGGCGATCGCACCGCTCGTTCCGACAGCGCCAGCGGCCTACCCGCACCCGGATTGTAACCGGTATCCCCTGAGCGGAAAGATCGCCAAGCGTCCACACGTAGAAGCTATGCCGCGAACGTGATTGCACGCCACAAAGCAGACAGCATGCACGCTCCCGGCCAGATATCACTACCAGCCATCGCGAGTTCTCTCGCTCGACCTTGGTCACGTTCAGGCGTGGCGCAGGTGACCAAACTGCCAGGGCTTCCATCATGTCGGGGCCTCCGCTGCCCAGACCTCGATGCCCCAAGGACCATGCTGCGCCGGAAGTAAATCAGAACCCTCGCAAGCGCGATGAGTTGCTGGCCGCCACCGAGCAGGGTCTGGCCCGCGTGCAGGCGCGCGTGCAGCGGGCCAGACAGCCGTTGCGTGGCGCCGCCGAGATCGGCAAGGCGCTCGGTGCCGTGTTCGGCCGGCGCAAGGTGGCCAAGCATTTCGACAGCACGATCACCGATGACCGCTTCAGCTTCGCCAGGAACCATGCAGCGATCGCCGCCAAGGCGGCGCTGGATGGCATCTATGTGCTGCGCACCCGTCTGCCGGCGGAACAGTCGGATGCGGCTGACACCGTGCGGGCCTACAAAAACCTCGCCGATGTCGAGCGCGCCTTCCGCTCGATGAAGACCGTGGATCTGGAACTGCGGCCGGTGTTCCACTGTACCGCACCGCGGGTGCGTGCGCACGTGCTGCTGTGCATGCTCGCCTATTATCTCGAATGGCACATGCGCCGCCGTCTCGCGCCGATGCTGCTCGATGAGCATGACCCCGCAGCCCGCGAGGCACAGCGGGCTTCGCCGGTGGCCAAGGCCAAGCCATCACCGGCAGCGCGCGACAAAGCCGCTCGCAAACTCACCGATTCTGCCCATGGCGAGCAACTGTCGGTACACAGCTTCCACACCTTGCTCGACGATCTGGCGACGCTGACGCGCAACACCGTTCGCCTTGGCGCCGAGCGAACCGAAACCCTCTTCGCCGCGCCAACCAAGTTGCAGCTCAGGGCGTTCGATCTGCTCGGCGTCTCCCCCGCAGCCTCGACAACTATCCGATAGCCATCGCAAGTTATATCAACAACTTGCGCTCAAAACCCGGCACAGTTCGGTCTAGGAAGTTCGTTCCTGATGCATTATCCTGACATCTGAGCAGCGAATCATCCCACTCCGATCACTGCCGGACCGTGACCCCCGCACACTTTTGCATACTCTCCCTTGTTGGCGGTAAATCCAGGCTGTTGCTGCCAAGTCGGCAAGGCGGGCCGCTCAAGAACCGTTTGGCAACGCTCGCCTTGTTGCTGATCCTAAGTTTCTCGTGTGTCCTCAAGCGTCCATGCCCTACATGGCCTGACGATGGCCCCAACCGTCGATACAGCGGAGATTGACGAATGACACTCATGCGCGCCGGGACCGTAACCCTTCGGGATATCGCCCGTGCCACCGGTGTTTCTGTCAACACCGTATCGCGCGCTCTCACAGGGAAGTCCGACATCAGCGCCAAGACCAAGGCCCGAATCCAGGCCGCAGCCCAACGCCTTGATTATCGGCCGAACCTGCCCGCGCGCTCCCTGGTACTGGGTCGAACGCGGAGTTTCGGCCTCGTTGTGACTGACTGCACCAACCCCTTTTACGCGATGCTGATACGTGCCGTCGAGGAGCTTGCTTCGTACAATAACTACGCCTTGCTGCTCGCCACCTCGAACGAGAGCGTGCAACGGGAAGTCGCGGCGCTGCAAATGCTGGGCGAACGTCGCGTTGACGGTATGTTACTCTCCCCGGTCTCCGTGGAGGCGCCGCATCTTCGTCCGTTGGTCGAAGGCAACCTGCCATGTGTTCTGCTGACGCGACGGCCCGCCGGCTATGGGGGTCCCTTCGTCGGAACCGACAATGCCGCGGGCGCAGAACTTGCAATGCGTCACTTGTTGGAACTCGGTCATCGGCGTATCGCCCATCTCACATTATCGGGCGGCGGCATCAGCGCGCGAGTTCGGTTAATGGGGTATCGACGAGCGCTGACCCGAGCCAAGATCCCGTCCAGTTTCCGGTTCGAACTGGCCGCGCCCCAGACGATGGCCGGCGGACGCGAGGCGGTGCGCGCGCTGCTTGCCCAAGAACGCCGACCGACGGCCGTATTCACCTACAACGATCTCCAGGCCGTCGGTGTCATCTTGGGCCTTCGCGACGCTGGAATCGAAGTTCCCTGGGAGATGTCCGTTATCGGCTTCGACGGCATCGACATGGGTGAGGTCGTCGAACCGCCGTTGACGACCGTGTCGCAGCAGATTCATCAGATCGGGTGGCTCGGAGCACAGATGCTCCTGGATGTGCTCGCTTCGAAGCCGGATCGCCCGCAGCACGTGCTCCCTGCCACCCTGGTGGCCCGTGGATCGACTGCTCCTCCACCCCGTTCTGGTCACACTGCCAAGCGTTCGATCGCAAGTACACCATAGCACTCCACGCGACAGCGCCATCCGGGGTGGACGAGAGTGGTCGAGTCGCGGTCTTCGACCACTGCTGGCCCGACAATCTCCGCACCGAGCCAAAGCAATTCGCGATCGAATACGTCCGACTCGACGAAGCCACCCGATTCGAACCAGACAGACCTGCTGCCCCGCCGTGCACCGGCCGATTCCGCAGCGCCGTATTCGGCCAAGGTGGGACGGCGCACCATCCCCGTCGCGGAAAGGCGGACATTGACTACCTCGCAGGCCTCCATCGACTCCGAATATCCATATGCGGCAAAATGAGCTTCATCGAATCGGTTGCGCGCATCGTCGAGCATTCTTCGATTGATCCGACCCGAACCCAACGGGATCGTAAGGTGATAGGATTGACCAACGTAACGCACATCGAGCATGCGTTCGAAGCGCATCGAAGAGTCGCTGATACCCTCGCGGACCAGTATCGCACGCCCCTTGCTTTCGAGTTCGTCGAATAGCGCCTCCAGATGGACCTCGTCGGCGGCATCGATGCGGACAATCAGCGTGTGCGCAAAGTCATGTTTCAGATCAGCGACAAGCAAGCCAAAGGCGGAGGCGACACCCGGGCGCGGCGGAACCAGCACGGTTTCCACGCCGATCTCGGCGGCCACCGCAAGCGCGTGCAGCGGCCCAGCGCCGCCGAACGGGACCAGCTTGAGCTTTTTCGGTTCATAACCGCGCTGAACGGAGACGATGCGCAACGTCTGCGCCATGACTGCATCGGCAATCGCTACCATCCCGGCAGCGGTCTCCACGGCGCCCATCCCTAACTGTGCCCCAAGCGAGCCGATCGCACGGCCAGCCGCGGAAAGATCGAGACGGATTTTGCCACCAAGGAAGTAATCAGGGTTGATACGTCCGAGCAAAACATCGGCATCGGTAATCGTCGGCGACACGCCGCCGCGCCCGTAGCAGGCTGGTCCAGGATTCGCCCCTGCACTCCTTGGCCCGACGCGAAGCTTCCCTCCATCGTCCATCCACGCGATCGAGCCACCACCCGTACCGACCTCCACCATATCAACCGCAGGAGTGAGAACAGGGTAACCTCCAGCCCCACTGTGCCAACCTCTCGGACGATTCGTCGACAAGCCGATCTCGAATTCCTGCACCTGATGCGGCACACCGCCTCGCACCAGTCCGACCTTTGCGGTCGTTCCGCCCATGTCAAAAGATATGATGTCACCCTCACCGAGCATCTTGGCGAAATGGGCCGCTCCGACTACGCCGGCGGCAGGCCCCGACTCGATCAGGAAGACCGGCCGCTCCGAGCTTTCGGCGAACTCGCTCACTCCACCGTTCGATTGCATGATCAGGCGCCCGCAGGTCACGCCACGGTGCTCGAGGGCACCATCCAGTCGCCGCAGATAGTTGCCGACTTCCGGGATCAGACTGGCGTTGATGATCGTCGTGCAGGCGCGCTGGAACTCGCGGAATTCTGGAGATACATCAGAGGAGAGAGAGACGACGACGCCAGGCAGTCGCTCTCGGAGCACCTTGCCCACCTCCCGCTCATGCACGGGATTGCGATAGGCATGCAGAAGGCACACGGCTACAGCGCGCACACCTGATAACGCGATGGCGTCGGCGGCCCGCGCGACGCTCTCCCCATTCAAAGGAACCACCACCTCCCCGGTAGCGTTCAAGCGTTCTTCTACCTCGAAGCAAAATGAACGTGGAACAAGGGGCGGCGGTTTCTCGGCGAATACGTCGAAAGCGTCCTCCCGCACCTGTCGCGCAATTTCGAGCAGATCACGGAATCCACTCGTGGTTAAAAGCGCGCACGGCGCCCTCTGGTTCTGGAGAACCGCGTTCGTGGCCACGGTGGTTCCATGCACGAGTAATGAGAGTGAAGAAGGATCGATCGATGCCCGGCGCGCCAGCAGTTGGTCAACGGCCGCCAACACCGCGCGCCCGGGATCATCCGGAGTCGAGAGAATCTTCGTGGTCAGAATCCCGCCATCGGCTTCGTTCAACAATATGCCGTCGGTAAAGGTGCCGCCGGTATCAACGCCAATGCGCCATACCGGCTTCATCCCCGCCGGCTCTCCGCGAGAGCAAAGGCTGGCTGTTCCGTGCGCAGCCCGCGCGTGGCGACCTCGTCGATCGCACGGGTTTTCGGATCGATCGCTACACGATACAGTCGCGCGGCACGTTCTACCGAAACCTTTTCCTCGGCGACGTCGCGCTGGACCAGGAGGGGATCCCGCTCGCAGGGAGTGCCATAGCCGCCGCCACCGCAGGTCTCATAGCGAACACTGCTCCCTTCCGGCACCATGAAAGTGCACTTGGACGGCAGATCTTTGCTCCGACCATCGGGCGCGATCAGGGTGTAGCGGGCTGCGCGGCCATTTTCACCACCGAACAGTCCGCGTGGGGGGAACCGACGCCGATCCGCGAGGATCGTAAATTCAGGACTGTGCCCGTCGAACACGTACTCGCGCAGGACCCCAAGCCCACCACGGTACTGACCGGCGCCGTCGGAGTCCGCGATCAACTCGTAGCGCAAGGTCCGCACCGGATAGAAGACCTCCATCTCCTCGATCGGCGTATTCTGCGAGTTTTGATGATGTGTCTGGACAGCATCGGGGCCGTCCGACCCGCCGCGCCCACCATGCCCGCCGCCAAGCGTCTCGATGAAGACGTACTCCTCATTTGTCACCGGATGACGGCCACCGAATACCGCATGACAGACCATTGCCTTGCAGCCGGCGGGAATGGCTTGCGGCAGAACGCCGGCGAAGGCGCGGAACAGCATATCGCAAAGCCGCAGTGAGATCTCCCATCCTCCAGCCACACCTGCTGGTCGCTCGGCATTCACAACCAGGCCGCATGGAGCATGAACATCGATGAATTGAAAGAAACCGTCATTCTCCGGTACATCACGATCGATAAGGCACCGCGTGACATAGGCGCACGAAGCGAAAGTCTGGGTGAAGGTTGCGTTCATTGACGAGGACCGCTGAGGATCGCTGTCGGAAAAGTCGAAAGAAATCCGACCATTGCCCACACCAATCCTGACGTGAAAGCGGATAGGGCGATCTGTTATGCCGTCATCGTCCTCAAACTCTTCGGCTTCGTACTCTCCCTCCGGCAGCTTTCGAAGCGCGATGCGCGTCCGGTCGGCCGTGTAAGAGAACAGCATCTCAATGTACTCTTCGAGATCGCGAAGACCGAACCGTTCCAGTAATTCGGTAACCCGTCGTTCTCCTGTCACGTTGGCGGCAATCTGGGCCCGGAAGTCACCGGCCGTTTCCTTCGTAGCGCGAATGTTGGCTATGAACATGCGGTAGACATCCGTATCCAGCCGGCCCCGGCGCGCGATTTTCACGATTGGCAGGATCAGCCCCTCCTGCTGAACCTCGGTGCTCGGCGCGAGGCTTCCCGCATGGGCGCCGCCCACATCGACATGATGTGCGAGGTTCGCCGCATAACCGATGAGTCGATCCCGTACGAAGAGCGGGGCGATCACGATGATATCGTTCAGGTGCGTGGCGCCCTGGTACGGATCATTCGTCGCGATCTGGTCGCCGGGCTCGAGATTATCGGGGCCGTAAACGCGCAGCGCCGCAGGGACTGCCACGTTCATCGCACTGATGTGGCATGGCACGCCAGCGGACTGGCCGATCACTCGTCCGCGCCGATCGAGGAGGGCACAAGAGAGATCGAGACGGGTCTTGATGTTGGTGGAGTAGGCGGACCGGTAGAGCGAGACGCACATTTCCTGCGCCGCCGCGTCGATCGCCTGGCGGATCACCTCGAAGCGGACCGGATCGATCATGCATGTCCCTGCGATGTTTGGTTGACAGCACTCGAGGAAGGCGGTAACGTTACCGAACATTACTACAACTGTCAATGCCTCTGGCGCGGACGGAGAGGTCGGATCGGGGGACGTGCGCAAAGCGATTGCGAGGAATGGCGTATACTCGATCTGGGGGCTGCTAAGCCACGCGGTACCGTCGCGCGCTCCATGGCCGCCCGCGTGGCGGTTTCCTGCGCCGAAGCCTCGCTACAATGTGGTTGTGGTCGGCGGCGGGGGCCATGGATTGGCCACGGCGTACTACCTGGCACGGGAGCATGGGCTGCAGGACGTCGCCGTGTTGGAGAAGGGCTGGATTGGTGGTGGTAACTCCGGTCGCAACACGACGATCGTCCGCTCGACATATCTCGTCGATGCCAATGCGCTGTTTTACGAGCACTCGTTGCGGCTGTGGGAGACTCTGAGCACGGAGCTCAACTTCAACGTCATGTTCAGCCAGAGGGGGCTATACAACCTTTTCCACAGCCCGCGCGAACGAGAGTTGCTTGGGCGGCGGCAGAATGCCATGAGGCTCAACGGAATCGACGGAGAACTGCTAGATAGGGATCAGCTTAAGTCCGAGGTGCCTGAGCTCAACGTGTCGCAGTCGGCACGGCTACCCGTGCTGGGTGCGGTGGTACAGCGGCGCGCGGGCGTCGCACGACACGATGCCGTGGTATGGGGGTATGCTCGGGCCGCGGATCGACGTGGTGTGGATATAATCCAGAATTGCGAGGTTACGGCCGTACGCTCGGAGGCCGGGCGCGTGCGGGGCGTGGAAACGACGCGCGGCTTTATTGCCGCGGAGAAGGTGGGCCTGGCTGTCGCGGGACATACGAGCACATTGGCGGCGACGGCTGGCCTGACGCTGCCGATCGAGACACATTTGTTACAGGCCTGCGTTACGGAGCCGGTTAAGCCATTCCTGCACCGGGTGGTCACTTCTGCGGCGCTGCACGTTTATGTCAGTCAGACCGACAAAGGCGAGGTTTTGATTGGTGGTGATCTCGACGGTTACAACTCGTATTCCCAGCGCGGAAGCTTTCGCACGACAGAGCAGAATCTGGCCCACGCGATTGAACTTTTTCCTCAACTTTCGCGCCTCAAGCTGATGCGTCACTGGGCTGGCACAATGGACATGACGATGGACGGAAGTCCAATCATCGACGGGACTCCTCTGAGCGGTCTTTATGTAAGCGGAGGCTGGTGCTATGGCGGCTTCAAGGCGATTCCGGGCGCTGGCTTTTGCTTCGCGCATATGATTGCCCGGAACGAACCGCATCCGCTCAATGCGCCATTCCGCTTGAGTCGCTTCAGAGACGGCCCGCTGATCAATGAACGGGGTGCACCGCCTATGCCGAGTGCGCACTGAGCGGACCACGGATGCTGCTAATTCCCTGCCCATGGTGCGGAGCGCGCGCGGAGTGCGAATTCGTTTACGGTGGAGATGCCACCGTTGCCCGGCCTGCAGATCCGGATTCCGCTACGGATAGCGAGTGGCTGGGCTATCTCTACCTGCGAAGGAACCCTCGGGGAGAGCATACGGAATGGTGGTTTCATCAGCATGGTTGCGGCCTATGGTTTAAGATCGCGCGGGACACCGTCGATCACCGGATAGCATCGGCCGCTGGGCTGGATCCCATTCAGGAATGCCCCAAGCCGTGAGCCATGCCGCGCGGCTTGCCAGTGGAGGTGCGTGGATTGATCGGAACGCGCCGCGTCATTTCACATTCGACGGCCGCAGCTATGTCGGCTTTGCCGGCGACACACTTGCCTCAGCGCTGCTGGCAAGCGGTGTCCGGGTTGTGGCGCGTAGCTTCAAGTACCATCGCCCGCGCGGCATCACCGGTCTTGGTGCGGAGGAACCTTGCGCGTTGGTTACGCTGGGACTCGGCGATCATGCCGAGCCGAATGCGCGGGTTACGACGATTTTGCTCGAGGACGGCCTTGCGGCGCGCAGCCAGAACTGCTGGCCCAGTCTACGCCATGACTTGGGTGCCATGGCGCAGTTCGCTGCACCGGTGATCCAAGCGGGATTTTACTATAAGACGTTTATGGCGCCTCGCCGTGCCTGGATGTGGTACGAAAAAGGCCTTCGTTCGATGGCTGGGCTCGGGCCGGCGCCGCGAAACGCGGACCCAGACCGCTACGAAAAACGTCACACACTGACAGACATTCTCGTGGTCGGTGCCGGTCCGGCTGGACTTGCGGCGGCTTTGATTGCCGGCCGCGCCGGCGCCCGGGTTATCGTTGCCGACGAGCATCCGGCTTTCGGCGCCTCGCTGGCCGGTGCACCAGATCGCATTGGCGGCGTGCCGGCTGAACAGTGGGCTGCCGCCGTGACAGACGAACTCGCGGCGCTGCCACGGGTCAGACGGTTCGCGCGCACAGTCGTCTTTGGTGCGTACGACCATAATTTCCTCGTGCTCAACGAGCGGTTGCCGCGAATACCAGGTACACCGCATGAACGCATCTGGAAGGTGCGGGCGCACCAAGTCGTCGTGGCTACCGGGGCAACGGAACGGCCGCTTGTCTTCGCCGGAAACGATTTGCCCGGAGTCATGACGGCGGCAGCCGTTCGGGGCTACTTGCGACGTTTCGCCGTACTCTGCGGCCGACGCGTCGTTGTCTTTACGAACAATGAAAGCGGATATGCGACTGCTCAGGAACTTGCGGTGGCGGGTGCCGACGCAATCTGCGTGGTGGATTGCCGCGCGGCCTCGGCAAGCGCCGAATCGGCCATGCAGGTCGGCATTCAGGTTATTCTCCCTGCGCTCGTGGTTCGAGGAATAGGCTCTCGCAGCTTGCGGACGATCGAGATTCTGACCCTCAAGGACGGGTGTACCCGGCGCCTTGCATGCGATCTTCTCTGCGTCTCGGGTGGATGGAGCCCTAATGTACACCTTATTTCGCAGAACCGCGGCAAACTGCGGTGGGATGCGGCAATCGCGGCCTTCGTGCCAGAGCCCTCGGTATCCGGATTTCTTGCCGCAGGCGCCTGCAACGGCAGTTTCGGTCTTAGGACTTGCATCGAGGAAGGTATGAAGGCTGGAGCGCTTGCCGCAAGTTCAATCGGGCTACAGCCACCGACCTATACCGTGCCCGAGGCCGAGGGTGAGCCAACCGGCAATCTGCATCCACTTTGGGTGGTTCCGGGAAAAGGATCGAAGTTTGTCGATCTTCAGAACGACGTGACATCTGCGGACATCGCGTTGGCAGCAGGCGAAGGCTACAGGTCGGTCGAACATCTCAAGCGTTACACAACACTTGGCATGGGTACCGACCAGGGCAAACTGGGCAATGTCAATGGACTCGCACTGCTCGCAGACGCCACGGGTCTCCCGATCCCTGCCATCGGGACAACCACCTTCCGTCCGCCCTACACGCCTGTGACGGTCGGAGCCATTGCGGCACAGGAAACCGGTGAGTGGGGCCATCCTGGACGCCTGAGCGCTGCTCACGGGTGCCACATTCGCGGTGGCGCGGTGTTCACCGAAGCGGGGCAATGGCAGCGCCCTGCATGGTATCCCAGAGACGGCGAAGACGCTGCGGCCGCGATCAGGCGGGAGATGTCGGCTGTAAGAACGCACGCCGGCTTGGTCGATGTTTCAACTCTCGGAAAGATCGATGTGCAGGGCGCTGATGCCGTCCAATTCCTCGAGTGCGTCTACGTCAATGCTCTCCGGAATATGAGACCGGGCCGCGGTCGGTACAGTGTCATGCTGCGCGAGGACGGAATGGTCTTCGACGATGGCGTGGTGATGCACCTGGCCGATAATCATTTCGTCCTGACCACGAGCACAATCAATGCCGAAGCCGTCCTTCGGCATTTGGAGTTCTTCCACCAGGCGCATCGGCCAGATCTTCGGGTCTTTATGACCTCGGTGACAGACCACTGGTTTGCCGCCGCCATCAATGGCCCACGCTCACGCAATATTCTCGCCCCGATTTGTGAAATGGATGTCGGCAATTCTGAATTCCCTTTGATGGCCGTGCGGCACGGCCGGATCGCGGGGATCCCGGGCAGGATTATTCGCGTGAGCTTCTCTGGCGAGCTTGCGTATGAGATCAGCGTGCCGGCGGATGCGGGCGCGGCCCTCTGGGATGCACTGCTTGATGCCGGGGCGTCTGAAGGATTGATACCGTATGGCGTCGAAGCAATGAGCGGCTTGCGCATCGAGAAGGGCCATCCCGTCGCAGGCGCGGAGATTGACGGCCGAACCACGCCCGAACAGCTCGGTTTCGGCCGGCTGGTTCGCAAGTCCGGCGACTTCGTCGGACGGCGTTCCCTTGCTCTCAATCCGCCCCCGGCCTCCGCCGGGCGGCAGCTCGTTGGAATCGCCGGTGAACCGGGTGGCCCGTCGTTTCCGCCCGGCGCGCATGTGGTTGCCGCCGACCGCGGAGGTGCGCCGCAGCCCGCGTATGGTCCGCTCACCTCCTGGACGTGGTCACCGACATCGGGTCGCTATATCGGGCTGGCGCTCGTGGCGGACGGCCGTCGCCGCATTGGCCAAACGATGTACCTCGACGCCCCGACCGTCGGCCTCACCGTTCCGGTCACGCTGTCAACGCCGGTCTTCTTCGATCCCGACGGGGAAAAAGCGCGTGCTTGAACGCGGACATCTGTCTAGCCCGCTGGCGCTGCCCGGCGCCGCACTTGCGCCAGGAACGCCTGCGCGGGCACGCGCAGTTCTTCGTGAGCGGCCCTTCCTGGGACGGATTATGCTTTCCTTCGATGCTCGGGATGATGTGCTGGCTTCGGCGGTGCGTCTGGCGCTCGACCTTCCGCTTCCGGAGCGCGGTTGTGCCACCGGTGACAAGGAGCTCTTCGTTCTGCGCTTGTCGCCGGAGGCTTACCTCATCGTTACTCGACCTGACGAGCAGTACGCTTACCTGGCACGCCTCAGCAAAGCTCTCGCTAGCGGGCGTGCCGCCGTCACGGATGTCTCGTCAGGATACGCGACCTTGCGGATTTCTGGACCCACCGCAACGGAACTGTTGTATCGTGGTTGCTCAATTCCGCTGGATCCACCGGAGTTTGTGCCAGGCAATTGCGTGACAACCAGCTTCGGCAAACTCACCGTCATCATCCATTGGGTTGGCGCCGAACAGGGATTCGACTTGCATGTGCCCCGAAGCCTTGCGCTGTCCTTTTGGAGGTGTCTCGCCGATGCTGGCCGCGACGCTGACCTGCTCATCGCCGCCGCCAGTGCCGAACCGGGCCGCGACCGCAAAGTACACCAGGATCTCAAGGTTGACTTCAGCAATGGCAGCGTTTCGCCACGGTGAACTTTCCTAGCCAGAGGCGAGACCTCGATGACTCGGCGAAGTCCGAGGCCTGCTTGCCAATCTGCCGACGCATTCGAGCCTCAGTGCCTCGCGCTTGCCACTGGCCACTGCCGTACCGAGGTGCGTCGTCGTACCGTCTTTCGGGGCTTGCGATCGTCCGCGGTCGCACGGCTTGTTATCGGCGGAATGCGATCGCCGACGAGCCGGATGATCAAGGTTGACACGCACGCACCGGGACCGGTAGCGTTCCCGAAAGCCGAATAGAGAGAGCAAAGCCGTAGAGGGGGATGCGGCGGCGGGATCGGCAGCTACCTGCTGAATTGTGGGAAGGCGATCGATTCCTAGCCGGACCCTCAGGTGGGCTGCAGACTATGGAGGAGGGAGGTCGCCGTGAAATCCGGAAGTGACCGTCGTCAGTACGCGGGCCTCGGCAGGAGGCGACTCCTGCAACAAACTTCCGCGCTGGCCGTTGGCGCGCCGTTATGGCGTGGCTGGACCGGGTCTACGTGGCATGCGGTCAGAAGGGCAGCGGCGAGCGCTGGAACAATCAGGTACCTCGCCGCGGCTGAGGATGACTCGGTTTACGTGCAGAAAGTCATCGCCCCGCAATTCTTCAAGGAGACCGGCATTACGGTGCAGGTCGACCAGGTCGAATATAATGACCTCTATACAAAGGAGATCCTCGAGTTTCGGAACAACGCGTACGATGTATACCAAGTGGATCAGGTTTGGGTTGGTGCCTTCGCCAAGTCTGGCTATCTCATGCGACTCGATGGAGAACTCGCGCCGACTACGTTGGCGAATTTCTATCCCAATCTGGTGAAGATTGGAAACGTTGACGGGAAACAATGGACGGTTCCCTTCTCGGCGATCCCGGTGAACTATACATACCGAAAGGATCTCACATCTCCGGCTGCGACTTGGGATGATGCCCTCGATATCGCCAAGCGGTTGACGCATCCGGCCTCGGGTGGCCAGCCAGCCCAATGGGGCTTTCCTATTCGCGGCCAAGCCGGCAACCCAATTACCTGGACGTGGTTGCCAATGCTCTGGAGCTTTGGCGGCGAGGCATTCGATGCCAAATTCCGGCCGACCTACAACAATGAGGCAGCGTTGGAGAGCGTGGAATTTTACCGCAAGCTCTATCAGTATTCTCCTCCGGGCTGGCTGAGCGATGCGCAAGTCGCGAGCTATATGGAGCAAGGCCAGGGTGTGCAAACAACGCTCCAGATGGTCTTCAACGCGCCAATGGAGTCACCTAAGGACGCGAAGGTCGCGGACAAGATCGGCTTTGCCGGGATGCCCAAGCAGGTCACACAGGCCTCGATCCTGGGGTTGTGGACTATAGGGATTGCGGCTACTACCCCGAACAAGGCCAACGCACTCAAATTCCTCGAGTACCTCTCGCGCCCGGACATAGCGACCCAGATGGCACTTGCCGGCGTGACCGGGGCACCTCAACCGGCAGTCTATCGTGCATCTGGCGCTCCGAGCTTCTTCCCCGTGCTCTCAAAGGTACTTGAATATGTTCGACCCCCGCCGCTCATTCCCGAGGCCAATCAGTGGTTTGTGATAACCGGCACCGCGCTGCAAGCAGCGCTGTCCGGGAAACAGAGCGTCAAGGCCGCGATGGATGGGGCAGCGAGCGAAGTCCACAAGATGCTCGCGAACTCAGGCTATTATAAGTAGACGCCGAGGCCGCCACGAGCGGCGATGCTCAACCGTCACGCGGTCCCTGGGCTTGCCGGTGGAATTCGGCCAACGGCCTGCTTGCCTTTGAGGCGGGTGTTGAGCGCGGGCAGGTTCCGTCGTCGCCACCGCTTCAGGTTCTTGCGGAGGCGATCCGTAGCGGGGCTCTTTTTCATCGCGCCCGCGCTGCTTACTCTTGCTGCCACGTTCGTCTACCCTGTCTGTTACAATTTGTGGCTCAGCCTGCATTCCTACAACCTTTCGGAGTTGTACCTTGGCATTCACTTTGTCGGCTTACAGAACTACGCAGCGGAGCTGGGCGATCCGTACTTCTGGAGTGCACTTCGGAACTCCCTGATCATCACACTCGCATCGCTTGCCTTGGAATTGCCGATCGGCATGGCTCTTGCGTTGATCCTGTACCGCCGCATTCGCTGGAATGGCTTTTTCCGTTTCCTTATCATCCTGCCTCTGCTCCTCATTCCCGCGGTCACCGCCTATATGTGGAGGTTCATGTTTCAGTACGATGGAATCGTAAACTATATTCTCAGTCTGATACATGTGGGCGCCGTCAACTGGGCAAAGACCGCGACGGGTTTGCTATCGGTGATTATTGTGACGGTTTGGGAAAACGCACCGTTTTCACTCATCATTTTCTTGGCCGGGCTGCAATCGGTGGATCCGGAGCTTTGGGCAGCAGCGAAGGTGGATGGTGCCGGACCCGTGAGGCGCTTCCTGCATGTGACGCTTCCGCTCATGCGACCGTTCGTCCTGGTGGTCATCGTCATCCGAACCATGGATCTTCTGCGCTTGTTTGATGAGGGATATATACTGACGGGCGGCGCTCCCGCCCGGACGACGGAGACATTAAGCCAACTGGTCTATACGAGCACATTCACCTATTTCAACGTGGGCCAGGGGAGTGCCCTCGCGGTTGTCGAGGGACTCATAGTGATTGCTGCGGTTCTGTCCTGCTTCCTGACGCTCGGCGTGAGGCAAGGTACCTAGCATGCGGGGCCGGAACGAGCGGTCCGTGCTCAGGTGGACCCGGAAGCTCTTTGCACGGGTTGCGGTCTACGGCACACTGCTCCTCTACTCGGTCTGGGCGGCCTTCCCGATCGCCTGGGTGGTGTTGACCTCGTTCAAGACTAACGCGGAGGCACTCACCGTCCCACCAAAGGTGGTATTTCGACCGACCGTCTCCAATTACGCTGACGTCTTCGCGGCCGTCTATCAATTTCCTTCGGTGGTTGCCAATAGCGTGGTCGTAGCCGCGTTCGGTACAGCGGCCATTATTTTCCTGGCGGTTCCTGCAGCCTACGGGTTGAGCAGAGTGATACCCTGGGGAAGAAATGCGGTCAGCTTTGGCATTATATCGGCACGGACCTTTCCGACAATCGGTCTCGCAATCCCCCTGTTCATCCTGATGCAAAATGCGAGACTGCTGGATACCCGCCTCGCCGTCGTCATCGCAAACGTGGCGTACAGCCTCCCATTTGGCATCTGGATGATCTTTGGGTTCATCGAGTCGATACCGATCGAACTCGAGGAAGCGGCGCTGCTCGACGGCTGTTCTCGCGTCGGCGCGCTGGCACGCGTGGTGGTACCGCAACTCCTTCCCGGGCTGGGTGCGACGGCTATCCTGACATCGATTGTGGCTTGGCGAGAGTACCTGTTTCCCCTCATCCTGACGACGAGGGATGCCCGTACGCTTCCGGTCGTCGCAGGAAGCTTCATAACGGACGTAGGACCGAACTGGGGCGGGCTCTGCGCCTATTCGGTCTTGACAATCCTTCCGATCGCGATCTTCTGCGTAGTCACCGGAAGACTCCTGATCAAGGGATTCATTGCCGGGGCGGTCAAGGGATGAGCTTCCGGGACCGTTCGGTGTTCGGTCCCGGGATGAGATGGTGCGGGAGGTGGCACGTCAACATGCCATCGCGCAGAAGCAGCAGGACCAGGCTCGCGTGAGCGTCGTGCTCGGGATCGATACGGGCGGCACCTTCACCGATTTCGTCCTCGTCGATGAGGAACGTGGCGCGATCGCCACCGCCAAGGTGCCGTCCACGCCGGGCGATCCGGCCAGCGCCATCGCCGCCGGCCTTGCACAGCTCGACGGCGTCGACCGCGTCGATCGACTTGTCGTCGGCACAACCGTCGCGACCAACGCCGTGCTCGAGCGCCGCGGCCCGACAATGATCTACATCACCAATCGCGGATTCGAAGATGTCCCGTTCATCGGCCGGCTGGACAAGGCGCGGCTTTACGACCTGCACTGGCAAAAGCCGAAGCCGCTGGTGCGGCGTCGGCACTGCTTCGGTATCGGCGGCCGGCTCGACACGCACGGACGGGAACTCCTGCCGCTGGAATCCGAAGACCTCGATGAACTCCGCGAGCAGCTCACAGCCTTTGCCGACCAGAATGTTGCCGTCGCGATCTGCTGCCTGTTCTCCTATCTCGACCCAAAACATGAGCAGCGCGTGGCCGAGGTCGTCAGTGCCGCCTTGCCGCGGGCGCACATCTCCTGCTCACACGAGGTGTCACCGCTGTGGCGCGAATATGAGCGGTCCAGCACGACAATCGCCGACGCGTTCATCAAGCCGGTCGTCGCCCAGTATGTCCGCGGCGTCAGCCAGGTCATCGGCGACCGGCTCGCGACTCGTCGCTGGAACATGTTGGCCTCGAACGGTGGCTATCTCCGCGCCCATGAGGCGGAGCGCCACCCTGCGCAGCTTCTGCTCTCCGGTCTTGCCGGCGGAGTAACGGGCGGGCGGCATTTCGCGAACCTTGTCGGTGCGCAGCATGCCTTCACGCTCGACATCGGTGGAACAAGTACCGACATCGGCGTTCTGCTCGACGGCGAGCAACAATACGCCGCAGAGTTCGCAATCGATTTCGGCATTCCAGTTAGCATACCCTGCGTCGCCGTACGCACCATTGGAGCCGGCGGTGGTTCGATTGCCTGGATCGATAAGGGCGGGTTGCTCCATGTCGGTCCGGAAAGCGCCGGCGCCGAGCCAGGCCCGGTCGCCTATCGCCGCGGCGGCACCCGGCCCACCGTCACCGATGCCAACCTGGTGCTCGGCCGGCTGGATCCCGATTTTTTCCTCGGCGGTGAGATGAAGCTCGACCGGGTTGCTGCAGAAGAGGCGTTCACCCGGCTGGGCAAAGCGCTTGACCTTTCGGCAGAAGACGCCGCCCTCGCCGTGATCCGAACCATCGATGAGAACATGGCCAACGCGATTCGATTAATCGCCGTCGAGCGCGGTCTCGATCCCCGTGAGTTTGCCCTGGTTGCCTGCGGCGGAGCTGGCCCGCTGCACGGCCGCGCCGTTGCCAAGCCTCTCGGCATCCGGACGGTTCTCTGCCCGCCACATCCGGGACTTTGCTCCGCCTTCGGTGCTGCCATTGCGGACGCCAGGATCGATCGGGTGCAGACCATTTTCACCGAATCGACACGTGCGGACGTCGCGGCGATCGCGGCCGCGCTCGATCGCCTCCGACAGCACTCTCTGGCCGAGTTGAAGCGCAGCCTGGATAGTGCCTCGCCCGAAGTGCTGAGCTCGGCTGACCTCCGCTACGCCGGCCAGAATTACGAGCTCGAAGTGACACTGCCCGAGATACTCGATGCGGCGTCGTGGCAGCAGGTCCTCGAACGCTTCGCGCGGGCGCATGAGAGGCGCTACGGTTTCTCGCTTTCCGGCGAACCCATCGAATTGATCAATCTGCGAGTCACGGTGCTCCAGAGAGAGGCAAGGCGTGAGTTCGTCGAGCTGAATCGCACCGCTACCCGGCCCCCTGCGTCGCGTCCGGTCCGGTTCGAGTCGGGAACCGTCGATTTTTGCCCCATCCTGCACCGCGCCGGACTGAAGCCGGGCCAGCCAGTGTTCGGGCCGGCGATCATCGAGGAGACGGATTCGACCACTCTCCTGCACCCGGGCGACCGTCTCGATCTGGTAGAGGCGGGCGTACTGCGTCTCACTCCGGCGGGCCCACCATGACTGGGTGCCGCCCCACCCGCACACTCGAGCTCGACGGCGTCGGGTTGCACGTCCTGCACAACGCGCTCGCCAACATCGCCCACGAGATGGCGATCGTCATGATGAGGACCTCCTACTCGACGATCTTCAACGAGGGGCTGGATTTTTCCACTATGCTCCTCGACCGCGAGGGCAACCTGATTGCCGAGAAGAATTTCGCCCCAGCCATGATGGGCGCGGTCAACTACACGCTGCGCTGGACTCTCGAGGAATTGGGCCAATCCTTTTTCCAGCCCGGCGACGTCGTGATCCACAACGATCCGTATCGCGGCAACTGTCACATCCCCGAACACATGCTCATGAAGCCGGTGTTCGACGGCGAAACGCTGATCGGCTTCACCGGCTGCATCGGCCACCTTGCGGAGGTCGGCGGCAAGGCCCCTGGCAGCTTCGCCGCGGACGCAACCGACGTCTACCAGGAGGGCCTCCGCCTGCCACCGGTCAAGCTGGTGGAAGGCGGGCGCGACAATCAGCATCTCTGGCGCGTCATCCTTGCCAACCACCGCACACCGCGCAATAGCTGGGGCGATCTCCATGCGATGATCGGAGCGCTCAACATCGGCGAAAGGCGCCTCCTTGATCTCGCTTCGCGGTACGGCTTCGAGACGATAGGCGAGGGTGCGCGTCGGCTGATCGACTACTCCGAACGGCGGCTCCGCGCAGAAATCGGCGAACTGCCCGAGGGCATCTATCCCGCATCAGTCATGGTCGAAGATGACGGCGTCGGCACCGATCCGTTCGAGGTCAAGGTCAAGCTCGTGATCCGCGACCAACGCATCATCGCTGACTTCACAGGCTCGAGCAGACAGGTTCGCGGACCGATGAACGGCACGTTCGTCGTCGCCGCCTCGTCGCTCTACAACGCGATGTTCTGCGTCACCGATCCCCTTTCGCTTATCCCGCGCAATTCTGGCTGCTATCGGCCCGCTCAGGTGATCGCTCCGCCTGGCAGCGTGGTCAACGTCATGCACCCAGGCCCTTCGGTCGGTGGCAATACAGACCTGCAACCGAAACTCATCGATTTGCTGCTTGCCGCATTCGCCCAGGCCGTGCCGGACCGGATCGCCGCCGCCTCCGGCGGGTCGAGCAGCAATCTCCTGTTCGGAGGCGTGCATCCGGAAACCGGGCGATATTACAGCAACTATCATTTCGATGGAATGGGTACGGGCGCCACCGCCCTGAAGGACGGAAATGACGGCGAGATCACGCGCCATTCCAACTGCCGGAATACGCCGGTCGAAGTCTTCGAACACCGTTACCCTCTGTTGACCTTGCGCTACGGCCTCGCCGCGGACTCGGCCGGCGCTGGCACACATCGCGGCGGACTTGGCACGGAACGGATTCTTCGTGTCACCGCACCGGAAATTACCTTCAGCGCTCTGTTCGATCGCTGCAAGCTGGTACAGCCGGGGCTGTTCGGCGGTCAGGCTGGCGGACACTCGGCCCTGCTCGTCAAGCTCGCCGGCAAGAAGGAATTCGAACCGTTCGACCGAGTGTTCGGCGTCAGATCGCCAACGAAGTTCACCAATGTCGTCCTGCACATCGGCGATCAGGTTTACTACCGAACGCCGGGCGGCGCCGGATTCGGCGATCCGGCGGCGCGTGAGCCGGACCTTGTACGCGAAGACATCGCCGAAGGCTATTTGACCGCCGAGGCTGCTGCCCGAGACTACGGAATCGCCTTTACCAAACCCGGGGTTTAGTCGTGAGGCAAGGAGAATGGATCGAACCGGTGAAACATTGGCACGATACCAGTGTGCTCCATTGTGGCGTCTGTGGACGGCTGATCCCGCGCCGTAGTTGGGTCTTCACCCATGCCGGAATCCGGATCGTCTCCTGTAGCCCGGAGTGCGAAGATCTCTACATGGATTATATTCTGCCCACCTATGGAGCAAAAAGGGACGATGCGAATCACCAGCGTTGAAGCCATCCAGCTACGCCAACACGGCGCGATCGACACTGCCATCGCCGACGGCAGCCAGGATGGAGTCGTTGTGCGAATCAACACCGACGAAGGAATCTCTGGACTTGGCGAAATCGATTCCTCTCCTTCGATCGCAAAGGCGATCATCGAGGCACGTCGCTCCCACAAGATTTGCTCGGGCCTCGCCGAGCTTCTTATCGGGGAAAACCCATTGGATGTTGGTCGGCTTTGGCGCAAGATGTATAATGGTTCGCTTTATTTCGGTCGGCGCGGCGCCGCGATCCACGCGATCAGTGGCGTCGAGATCGCGTTGTGGGACATTGCCGGGAAAGCCGCCGGCAAGCCGATCCACGCCCTGCTGGGCGGTGCCAGGCGTAATCGGATAAAGGCCTATGCGAGCACGCTTATGCCCGAAGCCCCGGGCGAGGTCGCGCGCGTGGTCGAGGCGCAGCAGGAGGCCGGTTTCCGCGCCGTGAAACTCGGTTGGGGTCCGCTCGGCGGTTCGGCCGAGCTCGACGTCGCTCTTGTCGCCGCCGCACGCAAGGCCGGCGGTGATCAGCTTGACTTGATGATCGACATCGGTATGGGTTGGCAAAGTGCCCGCGAGGGCATCGACCGCGTTCGTCGCATGGAAGAATACCAGCCCTATTGGATTGAGGAACCCTTCTGGCCAGACGACTACGCGAAATACGCCGCACTCGCCGCCGCGGTGTCCACTCCCGTCGCTGCGGGCGAGGAGGAAACTACGCTTGCCGATTTCGAGCGCCTCGTCGAGAAGGGCCATGTTGAGATCGTCCAGCCAGACGTAACCCGCGCCGGCGGCATCGCGGAATGCCTGCGGATCGCCGATTTCGCCCGGCGCCAGGGCCGACGCTGCATCCCCCACGCCTGGAGCACGGGTATCATCAAGGCAGCGACCCTGCACGTCCTGGCCGTCATGGAGGAGGCGGAATACATGGAGTATTGCGTCCAGACGACGGAACTGAATCGGCGCCTCGTCGCCGAACAGTTCCCGCTGATCGACGGGTACGTCGCCATCCCGACTCGCCCTGGCCTTGGGGTCGAGCTGGACGACATGGCGCTGCATGAGTTTGCTATCGCCTGAGGTCGGCATAGAACTGGGCTGGCACCTAACCGATGAGCGCCCGCGAGCAACACCGGCCTGCCGGTTCCTCGCCGTTGATCGAGGTCAGAAACCTGAGCGTGCGCTTCGGACCTGTCTTGGCCGTCGACGACCTGTCGTTCCACCTCGCTCTGGGCGAGGGGCTCGGGATTGTCGGGGAATCGGGTTGCGGCAAGAGTGCCACGGCGCGCGCAATTATGGGTCTCCATCGGGGAGATCCCCGCTGCCAAGTTACCGGCAAGGTGCTGCTCGACGGTGTCGACCTCGTCACCCGGTCCGATCGGCAGATGCAAAAGGTGCGCGGCCGGCGCATTGCGATGATTTTCCAAGACCCGCTGACCTGCCTCAATCCCTTGCAGCGGATTGGCACGCAGATCGCCGAGACGTTGCAGACGCACACCGGCCTTTCGTCCGCCGCAATCCGGGTGCGTACAATCGAACTGCTGCAACTTGTCGGCATCCCGCAGCCGCGCGAACGGGTGAATGCCTTTCCGCACCAGTTCTCCGGTGGCATGCGCCAGCGGGTGATGATCGCACTTGCGATAGCCTGCGATCCTGCCTTGCTGATTGCCGACGAACCGACGACCGCGCTCGATGTCACCACCCAGATGCAGATTCTGCGTCTGCTCGCCGACCTGCGCATACGGACTGGCATGGGGTTGATCTTGATCACCCACGATTTCGGCGTGGTCGCGGAAGTCGCCGATCGCATCCTGGTCATGTACGCCGGACAGTGCGTTGAGTCCGGACGCACTGGGAAGATCTTCCGCACTCCGCAACACCCGTACACGGCCGGATTGCTTGCCTCGATTCCGTCCGTCGATATGCCGCGTCTGCCAAGACTGCCCTCGATCAGGGGCTCGCCTCCATCGCCGGCAGTCCATCGCCCCACGGGCTGCTCCTTTCGGCCACGCTGTGACCTCGGCCAGGATCGGTGTATAAATCCACCTCCACTCGTGAATGATTCCAAGGGACCCGAGCACCTGACGCGTTGCTGGTTCCCTGGATCCGCCAGCAAGGCGCCTAATACGCTCCCACCGGACGCCGCGGAGGCGACGTGAGCGGTGAGGCGGACGTTCTCGTCGAGGTCCGGAACCTGCAGAAGTTCTTTCCGCTTCGCCGCGGGTTCCGTCGGGCCGGGGCTGGCTGGATACGCGCCGTCGACGACATCTCGTTCGATATCCGCAATGGAGAGACACTGGGGCTAGTCGGCGAATCCGGCTGTGGCAAATCCACTCTTGCACGTTGTGTGGTGCGTCTGCTCGAGCCGACCTCAGGCAATCTTACCTTCGCAGGCCAAGACGTGACGCATCTCGGCATGCATCGCCTGCGGCCATTGCGCCGACAAATGCAGCTCGTGTTCCAGGACCCGACGGCCAGTCTCAATCCCCGCAAACCGGTGGGCCGGATCATCGAAGAGGGCCTGCGCATCCACCGAATCGGCAGCGCTGCCGAACGCGCGGGTCGCGTGCGCGACATGCTGGCACGCGTTGGTCTTTCGCCCGAGTACGCAACTCGCCTGCCCCGCGACCTCTCGGGCGGCCAGCGGCAGCGCATCGGCATTGCCCGCGCCCTGGTGCTCGGCCCGAAACTCATCGTCGCCGACGAGCCGGTCTCTGCGCTAGATGTCTCAGTGCAGGCCGGAATCTTGAACCTTTTCAAAGACCTTCAGCAAGAATTCCAGATCACGTACCTGTTCATTTCGCATGACCTCGGGGTGATCCGGCAGGTCTCCGACCGGGTCGGCGTCATGTATTTCGGCAAGCTCGTCGAACTGGCGTCGGCGCCCTCCTTTTACGTCCGCCCATTGCATCCCTATTCCGAGGCATTGCTTGCGTCGATCCCGAGCGCCGACCCGGACAGGCGACGCGATCGCGGGAAAGTCATCGAAGGCGAGGTGCCGAGCGCGACCAAACCACCCGCCGGTTGCCGTTTTCACCCGCGATGCGCACACGCCGAGGCGGACTGCCGGCGCGAAGCCCCGCCTCTTCGAGCCCTGTCCCCCGGCCATTTCGTTGCCTGCCATCACCCGCGAAACGTCACGCGTTGAGAACCATCAGAGGTGCCGGCTGCACAGTCACGCTACTTTACCGTTACCGTAAATTCTGCGACTGTTCGCGTGCGAGGGCAGCCCGTACCCCCCGCCAGTAAGCAAGAGAGGAGGGATCGCCATGAAGGGAGAAAAGGCCAGCACGAGGCGAGGCGCATTCGCGGTCACCCGCGCGGAGTTTCTGCGCCTCTTGGGGTCCGTCGCCGCCGGCGCGTCAGGTACTCTCGCGCTGCCGGTCGCACGCGCCTCCGCTGCGTCGGCTGCCACGCTCACGGTCGGCATCTCCAGCGACATCAAGACTCTGGACCCGCAGATGTCCACGCTGGATGTGTTCCGGCACACCATCCGTTCGACGGTGTTCGAGGCGCTCGTGTTCACCAACCCGGACACGCTCCGCGCGGATCCACGGCTTGCGACATCCTGGCAGACCTCTCCCGACGGCTTGAGCGTGACGTTCAAGCTGCGCACCGGCGTAAAATGGCACGACGGAACGCCGTTTGCGGCGTCGGATGTCGTGTTCAGCATCAATCGCGTGAAAGACAAGGCCACCGGCAGCCCGTTTGAGCCATTGGTCACCCAAATCGCCGCGGTCGAGGCGGTCGACCCCGAGACCGTACGCATGACGCTCACGGCACCCACTCCGCCGCTGCTTGCCAATCTGGCTGCCGTGCAGATCGTAAGCGAGCACAGCATTGCCACGATCGCGACCAAGCCGATAGGAACCGGTCCTTTCCGGTTCGTCAGCTGGGCTCCGGGCGATCACATTCGCCTGGAGAAATTTGCCGGGTATTACATGCAGGGCCGTCCGAAGATCGACGTGCTGGAGTTCAAGGTCGTCCCCGACTCGCAAACCCGGCTCGCCCAATTGCAGGATGGCTCTCTAAAACTGGTCGCCCTTGCCGAAGGCAAGGATGTCAAGCAAGCGCAGAGTATCGACGGAATCCGCATCATCACGACCAAACCCTATATCCTTTATGAGAACTTCAATAT
>Ga0335075_10003541_pt1 | contig 24737 bp, 19 predicted proteins | sample Lox_Sample_24_FD_206723 | JGI IMG/M metagenome (GOLD analysis project Ga0335075, IMG submission 206723) | Soil microbial communities from Loxahatchee National Wildlife Refuge, Florida, United States - Lox_Sample_2.4 | ecosystem: Environmental > Terrestrial > Soil > Wetlands | place: USA...
GCGGAAAAATACACGTTGCCTTTCGCATCGGCCGTAAAGCCCTTCATGGGCGAACGCTTCCCGTCCTCGACGGCGAACACGTTGTGATGACTGTCCGATACGATCGTCTCCTGGTATTTGATGCCGAGCTCAAGCTGCAGGAGCGCGATCCCCGCCATCGAGAGCGCCACGAAGAAGATCAGCGACATGAAGAGATAAAGCCGCAGGGCCGGCACGTAGCGCCGCGTGCGGCCCTCGCGGAAGGCGACCGACAATTCGCCGGGCCGCGCTACGAGCGCCCAGGCCGTGCGCAGGATGCGGCTGTCGAAACTTGCGATTTCTTCGAAGAAATTGTGCAGAAGGTCCCAGACCGAATGCCGATGCGATTCACGTTCCTGGCCGCAGGCCGCGCAGAATGCGCCCAGCATCGGCGCGCCGCAATTGCGGCACCGCATCGGAACGGCGCCGCGTTGCACCAGGGTGGATGCAGCGAGTTCGATTGCCGCCGCGGTGCCAAGTTCCGAAATCGCGCCAATATCGTCCGGCATTGCAGCGCACCTCGCCCTGTCACAAGAGCATGGCGGCGGGATCTTCGATGAACTGCCGGAAATGCTGGAGAAACCGCGCGCCGGTGGCGCCGTCGATGACGCGATGGTCGCAGGACATGGTGACGGTCATCAGATTTGCCGCTTCGATCTTGCCGTCGCGGACAATGGCCCGCTCTTCGCCTGCCCCAACGGCCAAGATGGCGGCCTGCGGCGGATTGATGATGGCGGTGAAATTCTTGATGCCGAACATGCCAAGATTCGAGATCGCGAAGCTGCCGCCTTCATATTCCTGCGGCTTGAGCTTCTTCGCGCGCGCACGCTCCGCGAGCGATTTCACCTCGGCGGAAATTGCGACAAGGCCCTTTTCCTCGGCGCGAAATACGATCGGCGTGATCAATCCGAAATCGAGTGCCACGGCCACGCCGACATCGGCATGGCGATGCCGGAGAATGGCGTTCTCGGTCCAGCTCGCATTCACCTCCGGAACACGCATCAGCGCCAGCGCCGCGGCCTTCACGACGAAATCATTGACCGAAAGCTTGTAGTTATTTTCTTTGGTCGCCAACCCGTTCAGGCGCGCGCGGGCGGCAAGCAGCGCATCGATCCGGCAATCGACCGTCAGGTAATAATGCGGGATGAGGGTTTTCGCTGAAAGGAGCCGCCTGGCGATCGATTTGCGCATCGAATTATGCGGCAGCTCTGCGTAATCCTCGGGTTTGTAGAACAGGTGCGCGTCGGGCAATGGCGCAATACCCGGCATGGAAGCGGGCGCTGTTGCCTCACGAGTCGCAGGCTGGGGCGCAGGCTTCCCGGGCGCGCGCGGCGCGGCACCTTTTGCCGCTTCGACATCGGCCTTTACGATGCGGCCCCGCGGACCGGATCCGCGCAGGCTCCCAATTTCGATGCCCGCGTTTGCCGCGAGGCGCCGGGCCAGCGGTGTTGCAAATACCCGCTGGTGGCCGGGTTTCGGCGCATCCGGTGTCACATGCTCGGCGAGCGCCTGGCGAATGGACTGCATTGCCGAATTGATAGTGCCCGCGGGCGTTTCCTGTTTGACGGGCACGGCCTGCTTTGACGAATCTTTGTTTGCGGGACCGGACTGCGCAACGGCAGCGGACGCATCCTCGCCTTCGCTCAGCAATATGGCGATGGGCTGGTTGACCTTCACGCCTTCCGTGCCTTCGGGAATGAGTATCTTTCCGACGCGACCTTCATCCACCGCCTCGAATTCCATCATTGCCTTGTCGGTCTCGATTTCGGCCAGCACGTCGCCGGAATGGACTTCGTCGCCTTCCTTGACCAGCCATTTGGCGAGCTTGCCCTCCTCCATCGTGGGCGAAAGCGCCGGCATCAGGATCTGCGTCGGCATGTCAGCTCCCCGATTCGAGCGGCGCGAGCTCGTCGATATGCTGCTCCCAGTTGCGCCCGTCGAATTCCGTCGTCAGCACGGAATGAAAATCCTCGGCATTGAGGCAACGAAAATTCACGCTGTAGCCGTCCGGATGGGAGCGCGGTACGTAGAAGGATTTGATTCCACAGATCGAGCAGAATGTATGCTTCGCCGTTTCGGTATGGAATGTGTAGGTCGTCAGCACATCGTCGCCGGAAAGCAGCCGGAATCGCGATTTCGGAACGATCAGATGAAAATATCCGGTCATGCGGCAGATGGAACAATTGCAGGCCTGCACCTCGATTTCATCGGGCGCCAGTACTTCGAAGCGCACCGCGCCGCAGTGACACCCGCCTGTTTTCCAGCTCATTCCCTTTGCGGCGTGTTTCATCGCCGCTATTCGCGATAGAGCACGGTCTTGGCCGCGGCGACGACGTCCTCCACATTGGGAAGCGCGAGCTTTTCGAGATTGGCCGCATAAGGCATCGGCACGTCCTTGCCCGTTATCTTCAACGGCGGCGCATCGAGGTAATCGAAGGCCAGTTCGGTTACCTGCGACGCGATCTCCGAGCCGATGGAACAAACAGGCCAGCCCTGCTCCACCGTCACCAGCCGGTTGGTCTTCTTCACCGATTCAATGACGGTTTCGACGTCGAGCGGCCGCAGGCTCCGCAGATCGATCAGTTCGGCTTCGATGCCCTCTGCCGCGAGACGCTCCGCCGCGTCGATGATCAGGCCGACGCTGATCGAATGGGCGACCAGCGTGACGTGCGCGCCCGGCCTGATCACCCGCGCTCTGCCGATGGGCACGAGATATTCATCGAGGCGCGGCACCGGGAACGAGCGGCCATAGACGATCTCGTTCTCGAGAAAGATCACGGGATTGGGATCGCGTATTGCCGATTTCAGAAGGCCTTTCGCGTCGGCGGCGAAATAGGGAGAAATGACCTTCAATCCCGGAACATGGGCATACCAGGAACTGTAATCCTGGCTGTGCTGCGCCGCGACCCGCGCCGCCGCGCCATTCGGGCCGCGAAAGACGATCGGACAGTTCATTTGGCCGCCGGACATGTAACGCGTCTTCGCGGCCGAGTTGACGATCTGGTCCATGGCCTGCATGGCGAAGTTCATGGTCATGAACTCGACGATCGGACGCAGACCTCCAAAGGCCGCGCCAACGCCCAGGCCGGCAAAACCATGTTCCGTGATCGGCGTATCGACCACGCGCTTCGGTCCGAATTCCTCGAGCAGGCCCTGGCTGACTTTGTAGGCGCCCTGATACTGCGCGACTTCCTCGCCCATCAGGAAGACGGTCTGGTCGCGGCGCATTTCCTCCGCCATCGCATCGCGCAGAGCTTCGCGCACCGTCATATTGACGAGCTCGGTTCCTTCCGGAACAGGCGGCTCAGCGAATTCCGCACCGGCTTTGTGCATCGGAGGACTGGCGGGAGCCGCTTTTGCGGACTGCGACGCTTCAGGCCTCCGAGCCGGCGGCGAAGCGGGCGCGCGATTCTCCGCCTTGGGCGCCGGCGCCTCCGCCGATTTCTGCCGCACCGGCTCATTGTCCTGGAGCAGTTCGGCAATGGGCTGATTGACCTTCACGCCTTCCGTACCTTCAGGAACGAGAATTTTTCCGATGCGGCCTTCGTCGACCGCTTCGAATTCCATCGTCGCCTTGTCGGTCTCGATTTCCGCCAGCACATCGCCGGAATGCACCTCGTCGCCTTCCCTGACGAGCCATTTGGCGAGCTTGCCCTCCTCCATGGTGGGCGACAGCGCGGGCATGAGGATCTGAACGGACATACAGTTACACGACGACGTCGGTATAAAGCTCTGTGATCGCGGGCTCCGGACTTTCCGTCGCGAATTCCGCAGCCATGTTCACGATCTGGCGGGTTTGCTTGTCGATCGCCTTCAGCTCCTCGTCGCTCGTATAACCGCGCGCGATCAGCTTCTGCGCGTAGTGATCGATGGGATCGCGCTTCTCGCGCACGTTCTGGACTTCTTCGCGGGAGCGATATTTCGCGGGATCCGACATGGAATGGCCGCGATAACGATAGGTCTTCATTTCGAGGATGATCGGCCCCTTTCCGGAGCGGGCCCAGTCGACCGCCTTGTGGCCCGCGGCGAGCACGGCCTCGACATCCATGCCGTCCACTTCCTCGCCCGGAATGTTGAAGGACGCGCCGCGCTTCCAGAGCTGCGCCTGCGCGCTCGAGCGTTCGACGCTCGTGCCCATGGCGTACTGGTTGTTTTCGATCACATACACGACAGGCAGCTTCCACAGCTCCGCCATGTTGAACGCCTCGTACACCTGGCCCTGATTGGCCGCGCCGTCGCCGAAATAGGTCAAAGCCACGGCGTTATTGCCCTTGTATTTGTCGGCGAAAGCGAGACCGGTGCCGATCGGCACCTGGGCACCCACGATCCCGTGCCCACCGAAGAAATTCTTCTCGCGGCTGAACATGTGCATCGAGCCGCCCTTGCCCTTCGAATAGCCGGGGGCGCGCCCGGTAAGCTCCGCCATCACACCTTTGGGATCCATGCCGCTGGCCAGCATATGGCCGTGATCGCGATAGGCCGTGATGACCTGATCGCCCGGCTCGAGGGCGGCCTGCATGCCGACGACAACGGCTTCCTGGCCAATATAGAGGTGGCAGAATCCGCCGATCAGTCCCATGCCGTAAAGCTGGCCCGCCTTCTCTTCGAAGCGGCGGATGAGCAGCATGTCGGCGTACAGCTTTCGGGCGAGCGCCGGTTCCAGCATCTCCGTTCCGGAGCCGGCATTTTCGGCTACATTGGCTGCGGCTATCGCCACTCCCGGACCTCCCAAGACCAAGGTCGTTGTGGCAAGGGCATCGCAATTTGGCAAGCGAGACCGCCGTCAAATATAAAACGCGTGGCCCGACGCCTAATTCCTGTTGCGCCGCACCTCGACCTGGCCGGCCGCGCTGCCCAGCATCTGCTCTCTGGCGACCTCTTCAATGATGTCGGGATCGCCGCTGCGCAGGAGCTGAATCCGTTTTTCCAACCGGGAGCGTTGATCGGAGAGCGTCCCGAGCCTTGCGTCTTCGACGGAGAGCCGGGCCTTCACATCGGTGAGAGCCATAAGCCCGCGCGTGCCCCAGATTGCGTAATAGCCAAAATAGGAAATGGCCGCAGCCGACACCGCGGGTATCACAAGATTGCCAAAGAACCGTGTCAGACTGCGTTTGATTCGCATGTCGTCACCGAATCACAAGCCATTTTGGTCCGTCAAGAAAAATCGCCGCCGCTCATTGCCGAAGTACCGTACGCCCCGCATAAATCGCCTCGTCGCCAAGCTGCTCCTCGATGCGCAGAAGCTGGTTGTATTTCGCAACCCGGTCGGAACGCGACAATGAGCCCGTCTTTATCTGACCGCAATTCGTGGCCACGGCGAGATCCGCGATCGTGGTATCTTCCGTTTCTCCCGAACGATGCGAGATGACGGTGCGGTAGCCGGCGCGATGGGCCGCATCCACGGTCTCAAGAGTCTCGGTAAGAGTGCCGATCTGGTTCGGTTTTATCAAAATAGCATTGGCGATATGTCCGGCTACGCCCCGCTTGAGGCGCGCGACATTGGTGACAAACAGATCGTCGCCGACAAGCTGCATGCGCGCGCCGAGCGACCTGCTAAGTTCCGACCACCCCTCCCAATCGTCTTCGGCCATTCCATCTTCGATCGAAACGATCGGATAGCGGCTGCACAAATCCTCATAAAGACGGACCATGCCGCGCCGGTCCAAAGTCAGGCCTTCTCCTTCGAGAGCATATCCCCCGTCTCTGAAGAATTCGGTGGAGGCGGCATCGAGTGCAAGCGCCACCTCGTCTCCAGCGCGATAACCGGCGCGCTCAATGGCGCGGATGACAAATCCCAACGCTTCGTCCGCGCTTTTGAGAGCGGGCGCGAATCCGCCCTCGTCACCCACATTCGTGTTGTGTCCGGCATCCGCGAGCGTGGCTTTCAGCGCATGAAATATCTCCGCGCCCATGCGAAGCGCCTCGCGAAAACTTGGCGCGCCGAAAGGCATGATCATGAATTCCTGGAAATCGACGGCGTTGTCGGCATGCACGCCCCCGTTAATGATATTCATCATCGGGACGGGAAGGATGCGGGCCGCCGGGCCGCCGAGATAACGGTAAAGCGGCAAATCCCGCGCCATCGCCGCGGCCTTGGCCGCGGCAAGCGAAACGCCAAGAATTGCGTTGGCTCCCAGCCGGCTCTTGTTGGACGTACCATCGAGCGCGCGCATCGCCTGGTCGAGCCGCACTTGATCTTCAGCGTCGAGTCCGCCGAGCGCATCGAAAATGTCGCGGTTGATATGTTCGATGGGTTTGCCGACGCCCTTGCCTCCGTAGCGTCCGCCACCGTCGCGCAGTTCGAGCGCTTCGTGCGCACCGGTGGATACGCCGGACGGTACCGCAGCCCGGCCAAGCGACCCGTCTTCGAGCCTGACATCGACTTCAACAGTGGGATTGCCGCGGCTATCGAGTATCTCGCGCGCGACAATGTCGATTATGGCGGTCATGCAGCATCCCAATGCCTGGTCCCGGGCAGGCTTCTAGGAGAAAGCCCACCCGGCGGCAACATTCGTCGGCGGAAGGCCAAAAAACGAAGGAAACGCCGCGCAATAAGGGCTTATGGAGTATTGTCAGCCGCCCCGCTCATGGCGTACTTGTGCCGCCGCTGGCGGCCGGAATAGTCCTGACGCAAAACCATCGAGTGCGAGGTCCGCAATATGTCGGAAATACATAAGTCTGGCGGTCACGAGGACCGTGTTCTCACCCCCGAGCAGCAGGCCATGTGGCGTCGCGAAAGCCGCGGGGATGTTCAAGGCAAGTCGCGCGAGGAAAAAGCGGCGCATCGCAAACAGATGCGCGAAAAGCTCACGGCGATGAGCGAGCCCGAATGGATTGCGCTGCGCAATCGGCTGCAGACCGAATGGAATGCTCTCTCCGCCGAAGACAAGCAGAAGCTGGCTGAAAAGGTGAAAAGAGCGGAAAGTAAAGAAGGCCGCAAAGGAAAAGCCAAAGGAAAAGAAGAGAGAATGGCCAAAAAGGAAAAGCGCAAGGCGAAAAAGTCAGGCGCGGGCCTCGAATAAACTCGGATTGCAATTCTGCGTCCGGTTCCAGGCGCGGGAGTCTTCAGCCACCAATCTGTAAAGCGCGCTTCTTGGCGATGCGGTCGAATGCGACCAGTTCGTCAAGAAGCGCCGGTATGTCGGCCAGCCTGAGCATGTTGGGCCCGTCCGAAGGCGCACGGTCGGGATCCTGGTGTGTTTCGAGGAATATGACAGCGCAGCCGACGGCGGCCGCGGCACGCGCCAGATAGGGTACCATTTCCCGTTCTCCGCCGCTTCGGTCGCCCTGCCCTCCGGGCTGCTGAACGGAGTGCGTGGCATCGAACACCACAGGTGCTCCGAAGCGGACCATGATCGGAAGCGCGCGAAAATCCGATACCAGCGTGTTGTAACCGAAACTCGCGCCGCGTTCGGTGATCAGCACATTGGGATTGCCTGCTCCCACCACCTTGCCAATCACGTTCTTCATATCCCAGGGCGCGAGAAACTGTCCTTTCTTGACGTTGATCGTCTTTCCCGTTTCAGCGGCGGCAACAAGAAGATCCGTCTGACGGCAAAGAAAGGCCGGTATCTGGAGAACATCGACGGCTTGCGCCGCCAGCGCGCACTGCGCGCGCTCATGAACATCCGTGAGCACCGGGATGTCGAGGCGCTCGCGAAGCTCCGCAAAAATCGGAAGCGATCCTTCGAGGCCGAGGCCGCGCGGCGTTCCGGCACTCGTGCGGTTCGCCTTGTCAAAGCTCGTTTTATAGATCAGCCCGACTCCGGCCTTATCGGCCATTGCCTTCAGCGCCGATGCCATTTCGAATGCGTGGGCGCGGCTCTCGATCTGGCAGGGTCCTGCGATCAGCGCGAGCGGCAAATGATTGCCGATTTCGACGCGGCCAACTCGTACTACGGCATTGGGCGTCAGTGACATCCGCGCCTCCCGGCACCATGCAGGATCCGATATCGAAACAAATTACACCAGCCGGCTCTGGTGAATCGCCGCCGCGATGAAGGACGCAAACAGCGGATGCGGTTCGAGCGGGCGCGATTTGAGCTCGGGGTGAAACTGCACGCCGATAAACCACGGGTGCGCCGGAATCTCCATGATTTCCGGCAGGCGGCCGTCCGGTGACCAGCCCGACACCACGAATCCATGCTCGCCGAGCTGCCGCGTATACTCCACATTGACCTCGTAGCGGTGCCGGTGACGTTCGCTGATTTCGGATTTTCCATAGATTTCGGCCACGCGGCTCCCCGGATGGAGAATTGCGGGATAGGCGCCCAGCCGCATCGTTCCGCCCAGATCGCCGCCTTCGGTCCGGATCTCGAGCGCATTGCCCCTTGTCCACTCCGTCATCAGGGCGATGACGGGATGTCTGGGACGCGAGATTTCCGTCGAGCCCGCACCTTCCAGGCCCGCCAGGTCGCGGGCGACCTCGATCACGGCCATGTGCAGCCCGAAACATATTCCAAAAAAGGGAACGCGGCGTTCGCGCGCGAAGCAGACCGCGCGAATCTTTCCTTCCGTACCCCGCTCGCCAAATCCGCCGGGTACCAGAATGCCGTCGACATCCTCCAGATAGACCGCTACGTCGTCGCGCTCGAAAACCTCGCTGTCGATCCATTCCAGCTGCACGCGGACATTGTTGGCGAGACCGCCATGCGTCAGCGCTTCCGACAGTGATTTGTAGGAATCCTTCACCTGCATGTATTTGCCGACGACGGCAATGCGGACCTCGCCTTCGGGATTCTTCACGCGCTCCATGACCGCCCGCCAGCGCGAAAGCTCCGGCTCCGGTGCGCCCTCGACGCCGAAGACGCGCAGCACCTGCGTATCCAGACCCGCCGCGTGAAGGCTGAGCGGCGCTTCGTAGATGCTGGAGAGATCGGGCGCCGAAATTACACGTTCCGGACGGACGTTGCAGAACAGCGCGATCTTCCTGCGTTCGTCATCGGGTATCTCATGGCGCGCCCGGCACAACAGCACATCCGGCTGGATGCCAATCGAGCGAAGCTCCTTCACAGAATGCTGCGTGGGTTTGGTTTTCAACTCGCCCGCGGTTTCGATATACGGAACAAGCGTCAGATGCACGAAGGCGGCGCGCTCGCGCCCGAGTTCATTGCCAAGCTGGCGGATGGCTTCGAAGAAAGGCAGTCCCTCGATATCCCCGACCGTGCCGCCGATCTCGACCAGCAGGAAATCGACATCGGCTTCGCCAGCCATGACAAATTTCTTGATCGCGTCAGTGACATGGGGGATGACCTGCACGGTACGGCCAAGATAGCCGCCGCGGCGCTCGGTCGAAATAACCTCCTGATAGATGCGGCCGGCCGTTACGTTGTCGGATTTTCCCGACGACACAGCCGTGAACCGCTCGTAATGGCCGAGGTCGAGATCGGTCTCCGCGCCATCGTCGGTGACATAGACCTCGCCGTGCTGGAACGGGCTCATCGTCCCGGGATCGACATTGAGATAGGGATCGAGCTTGCGCAGCCGCACACGGTAGCCACGCGCCTGGAGAAGCGCACCCAAAGCCGCCGACGCAAGCCCCTTGCCCAATGAGGAAACCACGCCGCCGGTGATGAAGATCAACCGCGCCATGGAATCGCAGCATAGGCAAGGGCATGGGTGCCGCTCAAGCGCAAAACACCGTTCCTGCCAGCTATTGGATGGACGCGGATCGGCTCAGCCGTGGGGCGTGGGGACTGCCGGCGCTGCGGGGGCGCCCGCCGGGGATTTCTGAAGCGGCATGGTCTGGCCCGGCAGAGCCGGGTTGGTGTCGAGAAGGGATTGAGGCCGGCCATGCAGTGACAACAGAGTGAGGCAAAGACTCGTGACGAAAAACATGACCGCCAGGATTGCCGTCGTGCGGGTCAGCGTGTCGGCTGCCCCGCGCGGTGAAAAAAGCCCGCCCAGGCCCGAACCGCTGCCGCCGATGCCCAGCGCTCCACCCTCGGAACGCTGAAGGAGCACAACGGCGATCATTGCGATGGACACGAACAGCTGAATGACAATGAGCACAGACTGCATGGAACGGCATTATCCTGATTTGCGGTCGCTCTTAGGGCAAAGCGCGTCCCATGAAAAGGGCCCTGCAGCGTCACTGCCCGGGAGCGGACCGGATGATGGCGAGGAACTCTTCGGCCTTAAGGCTCGCGCCGCCGACCAGCGCACCATTTACATTTGGCAGAGCGAGAATTTCGCGCGCATTCGCGGGCTTCACGGACCCGCCATAAAGGATCGGCATGAAACGTCCCCCGACAGGGAAACGGCTATCGAGCCTCTCGCGAATGAGCTCGTGCATTTGCCCAATCTCGCGGCCTGTCGGCGTACGGCCGCTGCCGATCGCCCAAACGGGCTCATAGGCTATCGCGGTTGTGTCCGGCTGCAGACCGGCTGGAACGCTTGCATCGAGCTGGGACAGCACAACCTGTTCCGATTGTCCGGCGTCGTGCTCCTCTTCGGTCTCGCCGATGCAAATGATGGCCAGAAGCCCGGCCCGCCAAGCGGCTTTGGCCTTGGCGGCCACCATCATGTCCGACTCGCCATGATAATGGCGCCGCTCGGAATGGCCCACGATCACTGCCGTGGCACCTGCATCGGAAAGCATTTCGGCACTTACGTCGCCGGTGAAGGCGCCAGACAGGCGCTCATGGCAGTCCTGCCCGCCTATGGCGATACGGCCCCCGGCCGTGGCGACGGCCCGGGAAAGGAGCGTGAAGGGCGGGCAGATGAGCACATCGGCGTGAACCGGGTTGCCTGCGACCCAGCATGCCACCGCCACGATGTCCGAGAGCGACGGCCCGGTCCCGTGCATTTTCCAGTTTCCGGCGATCAGCGGCCGCATGCCCCGCTCCGCTTTGGCTTGCTGTTGCAGATATGCATCCCCTATCATCCGCCGTTTTTTGCCGCCAGGGAATCGTTCTCCATGCTTCAGCAGATGCGCAACGTCGCCAAGTCCAAGATCGCAACCATAGGTCTGGGCTTGCTTGCGCTCAGCTTCGGCCTCTGGGGTATCGCGGACATTTTTCGCGGCAATGTGGACACGAGCATTGCCACTGTCGGCGGCGAGAAGATCTCCGCGGATATTTTCCAGCGGGACTATCGCAATTTCCTGCGGAGTGCGGGCAACCAGCTCGGGCATGACGTGTCGGCTGAAGAGGCGCACGCCAAGGGACTCGATAAGCAGGCGCTCGAAACCACCCTCAGCCGGACCGCGATCGACCAGGTGGTGTCGCGATACGGATTGCGCGCTACCGACGCCGAGGTGGCCGATGCGATCCGCGCCATACCGGCATTCCGCGGTCCCCTCGGTGCTTTCGACCACGAAACCTTTCTTGATCGAATCCAGGCTGCCGGTTTCACCGAGGACGGCTTCGTGGATGTCGAACGGCACGACATCGCCCGCAATCAGCTGATCATTGCGATCCATGATGGATTTGCCCTGCCCCCCGGATACACATCGCTCATCTTCGACTATGTCGAGCAGCATCGGGCCGCGAATTACGTTGTGGTGCCGAAAGAGGCGGCGGGCACACCTCCGACACCGACGGATGCGGAACTGGATGCCTATATCCGTTCCCATCCCTCCGAATTCAGCACCCCGGAATATCGCGACGTGACCTATGCCGTAGCCAGTCCCCAAGACGTCATGAACCAGGTTCACGTGACCGATCAGGAACTCCAGCAGCAATACGAATTGCGCAAGGACCAGTACCAGATTCCGGAAAAGCGCGACGTCGAGCAGATCGTATTTCCGGACGAGGCCAGCGCGAAGGCCGCAAGCGCAAAGATCGCCGCCGGGACCGGCTTCGACCAGATCGCATTCCAGCGCGGGCTCAAATCCACCGATACGTCTCTCGGAACGGTCGTCGAGGCCGATCTTGGAAAGGACCGCGGGCCTCCGACATTTGCATTGCCGGTGGGCGGCGTGACCCAGCCGATCAAGTCCGCGTTCGGCTGGGTGCTCTTGCATGTCACCAAGATCACGCCGGGGCTCAACAAATCCTTCGCCGATGTGAAAGTCCAACTGCGCAAGGACGTGCTCAATCAGCTCGCCACGGCGAAGCTGACCGATGTAACGAACGCGTTCGACGATGCGAGTGCCGGCGGCGCCGCACTGCCCGAAGCCGCGCGCCGGGCGGGCATGCACGTCGTCCATATTCCGGCGGTCGACAAGAACGGTCTGACGCCGGCGGGAACGAAAGCGAATTTGCCGGCATCGCCGGATTTCCTTGCGCAGTTGCAGAAATCGGAAGTGGGTGAAGAAGGCGATCCGTTCCCGTCTACCGACAACAACGTGTATGTCATCAAGGTCAACGGCGTTACGCCGCCGAAACTCAAGCCGCTTGCTGCCGTGCGCGAGCAGGCGCTGGCGGACTGGACAGCCGACTGGAAAAGCAGGCGTCTCGCGTCGATGGCGAAAGAACTCGTTGGAGACGCGGCGGCAGCCAAGAACCTGGCTGTCATCGCCGCCAAGATGAATACGAGCGTGCAATCCACGGGCGCGATCACGCGGAACAGCAAGGTTCCCGGCATGCCCGCGGATCTCGTGCGCGATCTGTTCAATTCGCCGCCCGGAAAAATCGTATCGAGCCTGGTTCCGAACGGCGGCCTGGTGATCGCACAAGTCATCGGAGTCTCCCAGCCCACGGATCCGATGGGGAACCCGATGTTTTTCCAGCTCGCAAACAGCCTCAGCAACGAGGCCGCCGATGATATCGACAACACTTTCGCAATGGCGGCGCGGGCGCGCGAGGGGGTTTCGGTCAACCAGACCCAGGTCGACCGGGTGACCGGCGGCGGATAATTCGGTCTCATGCAAAGTGAACCGGATTTTGCGGCCTTCGCAGAAAATTACGATGCGGGCCGCGGACAGGCCGTGTTCGCGCGGCGCATCGCCGATCTGGAAACGCCGGTTTCGGCCTGGCTGAAGCTCGCGAACGGTCGCGACAACACATTTCTGCTCGAAAGCGTGCAGGGCGGTGAAACACGCGGCCGCTATTCCATCATCGGAACCGAGCCTGATCTCGTCTGGCGCTGCCGCGCCGGGCGCGCCGAGGTCGCGCGGGACGGCTCACACGATTTTGTTTCGGCGGAAATATCGGAGCAGCCGCTGGAATCCCTGCGTGCACTCGTCCGCACGATACGCATGGAATTACCGGCCGCTCTTCCGCCCATGGCCGTCGGCCTGTTCGGCTATCTCGGCTATGACATGGTACGTCTGGTCGAGCGGCTCGGCCCTCCCCCACCCGATCCGCTCGACCTGCCGGATGCGGTCCTGCTGCGCCCGACCATCACCGCGATCTTTGATAACATCCGCGATGAAATCATCCTGGTCACGCCCGTCTGGCCGCGCGACGGACTGGATGCGCAAACGGCCTATGCAGACGCGCGCAGCCGCCTGTCGAATGCGGTTGCCAGGCTCGACAGCCCCCTTCCGGCTCCGGCTCCAATTCCAACAGCGTCATCGCCGGCAACGGTTCAATCGAATATTCCGCGCGATGCCTATCTCGCGCTCGTCGAGCGCGCGAAGGCCTATATTCTTGCAGGTGACATATTCCAGGTGGTGCCGAGCCAGCGCTTCCGCCGGCCTTTTGCGCTGCCGCCTTTCTCGCTCTATCGCGCGCTGCGCCGGCTCAATCCCTCGCCTTTCCTTTATCACCTCGCCCTGCCCGGCTTTGCGATTGTCGGATCGAGTCCCGAAATTCTCGTGCGCCTTCGCGACGGCGTCGTCACCATTCGTCCTATCGCCGGTACGCGCCCACGCGGCGCCACACCGGCAGACGACGAGCGGCTTGCACGCGAGCTCGCAGCAGATCCCAAGGAGCGCGCGGAGCATCTGATGCTGCTCGATCTGGGCCGGAACGATGTCGGCCGCGTCGCCGCAACAGGAACGGTGAACGTCACCGACAGCTTCTTCATCGAACGCTACTCGCATGTGATGCATCTCGTCTCGAATGTCGAAGGCCGCCTGCGCGAAGGAATGAATGCGGTCGATGTGCTGGCGGCCGGCCTTCCCGCGGGCACGCTCACCGGCGCACCCAAGATCCGCGCCATGGAGATCATCGACGAATTCGAGACGGAAAAGCGCGGTGCCGCCTATGCTGGCGCCGTCGGCTATTTCGCCGCCAATGGCACGATGGACACCTGCATCATGCTGCGCACCGCCCTCGTCAAGGACGGCGTGATGTATGTGCAGGCGGGCGGCGGCGTGGTGGCCGACAGCGAGCCGGAAGCGGAGTATCAGGAGACCGTCAACAAGGCGAAGGCCTTGTTCAGCGCCGCCGACGAGGCCGTGCGATTTCTGTCATCGGAAGATTGATACTCAATCCAGATAAACGGGCCCGCGGAACTGGCGCAGGACCATGGTGGTCCAGCTGCCTTCGTAGGTGTTTTCAGCGCGTGCGAACGCCGTGCGAAGTTCCTGCCACCTAAGCCCGGTCGCGGCGTGATGGATGCCGTGGAAATTGTGGCCCATCACCAGCCAATGCGCCCAGCGCGGCAGGCGCGTGTTGCGGGCGTAAGTTCCCGAGTCGAGCGCGGTGCCGTAATGCGGCGCGTTGTCGAGCAGCGACAGCATCAGAAATCGCACGAGGATCGTCGCAACAAATACCGGCCAACAGGCGCTCCAGCAGAATGCCGCGAGCGCGACAAGCAGGACCGTCACGCAGAGATCGCCGCGGATGCGCGCCTGCCGCTCTTTGTTGGTGAAGGCGCGCAATGCGGCGGTGTGCATCGGTTCCGATTCTGGAACGAGCCGCGTCACCACACGCGCGGGCAGTGCAAGACCGACGGACGACACGGCCGAGATCAGCGCGTGCCCTCCGAGGAGCTTGAGGAAATAAGGCCCCGCTGCAGCCAGTCGCGAGCCGCCCGCCGGCACCGCCTCCGGTCGGTCGAATTCGTGGCGATTGTTGCTGTGATGCAGGAGATGGCCGAACCGCATCACATCCCAGGACAGGCACAGGAAATTGCCCAGCAGCCGCCCCGCGCGACGGTTGGTACCTGGATTGCGGAACAGATTTCCATGGATCGATTCGTGCATCAGTCCCCAATGCAGCGGGGTCGTTACTGCACAGAGACAGACAAGGGCGACCACTCCGGCCAAGCCCATGGGCAGGATCAGCGGCGCAAGAAAGAACTGCAGCAGCGCGACCGCAAGCGCCGCCACAAACAGCGCCGCGTTTGTCAATTCATGCGCATCGGCGCGTGACGGTGTCGCAATATCACAAGCGAGCAATGGAACTGTCCCAGCTGGCCGACGGAGTATCCATGACCGGAGGTTGAAGGCAAGTTACCCGCTGTCGGGCAGCGCCTTAGGCGCGTCCTTCTGCTCCGCCGCCCAGCCGCCGCCAATGGCCTTGTAGATGGCCACGAGGTCAGTGGATACGGCGGCGTTGCTGACGGCCAGCGCCAGTTCCGTCTGCTCTTCGCTGCGTTCGGCATCGAGCACATCGAGGAAGGTGGTCACGCCGCTCTGGTAGCGCTGCTCGGCCAGAGCGAGTGCATCGCGATTCTGCGCCAGCGTGGCCTGAAGCGCATCACGCCGGCGCTGCTCGGTGCCGTAGGCGATGAGTGCGTTCTCCACCTCATGCACTGCGTTCAGGACCGTGCGGGCATAATCTACCGCCGCTTCCTTCTCCTGAAGATTGGCCAGCTTGACGTTTGCCTGCAGCTTGCCACCTTCGAAGATCGGCACGGTGAGACTTGGGCCGATCGAATAGAAGCGGCTTGCCCAGTCGGCGAGCTTCGGGAAGGTCTCCGCCTGCGTACCGAACGGCAGGTCAAAACTGACGCTCGGGAAGAGGGCCGCTACCGCCACGCCCTCCCGCGCCGTCGCTGCGTGCAGTTGCGCCTCGGCCGCGCGGATGTCGGGCCTGCGCCGCAAGAGATCGCCCGGCAGTCCAACCGGAACCTGCGGCGGTACCGGCGGAACGGGCTTCACCGTTTCGAGTTCGGCCGTAAGCGCGCCCGGCTCAAGCGCGAGCAGCTGGCTCAGCTGATTGATGTCGGAGGCGATGCTGCGGCTGAAAGGCGGCGCCTGCGACCGCGTGGTGCGCACCTGCGCCTCTGCATTTGTAACATCCAGCGCCGTGCCGAGTCCCGCGCGGAATCGGTCCCCGGCCAGCGCCCGCGTCTCCTGCTGGGTCAGAAGATTGCGCTTGGTGACCGCCAGTTGGGCCTGCGCGCTTCTCAGATCGATGTAATCGCGCGCCACTTCCGCTTCGAGCGACACGAGCGCGTCGCGCGCGTCCTCTTCCTGAGTCTGCGTGTCAGCTTCGGCGGCCTCGACGGAGCGGCGCACGCCGCCAAACAGATCCGGCTCCCAAGAGGCATCGAAGCCAATCTGATATTGATTATAGGGATTGGGAAAGCTCGGGATCTTGATCGGAAGCCCGGTGCTATTGCCGAGCGAGCTGAAGATCGAGCCTTCCGCGGTCGTCTCGCTGATGCGCTCGTTCGTATACGACGCGTTGCCCGACAGTGTCGGCAGTTCGGCGGCCGCCGATATCTCGCGCTGCGCACGGGCTTCGGCGATGCGCAGCGCGGAGTCCTTGAGGTCGAGATTTGCCGCAGCAGCCTTTTTGATCAGCGATGTCAGTTCGGGATCGTGGAAGCTTTCCCACCACGCCACCGCGGGCTCGGCTGATGTCGCCATGCTGGGCGTTTTGCCCGCCGGCTCCAGCCCCGTTTTCGTCCAAGATTGCGGCACGTCCGCCTTCGGCTTCACGAAATTTGGTCCGACAGCTGTGCAGCCGGCGAGCATGCCGGCGAGTAATAACACCACCAAACAAGCACGACCATATTGATCCTCCCCCGCTTGCGGGGGAGGTGCCCCGTAGGGGCGGAGGGGGGCAGCGGCGCGCGACTTCCCCCCTCCGGCGCATCGCTGCGCTCGCGCCACCTCCCCCGCTCTGCGGGGGAGGATCACCCCACCCGATGGCGGAACATCCATGTCGCGGCTCCGAGCGTGATGGTTGCGATGATGGCCATGGGCCAGAGATTGGGCCACAGCACATCGAGGCCCACGCCTTCGAGATAGACGCGCTGCGCAATGGTGATCGCATAGCGAAGCGGATTGGCGAGGGTCACGATCTGCAGGCTTGCGGGCATGTTGGTGATCGGCGTGGTCAACCCCGAAAGCAGCGAGAACGGCATGATGAGCAGGAAGCCGTAAAGCATCGCCTGCTGCATGGTTTCGGCGATGGAAGAAACAAGGATGCCGATGCCGATCGCCGCGATGAGAAAGAGGATGAGCCCCGGATAGAGCACGAAAAACGATCCCTGAAACGGAATCCGGAACCAGAGCTGCGCGACGAGGAGAATGGTCGTCGCCTGCAGCGTGCCGATGATCATCGACGGCACCGCCTTGCCCGCCATGATTTCCATCGGTCGGAACGGCGTCACCAGCAGCTGGTCGAACGTGCCCTGCTCCCGCTCGCGCGCCACCGACATCGCCGACAGCATCATGGTCTGAATCAGCGTGATGGTGCCGATGAGGCTCGGGATCATGCTCCAGCGCGTCACGAGATTGGGATTGAACCAGGCGCGCATGGTGATCTGGATCGGGGGATCGTCCAGGCCGTGGTCGCTGCGCCAATCGGCGTTGAAATCATCCACGATGGTGCCCGCATAGGCTTGTGCGACACCGGCGGTATTGGAATTCCGTCCGTCCGCGATCAGCTGGATGTTCGCCGGCTTGCCCAGCAGCAGATTGCGCTCGAAATCCCGCGGCACCTGGATAACGAGGATCGCGCGCTCTTCATCTATCGCACGCGCGATGTCGGAGCTGCGCTGGAATTCGGCAACGCGAGTAAAGATATGCGAACCATCGAAACGCGCGAGCAGATCATGCGATGCCATGCTGTGATCCTGATCGAGCACCGCATAAGGAACGTTATTGAGGTCATAGGTGGCCGCGTAACCGAAAACCAAGCATTGCATCACGGGTGGAACGAAGACGCTCCAGCGCGCGCGCGGATCCTTGAGCATCGCAAGCAGCTCTTTGCGGACCAGGGCCAGGATGCGCGCGAAACTCTCCCACATCGCCGCCTCACGCGAGCTTCTTGCGCGTCGCGCGGCGCGACAGCACGAGCAGCACGACAACCATCACCGCGAGCACCGCCGCATCGGGCAGGATGACGCTCCAGACATTTCCCGCCAGGAACACCGTCTGCAACAGCGTCACGAAATAGCGCGCCGGCAGCATGTAGGTGATCGCCCGCACCGCGACCGGCATGCTCCTCAGGTCGAAGATGAAGCCCGACAGCATCATGGCGGGAAGGAACGTCGCCACCATGGTGAGCTGGCTCGCCACGAACTGGCTTTTCGTTGCCGATGAAATGAGCAATCCGATGCCGAGCGCGATCAGGAGATAAAGCGTCGAAATGCCGAGAAACAGCACAACCGAGCCGCGGAACGGCACGTGAAAGAGATAGCGCGAGGCGAGGAAACAGAGCATGAGGCCGATCATGCCCATGAGAAAATAGGGCAGCGTCTTGCCGAGCAGGAATTCGTCGGTGCGCATCGGCGTGACGAACAGCGCCTCGAGCGTGCCGCGCTCCCATTCCCGTGCCACGACCATGGTGGTGAGGAACGCGCCGATCAGCGTCATCACCAGCACGATGAGGCCGGGCACCAGAAAGTAGTGGCTGTCATTGGCGGAGTTGAACCACAGCCGGCTCTCGATGCCGACCGGTCCGCCCGCGACGCTCTGGCCCTCGGCGGTGCGGATGGTCGACCATTGCGCAATGGCGCCCTGCGCATAGGCCTCGATGATGCGTGCCCGGTTGGCATCGGCGCCATGCACCAGCACTTCGACCTTCGCATCGCCCATGGCGAGATGCCGCGCGAAATCGGATTGCAGCACGATGATGCCGTCGACCTTGCGCGCGAGCATCAGCGTCTCGGCTTCCGCCATCGATGTCATCACATGCGCGTCGAAATAGGGCGAGAGACGGAAGCCGGCGATGGCCTGGGTGACAAGCGGCGATGGCTGTTCGGCCACCACGGCAACCGGAACGTTCTTCACATCCAGCGACAGACCGTAGCCGAACAGGAGGATCAGCATCACCGGCATCACGATGCCAAGCGCGATGCTGCTCGGATCGCGCAGAATCTGGTAGCCCTCCTTGCGCATCAGCGCCAGGATCCGCCGCAGCTTTGCCGCCGCCCCCCTCATGCCCGGCAGCCCGCTGCTTCAAAGTAATGATTTGCACGCGGAGACGCGGAGCCGCGGAGAAGACTTACCACGAAGAGCACAAAGTACACGGAGGAAGAAATGCGCGCTTCGCGCGCAACAATTCTTTGTGCTCTTTGTGGTGAATTATTCCTCTGCGCCTCCGCGGCTCCGCGTGCAAACAATACCTCTTTCACGCCGCGCTCCTGTGATTGTTCTTTTCCGCCGCGCGGGCTTTTTCGACGATGGCGATGAAGGCGTTCTCCATGTTGGCGGCGCGGCCCTCGGGAACATGACGGCGCAATTCGGCCGGGGTGCCCTGGGCGCGGATGCGGCCGCCATCGAGGATCGCCACGCGGTCGCAATACTCCGCCTCCTCCATGAAATGGGTGGTGACGATGACGGTGACGCCCTGCTCGCCGAGTGCCGTGATGCGCCGCCAGAATTCGCGCCGCGCGAGGGGATCGGTGCCGCTCGTGGGCTCGTCGAGAAAAAGAATTTCGGGCTCGTGCAGCAGCGCCGCGGCCATGGCGAGCCGCTGTTTGAAGCCGCCGGGAAGCTGTTTGCTGGTCAGATCGCCCTGCCCGCCAAGTTCGAACTGCTCGAGCGCCCAGCTGATGCGCCGCCGCCGCGCAGCGCCGCGCAGGCCGTAGGCGCTCGCGAAAAAATCCAGATTTTCCTGTACGGTCAGATCGCCATAGAGCGAGAATTTCTGCGCCACATAGCCGATACGCTGGCGCGCCGATGCGCGCGCGGTGTGAAGGTCGACGCCCGCCACCTTGAGTGTGCCGCCGGTCGCCGGCAGCAGCCCGCAAAGCATGCGGAACGTCGTCGTCTTGCCCGCGCCGTTGGGACCGAGCAGGCCGAAAATCTCGCCGCGCTTCACCTCGAAGCTGATGTGGTCGACCGCGGTAAAATTCCCGAACATGCGCACGAGATCCTGCACCTCGACCGCCAGCGTGGCCTTCGATTCCAGCGGCCGTTCCAATGACAGCGAGGCGGACGCGCGTTCCGCCCGCTTGTTTTGGAGCAGCGTCATGAACCCGTCTTCAAAACAGGGCTGCACCGGCTCTCCCGGTATGCGCTCGCCGCTCGGCTCATCCTTGCGTGTACAGACGAAGCGCACGCGGCCCGCATCGGGCACGGCGTCGGCGATGTCGTCGCGGTCGAGCAGCCGCGCCTGCAGGCCGCGCGCGGTCTGCCCTTGCGGCGGATCAGCCAGGAACACGCGGCCTTCGGCGAGCCTGGCGATCTCCTGCGGCGCGCCCTGCGCCAGCACCTTGCCTTCATGCAGCACGATGGCGTGGCCGCAGCGCTCCGCCTCGTCCAGATAGGCGGTGGAAATAATGACTGTCGTCTTCGCATCGGCGACGAGTTCGTTGATGATTTCCCAGAGCTCCTGGCGCGAGAGCGGGTCGACGCCGGCCGTTGGTTCGTCGAGCAGCAGCAGCTCGGGCGCGCGCACCAGCGCACAGGCGAGCCCAAGCTTCTGTTTCATGCCGCCCGAAAGCTGGCCTGCGAGGCGGCGCGTGAACGGCCCCAGCGCCGTCATCTCCATCAGGCGTTCGTACGTCGTTTGCCGTTCCTTGCGGGCGACGTCGTGCAGATCGGCATAGAGATCGAGATTTTCCTGGACCGTGAGGTCTTCATAGAGACCGAAGCGCTGCGGCATGTAGCCGACCCGGTTCTGGATGTCCTGGGGCGCACGCGCGGCATCCAGGCCAAGCACCACAATCTCGCCCGCATCGGCGGTCAGAAGACCGGTCGCAAGCCGCAGTAGCGTCGTCTTGCCGGCACCATCGGGGCCCACCAGCGCCGAAAGTGTCCCCCTGTCTGCCCTGAGCGACACGCCATCAAGCGCGATAACGGTCTCCGTCTTGCCGCGCCGGAACACCTTGCGGACCTCCCGCGCCTCCACCGCCGCGGTCATGGCGCGCACGCTGTGCTTTTCCTCCCCCGCTCGCGGGGGAGGTGGCGCAAGCGCAGCGAAGCGCCGGAGGGGGGCTGTACGTGTCGTACTTCCCCCCTCCCCGGCCTTCGGCCGGACCTCCCCCGCATGCGGGGGAGGAAAGCGCTTGCGGAGAAGCGACAGCTAATCATTTGCGCGCGGTCCGTTTCGGGAGCGGAACATGCACCGTCGCGGGCATGCCGAGGCGAAGATCGTCGCCCGGGTCCTTCACGAATACGCGCACCTCATAGACGAGGCTCGTGCGCAGATCGGGCGTCTCCACCGATTTCGGCGTGAACTCGGCGCTCGGCGAGACGAAGCCGATCCAGCCCGCAAAGCGCCGGCCCGGAAAGGAATCGACGCTGACGGTTGCCGCGGCGCCCGGATGTACGTGCCCGAGATCGGTCTCCGGCACATAGACCCGCACCCATTTGGGATCGGTGATGGCGAGCGAGAACACGGGCTTGGTCGGCGATGCCATTTCGCCCGGCTCCATGATCCGTGTACGGACGGTAGCCTCGGAAGGCGCGAAGAGTTCGGCATCGGCGAGCTGCTGGCGCAGCAGCGCAAGCTGCGCCGCGTCGGCGTCGCGTTTCGCGGCCTGCGCATCCATCGTTGCGCGGGCGTTGTCGACATCCTGCTTCGCGATACCACGGCCGGCCGAGTTGCGCGCCAGCTCCGCATCGCGTTCGTATTGCCTGCGGTCATTGTCGTAATTGACGGCATCCAGCGCGACGTTCGCCTCCGCCTGCTTCACTTGCGGCACGAGGCGGCTGGTATCGAGCCGCGCGACCAGCTCGCCCGCATGCACGCGGTCGCCTTCCTGCACCAGCACCTGCGCGATGCGTTCGCTGTTATTGAAGGCGAGATCCACCTCGCGCAGATCGACATTGCCGTAGAGCGTGAGTTCGCCCGGCGCCTTCGCGCGATGGCTGTACCACCACCACCCGCCGGCAGCGGCCGCCGCGAGCACAAGCAGAACAAGCAGCCGCATAGCGGTTTTCATGCTGTCCCCGCAATGCAGGCGGCACGATCATGTTGGCACGCGGAGGCGCGGAGCCGCAGAGTAAGTTCACCACAAAGCACACGAAGGGCACGAAGAATAATTGCGCGCGAGGCGCGCCTTTCTTCCTTCGTGTACCTTGTGCTCTTCATGGCAAATCTTCTCCGCGCCGCCGCGTCTCGGCGTGCCGATAACAGCGCGATGGAACTGACAAACCTCACGGCGCAAGACCCCGGAGCAGCACGTCGATATGCGCCTCGATCAGCCCTTCAAGGTCGTAGGGCACCGTCTCTTCGCGCGCGAAGCTCGTGCGCCACAGCATGACGAGCAGGAGCGGGGCGACGCAGAGCCGCGCCGCATGCTGCGGATCGATCTTGCGGAATTCGCCGCGGGCTATGCCCCTGCCGATGATCGCAGCGAGAAGTCCCAGGCCGTTATCGACAATTTCGGCCCGATAGAACCGGAGCAGCTCCGGGAAATTGCCGGCCTCGGCCATCATGATCTTGGGCAGGACGGCGCGATCGCTCGTGCGCGCGAAATAGCCCATGAAGCGCAGCACGGTTGCAAGCAGTTCGGCGGTCGAACCCGCGAAGGCCTCCGCCTCCATGCGCCGGGCCGCAATCGCCGCGCCGATCGACTCCCGCACCAGGCTTTTGAACAGCTCTTCCTTGCTCGCGAAATAGAGATAGAGCGTGCCCTTGGTCACGCCGGCCCGCGCGGCGATATCGTCCATCCGCGCCGCCGCAAAGCCGCGCGCCGCGAATTCCGCCAGCGCCGCGTCGAGGATCTCGCCCGGACGCGCCTCTTTCCGCCGCCGCCATTTGGCTTCGGCCGCGGGGGATTCGCGCAAGTCCGGCCGGTCTTCTGTGGACGCCATAGCGCCCAATAACTAACTGACCGGTAATTTACAAGTCCTTACTTTCCCCGCAAGCAAGGAATATCTCCGCGTCGGAGCACCCCGACAACCATGATATCGGCCTGGCGCACGCGGTATTCATGTATACCAATTCGGTACTATGGCCCTGGGCTGATGCGGAGTCCGCGCTCGCGAGGAAGAAGCCCGCGGCAAAGATTTTGCTTCGCGTGTCTGGCGAGCCTGCACCTGAGACGAGACACAGCGAGCGGTAGGTATCCCCAATGCGCTACTTTTCCGGCCGATTGTTGATCAGATAGGGAAAGCCGTTGTTGATCTTGGGTTTCTCGGCCCAGATTTTCGGATCGAAGCCGGCGGGAAGGCCGGATTGCAACTGCTGGGTCGTGAGGCCGGTGATGCCGGGGACGTTCTCCTCATAGCAGAGCCCGTATGTGGCGCCGCTCGTGGTCGTGTTCCAGTAGTCGTTGCCATACGTGTCGGGCGTCTGACACACGAAGCCCCCGTCACCGGATTGCACCACACCTGTCGAGTAGGAACTCACGATCACGGTGCCGGCGTCATAGGTGTTATAACCTACCAGACCTCCGGTACCACCGATGCCCCTGACCGTTCCGGTCGAATAGGAATTCTCAATGGTCCCGCCATGTGTACCATCTGATTGATTCGATCCGACCAGCCCACCCAAGACAGCGTCTCCGGTCGCATAGCTTTGGGAAATCGTCCCTTCATTACTGCCTACCAACCCGCCGACCCCGCCTGCACCTCCCACTCGCCCGTCAGCATGCGAGCGTGTAATTGTGCCGCTGTTGTCTGCGACCAAGCCGCCGCCAAGTCCGTTGGGGGCTGTCACCTCAACCCTCGCGGAGGAGGACACTATCATTCCTGTTGGCATGTTCGCGAAGGCGAGTCCGCCTGCTGATCCCTTTGAAATTATTGCCCCGGCAACCTGATCGCCAATGATATATCCTTCGTTCTCTCCAACCAGACCGCCGACGCTGATTTTCGTTTTGTTACGATAGCTTATCTTATTCAATCGCAGGTTTTCGATCGTTCCGGTCGAGCCGACCATCGCGAACATGCCGAGAATATCGCCTTCGCCCCTATGTTTGTGAGGGATGGAATCGATGGAGATGTGGGAAATGATGTTGCCGAGACCGTGAACGGTTCCCGTCAACTCTGTCGCTATGGGAGAATCGCCGTAAATCCCGTCTTGCGAGGCGTCATAACTGTTTGCAAGCGCGTAAGCTCCGCCCGGATTCGCGTTCACGGCGGCGGCGAGCGACGGCAGGGAAGTGACGAGGGTGTAGCTCGCGCCGTTGATGACAAGGGCACTCGAAAGGTCGAGGAAGGAAACGTTTCCCTTCGGTCCGAACGAGAACGTATCGCCCGTGCCGCCGTCGTTGGTCGTAACCGTGAGACCCGCCACGCCGTCGACGGCGACGGGCCGGTTGATGACGACGGAATGGTGGGCGTCGAGCGTCAGGATGCTTGCACTCGTCCAGGTGACGGCGGCATCGATCTCGATGTCCTTTGCCTGAACGCCCGAGCCCGTGGTCGTGACTTCCAGATTTCCGGCAGCGAGATAGTTTTCGAGATCGCCGACGTTCAGCACGGCCTTCTTCGCGGTCGGCGCGCAGATGCCATTGGTACACGACATATTCAGGGTCGCGTCATTGGAAATCGTGACAGTTGCATGGGCCGTCGCCGTCGCCAGCAACAGGGT
>Ga0335075_10003542_pt1 | contig 24732 bp, 23 predicted proteins | sample Lox_Sample_24_FD_206723 | JGI IMG/M metagenome (GOLD analysis project Ga0335075, IMG submission 206723) | Soil microbial communities from Loxahatchee National Wildlife Refuge, Florida, United States - Lox_Sample_2.4 | ecosystem: Environmental > Terrestrial > Soil > Wetlands | place: USA...
GCTCGTCAGCGTCGGCGGCGGCTCCACCACGGGCCTGGCCAAGGCGATCGCCATGACCACCGGCCTGCCGATCGTCGCCGTCCCCACCACGTACTCGGGCTCCGAGGCGACCCAGGTGTGGGGCCTGACAGAGGACAGCCGCAAGACAACCGGAGTCGACCCCCAGGTCCTGCCGAAGGTCATCGTCTACGACGCCACCCTCACCCTCACGCTCCCCGTCCCGATGAGCGTCGCGTCCGGCCTGAACGCGCTCGCGCACTGCGTCGACGCCATGTGGGCGCCGAAGGCCGACCCGATCAACGCCGCGTTCGCCGGCGAAGGCATCCGCGCGCTGGCCACGGGCCTGCCGAGGATCGTCACCGACCCGTTCGACGTCGACGGCCGCGAGCACGTCCTGTACGCCGCGTACCTGTCGGCGACGGCGTTCGCGTCGGCCGGCTCGGGGCTGCACCACAAGATCTGCCACGTGCTCGGCGGCGCCTACAACCTGCCGCACGCGCAGACGCACGCGGTCGTGCTGCCCTACGTGCTGGCCTTCAACGGCCCCGCGGCCCCGGACGCCGAGAAGCGGATCGCCCACGCGTTCGGCACCAACCGGGCGATCGACGGCCTGCAGGACCTGCGCCGCGAGCTCGACGCCCCGCACGCGCTGCGCGACTACGGCTTCACCGAGGACGCCATCCCCGCGGCGGCCGAGGCGATCCTGCCCGCGGTCCCGCCGGGCAACCCCCGCCCGGTCACCGTCGAGGACCTGGAACGCCTGCTCCTCGCCGCCTGGTCAGGCTCCGACCCCAAGGCGGGCTTTTAAGACCCTTTATCCCGAACGTCCGCTGCCGCCTCTCCATCCGCCCATGGCCGCGGGTCAGAAGTGGGCCTTGAGCTCGTCCAGCTCTCGTGCCCGCTCGCTGAGCCTCGCGTAGGCCGGCCGTTCGCGGATGCGGGCCAGGACCCAGCCGACGGCTTCTGTCCGGCTGGCCGCGGTGCCCGTGGTGATCAGCGCGTCCAGCATCGCCAGGTCCGCGGGCCCGAGCCCGATGTGAGCCGGGGTGAGATCCTGCAGGTTCCCGGCTGGGCGTGGGGCCCCGGTCCTGCCTTGGCGGCCGTTCTCGCCGAACCAGAACTCGAGGCGGCTGGCGCCGGGAAGCTTCTCTGCGAGTTCGCGCTGAAGTTCGCCGATCATCGCCTCGTGGTCTCGGTTCCAGGCCGGGAGGGGCGGGTCTTCTTCGGCGTCTTCGATGGATACCCGGGCCAGCAGGTCTCCCGGTTCGACCGACGGGTCGTCGCCGTGCTGCAGCAGCGCGACCCGCTGCACCCCGCCGTCGGGGAAATGCTCCTTGATCTGCTCATCGAGCGTGGTTTGCAGCTGATCCAGCACGGCCCGGTCCAGGCCTGCTCGCGGCTGGGGCTCGGCGGGCTCCCGCGCCCGCTCGCTGAGCTGCGCGTAGGCCGGCTGCGCGCGGATGCGGGCCAGGGCCCAGCGCGCGGCCTCCGCGCGGCTGGTAGCGATGCCCGCGGTGATCAGCGCGTCCAGCGTCGCCAGGTCTACGGGCCCGAGGTGGACCGTTACCGGGGTGAGGCCGCGCGCGATCTCGTCTTCCTCCGGGTCGAGCAGGGAGATGCCGACTGGCTGCATGATGCTGGTGGGGGGAAGGCCAGCGCTGTCACGGGCGTCAGTGGTGACCATGAACCCCTTCACCTCGGGAAGCCGCTGCGCGCGGAACTCCTCCAGGCGGTCGTGCTGTTCTTCCCTCCAGGCGTCCTGCGTCGTGCCGTCCTGGCGGAGGATCACCAGCAGGTACAGTTCTCCCGGCTCGATCATCGGGTGGTCGCCATAGCGCAGCAGCGTGAGCCGCGGCGCCGCGTCCGGCGGGAAACGCTCCGCCGCCTCAGCATCGATCATCCGCTGGATGCGATCTGTCGCCGCCGGCTCCATGTCCGCCTCCTCAGAACTGGGCTTTGAGTTCGTTGATCTCGCGCACCCGGTCCTGAAGCTGCGCGTAGGCCGGGTTCTCCCGGATGCGGGCCACCGCCCAGCGCAGAACCTCCGCGCGGCTGCCCGCGATGCCCGCGGTGATCAGCGTGTCCACGGCCGCCAGGTCAGCAGCCCCGAGCCGGGTCATCACGGGGGTGAGCTCCTCTGACGCCTCACTCAACGGCCTAGCGGCCCGGCCCCCGCGGCCGATCTTCAGGACATGACGGCGACGCTTCTCCGTCTCGTCTGGGCTGTCAGCCTGGAACTCCATCCACGCGATGAAGCGGGGCAGTTCGTCGTTCAGCTTCTTGAGGCGCTCATGGTTGGCACTCTTAAAAGCATCGACGATCTCCTCGTCGGCTTCCTCGTCCTCCGACGCGTCCGGCCGGGCGAGGAAGACCCGGACCCCGACGTCTCCCGGCTCTACCGCCGGGTCATCCCCGTACTCCAGTACCTGGACCCGGCTGATCACGCCGTCAGGAAAGGCTGACCTGACGTGCTTCTCGACACGGGCGGCCCCGGGCTTCGCCATGTCATCTTCCTTACCCGTCAGTCTTGCGCGTATAACGCGTGTAAGACATGAAACAAAAGCTACTCCGCCCGGCGGACACCCTGCGATGCGGAGCACTAGTGAGTAACCCTAGAAGCGAAGACTGGGGTGGCCGGCCTGGCGGGGACAGGGCGACCATGGCGGTGGGGTTCATCGGGGAGAGGAGCCAGCTATGAGCCATGTACGGATCGGCATCTACACCGTGACCAGCGGCACCGCCAAGGAAGTCGCCGACCTGGCCCGTGAGGGAGCGCTCAGCGTGTTCCGGACGCAACCGGGGTTCCAGGCCTACGGCCTGGCGGAGACCGAGGAGGGCAAGGTGGTCTCGGTAACCCTGTGGGAGTCGGACGAGCAAGCGCAGCGGGCTAACGAGGTGGCCGCCTCGTGGGTGGCCGAGAACCTGGCCGGCAAGGTCCGGCTGGAGAGCACCCAGGTGGGTGACTTCCTGTTCTACGAAAGCGCGTAGTACTACACGGCGCCTATGTCCGGATGCTGGATGGACTGCGGCTGGCCGGTGTAGCCGGCCGGGGCCGGCTGCATGCCCAGGCTGGTCAGGTCAAGTCCGGCGCCGACGAGAGGCGAGCCGGGTCTGGGCGCGAAGCCCGCGGCCGCGCCGGGAGCTTGCGGACTCGTCAACGACAGGCCCAGGACCGGGCCGGTCATCTCCGGGTTGACCGCGAGCCCGGTCGGCTGGCCGTTCATGGTTTCCTGCGATGTCCCGGCCTGCCAGTCCGCAAGCGAGTCATAGGTCGTCTGACCCCAGACGACCTGCCAGGGGCCGAGGACCGAGAAGTAGTCGTTTCCCTGCAGCACCACCGCGGATGGCGGTGGCGGGCTGCTTACGCAGACAATCGGCCCGGACTCGGTGGAGAAGAGGTTGTTCCTGATCGAGACCCCGTGCACGTTGGGTCCGATCCGGAGCAACGGCGGCGTGCCCGTCGGCGCCGCGATCGTCACGACGGTGTTCTGGTAGACGGCTGTGCTGTGCACGTCGCCGATGACGCTGATGCCCCCGTAGAACGACGTTCCGTCCCGCCCGTCACCGCTGCTGATGTTGTCGCGGACGACGTTGTCTTCCTGCCACTGGTTGTTCTGCGCGCTGTAGACGAGGAATCCGGTTCCGTCGTTTCCGTAAGAGATGTCGTACTGCATCACGGAATGCGACGTGTTCTGGTCCAGGCCGAAGCCGTTGCCATCCACCCTGTTCGGCGTCTTGTTGTCATAGGACAGGTCGTGCTCGATGTTGACGCCCGTGGAGTCATACGTCCAGATGCCGGCGGGCCCCAGGCTGGATGCGCCGAGCCCGCCGTTGCCGCTAGCCGTTGACCAGGCGATGCTGCCGCCGTCGACACTGCCCAGGACGATTCCGTTCCCGGTGTCCGTCTGGTGCTCGTTCGGGTTGCCGCGGTTCCCTGAGGCCTGGACGTCGGAAACCACCACGTTCTGGTTCGCGTAGGACGGCGCGTGCGCGTCGAATGGCGACCCGTAGGTGAACAGGCCGGCGTCGACGTTGTCGTGCAGGTAGGAATCGCTGATCGTCACGTCGCTGAAGCCGGCCCCGTCATTCAGGCTGCCTAGCGATATCCCGTACAGGTAGCCCGACGCGTCGACGTCGCTGATCGTGATGTGGCCCAGGCGGTGGCCGGCCGGCAGGTCGCTGTAGACGTTGATCCCGTCCCCCTCCCCGGGGTGCGGGCTGCCGGTCAGCTGCAGGTCGGTTATCTCGACGCCTCCGGTGTCGTGCACGAAGATGCCGGAACCGTCCGGGGAGGAGATCTTCGCGTCCCCGCCGCCGTACGAGCCGATCACCACGGGGTCCGACGCGCTGCCCGCGTCGCGTGGTCCGAGGGTCAGCTGGCCGGCGAACACCCCGCCCGCCTGCAGCAAGAGTCTGGTTCCCGGCTTCAGGTCCGCGGCGCTGGCCTTGCCCAGCGTCCGCCAGGCCGTGGCCGGCGACGTGCCCGCCGCGGCGTCGCTGCCGGAGGGGCTGAGGTAGTACGTCGCGGGGGAATGGCTGGTAGCGCTCGACGCGGTGAAGGCACACCCCGCCAGCGGGGTGACCGCCACGGCGGCCAGCAGCACCATCGCGGCGCGGCGCACAGGACGTGCGCGCGGCCGCGATCTAGACCGGTTCACTGACCGCCTGCTCGGCGCGTAGCCACTCGCTCATCCGGGCGACTCCCTCCGCGACAGGGATCTCCGGCTGCCAGCCGAGGCGCTCCATGGCGCGAGTGATGACCGGACGCCGACGCGTGGGGTCATCCTGAGGCAGTGGCCGGTGCTCAATAAGCGAAACGGACCCCGTGACCTCGAGCACCAGCCTGGCGAAGTCCCCGATGGCGAACTCCTCCGGGTTACCGAGGTTGACCGGTCCTGGTTCATTCGAGTCGAGCATCGCGACGATGCCACGGATGAGGTCATCGACATAGCAGAAGCTGCGGGTTTGCGTGCCGTCCCCGTAAATCGTGATCGGCTCGCCCTTGAGCGCCTGGGTGATGAAATTCGTTACGACCCGGCCGTCGGACGGGCTCATCCGGGGACCGTAAGTGTTGAAAATCCGGATAATGCCCACGTTGACGCCCCGCCTATTGCCGTACGCGGTGGTCAGGGCCTCGGCGAATCGCTTGGCCTCGTCGTAGACGCTGCGCGGGCCGATCGAGTTCACGTTGCCCCAGTAATCTTCTGGCTGCGGGTGGACCGCTGGGTCTCCGTAGACCTCACTGGTTGACGCTAGCAGGAAACGCGCGTCGCGGGCGTCGGCCAGGCGCAGCGCATGCTCCGTCCCCCTGCTGCCGACGGCGAGCGTTTCCAGCGGCATGCGCAGGTAATCAGGCGGCGACGCCGCGCTCGCGAAATGCGCGACCGCGCCAACCGCGCCGTCTACTCGTATTCCCTCGCTCACATCGCACTGCGAGAAGACGAAACCAGGGTGGCCGATCAGGTGCGCGATGTTGTCGACGCGCCCGGTTGACAGATTGTCCAGGCACACCACCTGGTCCCCGCGCCCCATCAGCGCGTCACACAAATGGGAGCCGAGAAAGCCGGCTCCGCCCGTCACCGCGACACGCATCTACGCCTCCTCGAACTTGTTCGCGGGAATAGCGGCGCCCATGGACCGCACCGTCCAGCCAGCGGCCTTCCATCGGTCCAGCGCCAGGGCGTTGCGCGCGTCGACGATCCGGGGCGCGCGCACCACGCCGCGCAGGCGGGCCGGGTCCAGTTCCCGGTATTCCTGCCACTCCGTCAGGTGCAGGACCACGTCGGCGCTCTCGCATGCCTTTCCGACGTCGTCCGCGTAGTCCAGGTCCGGGTACGCCAGCCTGGCATTGTCGATTGCCTGCGGGTCGTGCACCCGGACCGCCGCGCCTTCGGCACCGATCGCGGTGGCCACGCTGAGCGCGGGCGAGTCGCGCACGTCGTCGGTCTCCGGCTTGAAAGCCGCGCCCAGCACCGCGACGTTCTTGCCGGCGAAGGCGCCGCCAGCCAGTTCCCTCGCGATATCGACTGCCCGCGTGCGGCGGCCGGCGTTGATCTCGTCAACCTGCTGGAGGAAATGCACCGAGTCCGCCACACCCAGTTCGCGGGCCCTGGCGATGAACGCCCGGATGTCCTTACCGAGGCAGCCGCCTCCGAATCCGAGGCCGGCGGACAGGAAACGCCGGCCGATCCGCGTGTCGTGCCCCAGGACTTCCGACAGCGTGACCACGTCCGCGCCCGTCACCTCGCAGATGTTAGCCATCGCGTTAATGAACGAGATCTTGGTGGCGAGGAAGGAGTTCGCCGCCACCTTCGCCAGCTCGGCGGTGGCGAGGTCCGTCGCGATATAAGGCGTCCCCGCGTCCAGCAGCGACGCGTACACCTCCCGCAGCGCGGCGTCGTCGGCGGCCGAGGTCACGCCCGCGACCAGCCGGTCCGGCCGCAGGGTGTCCTCGACCGCGAAACCTTCCCGGAGGAACTCCGGGTTCCACACGAGGCCTGCCCTGACGCCAGCGGGCGCGAGTTCAGCCAGCCGGGCAGCCAGCCGCGCCGCCGTCCCGACCGGGACCGTGGACTTCCCGACGACGAGGCAATCCCGGGTCAGGTTCGCCGCCAGTTCGTCAAGCGCCGTCTCGATGTAGCTGAGATCGGCGCCGAGCGCGCCGGGGAGCTGTGGCGTGCCGACGCAGATGAAGTGCACGTCCGCGAAGCCGGCTGCCTCGGCCACGGAGGTGCTGAATCTCAGCTTCCCTGAGCCGACCGTGGCGACCAGCATTTCGGCGAGACCAGGCTCGTAGAACGGCGCCCGCCCCTCGGCGAGCGCGCGCACCTTCCGCTCGTCCGTATCGACGCCGAGCACGTCGTGACCCAGCTCAGCCATGCACGCGGCGTGCACCGCACCGAGGTAACCGGTGCCAATGACAGAAATACGCATCTGAATTCTTCCCCACCCAGTCGTAAAAGTCGTTACGCGGCATATCCATTGGGGTGCTGGCGCTGGAATCGCCACGCGTCGGCGCACATAGCGCGCAAATCGCGGCTAGTGCGCCAGCCCCATGTTTTCTCGATCATGCTGGGATCGGCGATAAGGGTCGCGACATCCCCCGCCTGCCTGCCGATAATCTCGTAGGGAATCGTGATTCCGCTGACGTGCTGAACGGCGGCGAGCAGTTCCAGGACCGAGACGCCCATGCCGGCGCCCAGGTTGAACGCGCGCATTCCGACCTCGTCGTCGAGGTGTTCCATTGCCACGCAATGCGCTTCGGCCAGGTCCATCACGTGGATGTAGTCCCTGACCGCACTGCCGTCAGGCGTTTCCCAGTCGCCGCCGAATACCTGGAGCTTCTCCAGCCGGCCCACCGCGACCTGCATCATGTAGGGCAGGACATTGCTCGGGACCCCTTTGGGGTCCTCGCCGAGCGCGCCGCTCGGATGGGCGCCGATCGGATTGAAATAGCGGAGTGAGACAACCGACAACCCGGGCCATCGCTTGCACGCGTCCGTCAGGATCTGCTCGCACATCAGCTTGGTGCTGGCATACGGGTTCGTCGGTCCGGGAGCGTAATCCTCGGCTATCGGATCGGCGTACTGCCCGCCGTATATGGAGCACGACCCCGAGAAGACCAGCTTCCGGACGCCGTGCCGCATCATGACGTTGACGAGCGCAATCGTGCTGCCGAGATTATTGCCGTAGTACTGAAGCGGTATTTTCGTTGATTCCCTGACCGACTTCATGGCCGCGAAGTGGATCACCGCCTCGATGTCGTGCGCCGAGAAGACGTCGTCGAGCGCATGCTCATCGCGCATGTCCGCCTCATAGGCGACCAGGTTCTTGCCGGCCACGTGCCGGACGGCGGTGAGTGCCGCAGGCGAACTATTACTGTAGTTGTCGATAACGATAACGGAGTGGCCGCGCCGCAGCAGTTCGACGCAGGTATGGCTGCCAATGAAGCCAGCCCCACCGGTTACCAGAACAGGCAAAGTTCCCCCAAAGGGTCGGATTTCTCGGATGCAATCGGAAAAGAACGAGCTAGAAAAGCGACCTCCAGTTCACGTTCGTCAGCAGCGTTCGCCAGTGCCAATGCAAAACGTGTTCCGCGTACGCGGGGTAATGGATAGCCGCGTAAAGCGCGGGCAGCGCTGAAAGCAGTCCCAGCGTCAGCGGCACCAAGCTTGTCCGCCGAAGGGCGGTCCGGGTCCGGACGTTGACCCGCAACCCCATCTCCCTGGCGTGCAGCACGGAGATTAGCGCGGAAACCACGGAGTAGGTGAAGGCGCCCATGATGCAGAGAAAGACGTATCCGACAGCGTGGTTGGTCGCCTCGCCGATGAGCGCGGCTGCCGAACACGCGCAGCTGATGATCAGGTAAGGAATCATCACGCTGACCGGAAGGGCCTCAAGGTCGCCTTTCCCCTTGGGCGTTACCTTGAACGTCACGGCGCGGGGTCGTACCGCGTACTTGACAGCCGAGCAGATCCCGCGCGCGACGTACGGCCAGCGGGCCAGCGTGAACAGCCAGCCCTCCCAGCTGAGGATCGGCGCGTCCGGCGGGCGGAGCAAGCCCCGGCGACGCAGCAGCAAGGCCAGCACGATCAGCCATACGGAGAGCGACCACCAATGCACCAGAAAGGCAGCGTAGTTAACGCTGACCCATTGCCTGCCTGTGGTGGCGGCAGCGGGCGCGAGCAGCGCACCGCCCAGGGTGCTCATCACGAGCAGCAAGTAAAAGAAGAGCGCGTAAAGGAAGCGCAGCCGCAGCAACCAGGACAAGCGCGGGAGGTTACGCGGCACCAGCTTGAACAACAGGACGGTGAGGCTCTTGGACCACTGGAACTCCTGGACCAGCATCGCGGCCACCGTGGCCGGCCCATCGCCATGCGCCTCGGCGTTAATCGCGAAGGCACCATGCCAGCCCGCCGAGCTAAGCAGGAAGCTTGTAGAGAAATCTTCAGCGAGTTCCGGGCCGACGCCGCCGATGTCACGAAGCGCGGCCGTCCGGACCGCGTAGTGCGACCCGATGCAGAGCGGAGCCCACCCCGCGCTATGACCAAGCTGGAACACCCCGTGGAAGGTGGCCTCCCTGTGCAGACGCCCTCGAGCCGACCATGATTCGGCGGCGTTCGTGTCGCAGACACTGGGCGCGGCCACATAGCCGACTGAAGGGTCGGAGAACGGACGGACCATCTCGGCGAGGTACGTCGGAGAGGGCTTATGGTCAACGTCGAGTTGCACCACCACGTCGTAACTGCGATAACCCCAGTGATCGTAGAAGTACGCCAGGTTCCCCTCTTTGCATTTCGTCCGGCGCGGCCACGTCGGCCGGTGGTACTCCTCGATGCCGTTGCGGCTCGAGACGATGACGCCATAGGACGAGCACCACCGCAGGATTTCCGCGGTCGGCTTCTCGTCCGCTAGCCAGACGTCGTACGGCAGCGGGAAATCCTGATCAAGCATGGCGGTGAGGGTCGCCTTCGCCACGTCCCACGGCTCCGACGGCGCCCGGGTCACGATGAATGCCACCCGAAGCATGGGCACGGCGACTGCGGGACTCACGTGCCGTAGCCGGTTCACCGCCAGGATGAAGAAGATCGGACAGCAGGTTACGTAGCACAACACAATGCTGTTGGCGACGATGCCGAACGCGCTGGCCCGGTGCGCGGGCTGCAGCCACCAGACCCAGAAATCCACCAGGCACGCCAGCCAGCACACCGAGATGATGCCGACGACCAGCCGGTCACCGGGGCTCAGCGCCGCCGAGAACGTGCTCTTCCGGAGCCTTCGGGACGACGTCGCCGACGAGATCACCGGACCGTACCTGGTCGCCTTCTCCACCCTGCCGCGGGAAAGCCGCCGGACCTGTATCTGAAGGGCGCCCGTGTCCGTTCGCGGCCGCGTGGACAGCTGGCTGGGCGGCGGCGGGCTAGCGACCAGCCACGCAGGAAGGCGCAAAGGGTCGTCGGACGCCCACTGCGCGCGGCCCACGCCGCTTTCCTGATCCAGGCGCTGCGCGAGGGAGATTAGCGCGGCGAGACCTGCTCGCTGGTCAGCCGCCGTGGTGGCGGTCACCACCCGCGCCATAAGGCGCCCCTCCGCAGCTCACGCCGCGGGAGGGCAGGACCAGACTCGCCTTCGCCGACGAGAACCGCCCCGAGATTGGTCCCCAGCATTGTGTCCCTGCCCCCACCCCGATGAACCTTTGGGCCATACCCCCGATGTATGGACGGCGATGGCCATGCCGCCCCGGCAACTGTTGCGGCATCGCGGGCCGGGGCAAAAGCGGCCATTCGGGTGAAAAAAAAGTCCGATCGGCTGACATGTCGGTTGACCAGACGACATCGAACGGCGCTGATTTCCAAGCGTTATGTCACATTTGAGTAACTTGCCTGACCGGCGATGTGCAGACAGGGCTTAATTACGCCGAGAGTGAGGTGTGGTTCGCAGCACGGGCCGATTCACGTGGCCTCGTGTCAGGTCGGACTACAGAAGGGCACCGGGGGGTGAACCGGCATGACGATTCGCCTTGCCGTCGTGGACAGCCACACCCTGGTGCGGTTTGGACTGCGCGAACTGGTAAACCGACAGCCCGACATCGAGATCATGGCAGAGTGCGCGTCGGCGGCCGAGGCAACTCAGAAGCTGAGCCTGGTGCAGCCCGACGTGGTTACGCTGGCCATCAGCCTGCCAGACGGAGACGGGCTGCGGCTGGCCCGCGAGCTGCGGGACGGTCGCGCCGACCTCGGCATCGTCATCCTGACCGGCAGGCACGACGACGACGTCCTGTTCCGCGCGCTGGAGACGGGGGCGTCGGCGTTCGTCGCGAAGTCCGCGCCGGTCGAGGAGGTGCTCGCAGCGATCCGGCACTCCGCCGTTGCGGCTTCGTCTTTCACGGCCGCCGGCCTGGCGACCGCGCTCACCCGCCGCCGCGAAACCGGCGACCGGCTGCTGCTCAGCGCGCGCGAGATGGAGGTACTCAGCCTGCTCCGCGACGGCCTGTCCGTGCCGGCGATCGCCAGGCAGATGTACATCAGCTACTCGACGGCGAAGACCTACGTCGCCCGGCTTTACCAGAAGCTGGGCGCGACCAACCGGGCGCAGGCGCTGATGGCCGCGGTCAAGTACGGCCTGTTCGCCTCCGAAGCGCAGATCTCCAAGAGCACTCCGGACGGCATCGCCCCCGCGGCAGCCACGGGCTCGTAGCGTCAGTCTCGGCTGCGAAGCTCGGTTTCAAGCAGGCTCATCGCCTTGAGAAAGGCTTCTTGCTCGGCCGCGTCTAGCTGGTCAAGAACGCGTGCGATCGGGCTGGCCGCGCCGTCCAGCCACTGGGTGATCAAGGACTCCTTGGCGGGGGCGATCCGCGCGATCGTGCGCCGGCGGTCACCGGGATCCGGCTCCCGCTCCACGTAGCCGGCGCGGTCGAGGTCGGCGAGGACGCCGCTGACGGTGGGCAGGCTGAGGCCGAGACGCGCGGCCAGCTCGCCCACGGTGAGCGGGCCGTCGCGCAGTTCCTCGAGCGCGGCCGCGTGCCGCCGGCTCAGCGGCGCCTGGGCCGCGGCAGGCGCGAGCGGCGCCTGGCCCTGCCAGCGCCGCATGCCGCGGATGATGCGGGGGAACATCTGCATCAACCGCAGGCACAGGTCCGGGTGCACCGAGGCGCCCGTGCCGCCCGATTGCTCCGTCACCGCGCCTCCTCCGCCGAACGCAGGGTAACACCGGCGGCGCGCTGCCTCGCTACTTCGCGGGCTGGCCAAGCGCCTTGCGGAACTGGGACAGGAACAGGCCGCGGCTCTTGATGGCCTTCGCGACCGCGGTCCCGGCGACGACACCCTGGCCGGACAGCGGCAGCAGTATGACGCCGTCGTCGGGGCCGAGCGGCACCCCCATGAGCTTCATCTTCGCCGCGGTGTACGGCTTCGCCGGCGGCTTGCCGTCGAGGACGGCGCGGACGATGGCGGCCGCCGCCTTCCCCTGGGCGCCGGCCCACTGGGCGAGCTTGGCCTCGGGGACGTCGTTGACGTCGCCGATCGCGAACACGTCGGGCTGCCCGCCGGCCCGCAGGTACCCGTCGACCTTGACGTGCCCGGTCTCGTCGAGCCAGCCGTCGCGGTCGCGGAGCCAGCCGGTGTTAGGCGTGGTCCCCGTCGCCCAGATGACCGTGTCCGCCTCGATCGTCTCGCCGGCCGAGGTGACGTACCGGCCGGGCTCCGGCTCGGACACCGTCACCCCGAGCCGCACGTCCACGCCGATGGCGCGCAGCCGGGCGAGCGCGCGGTCGCCGAGCTTCGGGTTGTGATCCCCGTCCAGCAGCCGCTCGCGCGAATGCACCAGGGTCACGGCGGTCTGCGGGTGCACGAGCTTGATCTCGGCGCTCAGCTCCACGCCCGCCGGGCCGCCGCCGACGACCAGCACCGCGGCGGCCGCGGCGAACCGCTCCTGCGTCTCGCGGAATGCCTTCGCCGCCTCCTCGACCGTGGCGCCGGCGAACCGGCCTGGCTCGTGGTATTCGGCCCCGGTCGCGATCACGGCCACGTCGTAGGGCAGCCGCTCCCCCGACTCCAGGACCACGACCCTGGCGCCGGTGTCGAGGCCGGCCGCCGTGCCGCGGACGACCCGGCCGTTGGCGAGCAGCTTGCCGTAGGAGATGAACGGCTTCTCCGTCCAGTCCTTCCGCACGGCGGCGCGCAGCGAAGCGATCCGGTGGAAGAAGGCTTCCTTCCTGTCCACCAGGGTCACGTCGGCGACCGCGTCCAGCTCTCTGGCCAGCCGGGTCCCGGCGTAGCCGCCACCGATCACGACAACTCGCTTCGCGCTCATCCCGCTTTGCCTCCTCGGTTCGTGGTTTGATTAGGCTATCAAAATAGTTCTGATATCAAAACCTTTTGAAGCGGCCGGCCAGCGGGGCGTTGTCCACCTACGGTGGTGGACATGAATCTCGCCTGGGCGGTGGCGGGCGCCGTGCTGGGCGCGCCGGCCGGGGCCGTGCTGCGCGGGCCCGTGTTCCGGCTGTCGGTGCCCAGCGGGGAACCGGACCGGACGGCCTGCCCGCGGTGCGGGGCGGCGGTCGGCGGCCGGCTGGCCGTGCGGTGCCGGGACTGCGGCGGGGCGTTCGGGCCACCCTGGGTGTTCGAGATCGTGACCGCGGTCGTGCTGGCCCTGGTGTGCGCGCGGTTCGCCGACTCGGCGGCGGTGGTCGCGTTCGGGCTCTTCGGCCTGCTCGCCGTGGCGCTCAGCGGCATCGACATCGCGGTCCGCCGGTTGCCGGACAAGCTCACGCTGCCCGCGTACCCCGCGCTGGTCCTGCTGCTCGGGCTCGCCGCGGTTTTCGGGCATTCCGGTGCGGCGCTGGTCCGGGCGCTGCTCGGCGCCGTGGTGCTCACGTGCTTTTACTTCCTGCTCGCGGTGCTGCGGCCCGGTCAGCTCGGAGCCGGCGACGTCAAGCTCGCGGGGCTGACCGGGCTGGCGCTCGGGTGGCTGGGCTGGCCGGTCCTCATCCTGGGGGCGGCCCTCGCCTTCGTGCTGTCCGCGCTCGTCAGCCTCGGGCTGCTGGCGGCGCGCCGGATCAGCCTGCGGAGCTCGATCTGCTTCGGGCCGTTCATGCTTGGCGGGGCGCTGATCGCGATCCTGGTTAGCGCGCTGTAGGTTCCGATTGCTGATGTCCCTGGCCCATCGGGGACGCACAGCTCGAGAACCTGAGCGGTCAGTCGAACAGCCCGAGGTCGATCGAGTCGGCGAGCGCTTTATAGCCAGCGTCGTTGCCGTGCATGTGGTCGCCGAGGTCGAAGCCGGCCGCAATGCGGGCAGGGTCCCCGGGATCGCGCCACACGGCGTCGAAGTCGAGGACCGCGTCGAACGCTCCGCTGCCGCGGATCCAGTTGTTGACGCGCTGGCGGGCTGCTTCGCCGTCCGGGGTGCTGGAGCCGGAGCCGCCGTAGGGGGTGAGCGTGGCGCCGAACACCGCCACGCCGTGCGCGTGTGCTCGTTCGATGATCTGCCGGTACGCGGCGATGAGATCCGCCGTGCCGACCGGCGCATCGGTCGTCATGATCCCGGCGAGCTCCGGGTCCACGTCGCCGGGCGCGATGGAGTAGGCGATGTCGTTCGTGCCCCCGAGCAGGACGAGGTGCGTCACCCCAGGCGATGCGAGCGCGTCGCGGTCGAACCGGGCGAGGATCGACGCCCCGAAGCCATCGTTGAGGAGACGGTTGCCACTGATGCCCTGGTTGGCGACGGCCACCGGACGGTTCGAGGCGGCGGCGAACCGGGCGGCGAGTTGCTCGGGCCAGCCGCCGCCAGCTGCGTTCGTCGCGCCGGCGCCGTCGGTGACGGAACTGCCGATCGCGACGATGCCCACGGCGGACCCGGGGACGAGCGTCTCGACGCCCGAGAGCAGCGCCCGGCCGTCCAGCGGTTCGGCGGCGGACGGGAGGCCCGCGGCCGCGGTCTGGTCGCCGGGGATGATCCAGCTGGGTCCGGCGACGAGGTTGTGCCCGGTGACGTCGTTCACGTGTCCGGGCAGGTAGACGCTGACAACCAGGGTGGCCAGGGCCGGGATGACGAGGTCCGCCGGGTCGGAGATCGCGGGGGCTCCCGCTGGGACGAACGCGGACGGGGTCCCGGCAAAGGTGAGGCTGCGGCCGCTGGCCGGCAGTATCGTCCCGTCCGGACCCGCGATGCCCACGCGTGCTGCTCCGATCGTCAGCCCGGTTCCGCCGAACTCGTTCGTGAACCGGACCCGGACCTGGGTGCCCCCGCAGCTGACGCGCACTTCCTGGCGCAGGGTCGCATCGGCGATGCCGGGGAGATCCTGATCAGCGTTCTGGGGTGCGGCAGCCCACGACCGGACCCAGTAGCCGGCCGCTTCAGCGGTGCGTGTCATGCAAGTCCTTCACAGCTCGCGGACCACGACGACCGGCGACAGTTCGCGGCGGGCGTCGACCTCATTCTCGCCGGCGCCGCAGCGATCCCGCGTACACGATGGCCGGCCCGGGCCTAGCCGGGTCAGGCGCGTGAGGTCTCCTCCGTGCCCGGAGAAACCGTGCCGGTTACCGGCGCCGCGGCGGGTGACGGGATTGGCGTCTGCGGGACTATGCAGGTGCCAGTCTCTGGGTCGCAGGCCGCGTCGGCGTCGGCGGCCACGATGGTGAGTTTGGGCGGGTTCACGTCGGGTCTCCGGTGGTGAGGGCTTGGGTGATCGCGCCGGCGTAGGCACTGGCTGTCGCGGCGCCAGGGATCGCCAGGCGTCCGCCGAGGATGGTGAAGGGGACGGCGTTGACGCCCAGCTCACGGGCGAGCTTCTCGTCCGCGCGGACGGCGTCGGCGTACTCGTCACCCGCCAGGAGGGCCTTCGCCCGCGCGGCCGGCACCCCGGCCTTGGTGGCCGCGTCCGCGAGGTAGGCGGCCGTGTAGGCGTTGACGCCCTCGCCGAGCAGGTCGCGCTGCACGGCATTCATGAACTCGCTGGCCACGCCGTGCTCGGCGGCCAGGTGGAGCATCCGGTGGGCGTCGAAGGAGCTGGCGACCGGGTGGTGGATCGCGTAGGGCTGTCCCTGGGCGCGGGCGAGCGCGGCCATGTGCTCCTCGAGGCGGGCGGCCTGGGCCTGGTCGCCGCCGAACTTATGCAGGACGTGCTCGAAGGAGTCGAACGGCTCGGGACCGGCGTCGGGGAACAGCTCGAAGGAGCGGTAGGTGACGGTGATCGCGTCCGCGTGCCCGGAGGCGGCGATCGCCTGGTCGATGCGGGGCTTGGCCAGGTAGCAGGCGGGGCAGCCGAAGTCCGCCCAGATGTCGATGTGCAGCATCGCGAGATTGTCCTTACGCGGCCAGGGCGGCGGTGATCGCGTCCGCTACCGGGGTGGTGGGGCGGCCGGCCAGGCGGGACAGGTCGCCGGTGGTGAAGGCGAGCTCCCCGGCGGTGATGGAGGCGTCGAAGCCGGCCAGCACGTGCGGGAGCGGGTCGGGGAGTCCGGCGCCAGACAGCATCGCCGCGTACTCCTCGGTGGTGACGGCACGGTAGGGAAGTTGCCGCCCGGACTGCTTGCTGAGCTCGGCGGCGAACTCGGCGAAGCTCCACGCGGTGTCGCCGGACAGCTCGTAAACGGTGTCCTCGTGGCCGTCACCGGACAGGACGGCCGCTGCGGCGGCGGCGTAGTCGGCGCGGGATGCCGAGGCGACCCTGCCCTCGCCCGCGGCGCGCACCAGCGCGCCGCGCTGAAGCGCGGCCAGGATGTTCATCGTGACCATCTCGTGGTAAAGGTTGTTGCGCAGCAGGCTGTACGGGACCCCGGAGGCGACGATGGCGTCCTCGGTGGCGCGGTGGTCGTCGGTGACCGGGCCGGTCTGGCTGCCGATGATGCTGGTGTAGGCGAACAGCGCGACGCCTGCCTTGGCGGCGGCACCGAGGACCGCCTTGTGCTGAGCGGTCCGGTCCCGGTGGAACTCGTTGCCCGAGATCAGCAGCACCCGGTCGCCGGCCTGCAGCAGCCCGTCGAAGGACTCAGGGAAGTTGTAGTCCGCGACGGCGAGGGTGACTCCCCGGGCGGCGAGGCCGCCGTCCTTGGCTGGATCGCGGACCACCGCGGTGATCTCGGAGGCCGGGACCGTGTCCAGCAGCCGATCGATGACCAGCCGGCCAAGCTGGCCGCTGGCGCCGGTGACGATGACGCTCACGCGAGGACTCCTAATTTGAGGTACCATCAATTTATCTGGACGGTAGCGAGCCTACCTTAAGTTGATGGCATGTCAAGATAATGGGGTTGCCCGCATGAGCAGCGGAGAGGGACGGACCGGGGTACGGCCACTGCGCGCGGACGCGCGCCGCAACATGGAGAAGGTGATGGAGGCCGCGGCGGAGGCCTTCGCCGCCGGCGGCCTTGACGTTCCCCTGGAGGAGATCGCCCGCAGCGCGGGCGTGCGCGCGGGCACCATCTACAACCGCTTCGGCGGCCGGGAGGGGCTGCTCGACGCGGTGGTCGCGGACGCCGCGGCCGCCCGGCTGCGGGCGGTCATCGACCGCGCCGCCGGGCAGGGCACGGCATGGGGCAAGTTCGCCGCCTTCGTGGAGGGGATATGCGAGGCCCAGGAAGCGGACCGCGTCGTTACCGACGTCTTCGCCCTGCGCTACCCGGACGCGCCCGGCCTGCAGGCGGTCTGCGGCCAGTCGCTGGCCTTCGGCGCCGGGCTTATCCGCGACGCCCAGTCCTGCGGCGCGCTCCGGCCCGGCTTCTCCGCCGGCGACCTCGCGCGCATCTTCTCGGTCAACGCCTACCTGGTCCGCGACCGCCCGGCAGGAGACGACGGCTGGCGCCGGACCCTTCAGTTCACCCTCGACGGCCTCCGCGCCGAGCCTGAAAGCGCTTCGCTTGCCTGATTCTTACACTGGCAGGGTGACCATCGCCCTGACCCTGCTCGCCGACGTGCGCTGGCGGGGGAAACCCGTCGTCGGCGACCGGCCGCAGGCGCTGCTGGCGGCGCTGGCGTCCGGTGGCGGCCGCCCGGTGCGGGCCGAGGAGCTGATCGACCTCGTCTGGGGCGACGAGGCGCCGCTCAACGGGATGAAGAGCCTGCAGGTCCTCGTCGCGCGGGCGCGCAGCGCGTGCGGTCCCGACGCGATCGTCCGCGACGGCGCCGGGTACCGGCTCGGCGCCGCCCCTGGCGAGGTCGACAGCGCGCGGCTCTCGGGACTGGTGCGCGACGCGGCGGTCGCGCTCGACGGGGACGCGGCCGCGGCCGCCGCGCTCGCGCGGGAAGCGCTGGCGCTCGCCGACGGCCTGGCCGGCGTGAGCGACGGCGACGCCGGACCGCTGGCGGAGGTCCGCCGGACGGCGGTCGCGGAAGCGTCAAGCGCCCGCGTGATCCTGGCGCGGGCCTCCAGCCGGATGGGCGCGCACGCGGACGCGCTGCCCGTGCTCCAGGCTGCCTATGCCGAACGGCCGCGTGACGAACCGCTGCTGGCTGACTTGCTGCGCAGCGAGGCGGCCGTCCGCGGCCCGGCGGCCGCGCTCGAACGATTCGAGCGCTACCGGCGGGAGCTGCGCGATGAGCTGGGCACCGACCCCGGTGAGCCGCTTCAGCGGGCGCAGCGCGGCCTGCTGGCGCTTGACCGGCCGGTCCGCCAAGGGGTCCGGTACGACGCGACCACCCTGATCGGCCGCGACGACGACCTGGACCGGCTACGGGCGCTGATGGCCGGCTCCCGGGTGGTGTCGATCGTCGGCGCCGGCGGGCTGGGCAAGACCCGGCTGGCGCAGGCCCTCGCGCGTGATCCGGCCGAGCCGGTCGTCCACGTGATCGAACTGGCCGGCGTCACGTCGGCGGAGGACGTCGTCGGCGAGATCGGGTCCGCGCTCGGGGTCCGCGACTCGATCGGCGGCCGCCGGGTCCTGACGCCGGAGCAGCGGGCCGACGTCCGGGCGCGGATCGCGCAACTGCTCGGGCAGTCGCCCACGCTGCTCGTGCTGGACAACTGCGAGCACCTGATCGGGGCCGTGGCCGATCTCGTGGCGTTCCTCGTCTCGGTGACGGCCGACGTGCGAGTGCTCACCACCAGCCGCGCCCCGCTCGCGATCGCCGCCGAGCGCGTCTACCTGCTCGGCGAACTCGGGACCGGGGACGCCGTGCGGCTGTTCAGGGAACGAGCCGTGGCCGCCCGGCCGAGCGTCCGCCTTCCCGACGAGGTCGTGACCAGCATCGTCGCCCGGCTCGACGGGCTGCCGCTGGCGATCGAGCTCGCCGCCGCCAAGGTGCGGGCGATGTCGCTCGAGGAGATCGACCGCCGGCTGGAAGACCGGTTCGCGCTGCTGCGCGGCGGCGATCGCAGCGCGCCGGACCGGCACCAGACCCTGCTGGCGGTCATCGACTGGTCGTGGAACCTGCTGAACGCCGCCGAGCGGCGAGCGCTGCGCTGGCTAGCGCTGTTCCAGGACGGGTTCACGCTGGACGCGGCCGAGGTGGTGCTCGGCGGTGACGCGATCGACACGGTTCAGGGCCTTGTCGACCAGTCGCTGATCAGCGTCAGGGAAACCCGTTTCGGTGCGCGGTACCGGATGCTGGAAACCGTCAGGGAGTTCGGCCTGATGCGGCTCGCGGAGGCGGGCGAGGAGTCGGCGGCGCGGGCTGCCCAGCGCCAGTGGGCGACCGGCTACGCGGACGCGCACAATGATTGGATCGCGGGCCACGACCAGTTCGCGGCCATCGACGCGCTGGCCGCCGAAGAGACCAACCTGGCCGACGAACTGCGCGGCGCCATCGCCGACGGTGACCGCTGCTCCCTCGTCCGGCTGCTTGCCCCGCTCGGGCTGTTCTGGACGATCCGCGGCGAGCACATTCGCCTGCTGGTCATGGCCGACGCGATCGCCAGCGCGGTTGCCGACTGGCAGCCACCCCGGGAAGTAGCGGACACGGCTCGTGCCGCGGTGGCGGTCACGCTGGCCAACACGCTGATGGCCAACACGGCGAACGCCTGGCGGCTGCGTGACCTCCTGCAGCGGCTTGGCCCGGATTCGGGTGCCGACGCGCGGGTGACGGGACTGGCGCGGGTGATGCTCGAGTTCGACCCGGCCGACCCCGACGGGTCAGCGCGCCGGCTCGAGCGGCTCATGGGCGACGACAACCGCCACTCCGCGCTCCTCGCCTCTCAATGGCTCAGCCACCTGCGCGAGAACGCCGGCGACACAGCCGGCGCGATGGAGGCGGCCCAGCGCTCGCTCGCGCTCGCCCTCGACGACGACGGCCCGTGGGCCGCGGTGACGCCGCGGACCATGCTGGCGCAGCTGAGCATGAACAGAGGCGACCGCGCCGCCGCGATCGAGCACGCCAGCGCCGCCCTGCCGGTCCTCGAGCGGCTCGGCGCCAGCGATGACGAGATCCAGCTCCGGGCGACGCTCGCGTTGTGTGCCATCGCCGACGGGCGGCTCGCAGACGCGGAGGACGAGCTCGTCCGGCTGGACCGGGTGGACCGCAGCCGGGTCACGTTCGGCGGGGACATCTTCGGCCAGGTCTGCCGCGCCGAACTGGCGCTCGCCCGCGGCGACTACGCTACCGGGCTGCGCATCCACCGCGAGTGCGCGGTCCGCATGCGCGAGTTCCAGCTTCCCGGAATCCCGAAAACAGAGATGGAGCCGTGGGCCCTGTTCGGCGAGTCGATGGCGCTCGCCGCGCACGCCTTCTACGCGACGGGCGACGACGTGGCCCCCGGCCGGGCGCTGTACCTGACCTGCCGCGCGAGTGCGCTCCGGGTGCTCAGCACCGGGGGCGGCCCGCAGGTCGACTATCCGGCCACCGGGATGTTGCTGGCCGCTCTCACGACCTGGACGCTGCTGCGCCGGGTCGCGCCGGCCCAGGACGCGGTGCGGTTGTTCGCGCTCGCCGACCGGTTCTCCTTCATCAGGACGACCCCGACGATGACGCGGGAGCGGATCGCGCCGGTGGCCGAGGAAGCGGCGCCCGGCCTGCTCGCTAAGCTCCAGGCCGAGTACGCCGACCGTCAGCCGCAGGACCTCCTGGCGGAGGCCCGGCGGCTGACGGAGGGACTGCCCAGCTGAGGAACCGCCTAGATGTGCCGCCGGTAGCTGCGCACCGACAGCGGCGCGAAGATCGCGATCACCACCAGGCCCGCGAGCAGCGTCCAGCCCACCTCGCCGGTGATCGTGCCGTTGTTGGCCAGGTCCCGGGTGGCCGACACCAGGTGGGAGACGGGGTTGATCTTCACGAAATCAGCCAGTCCTGACGGCAGCGTCTTCACCGGCACGAACGCGTTGGACAGGAACGTCAGCGGGAACAGGATCAGCATCGAAATGCCCTGCACGCTGCGGGCGTTCCTGGCGATCGTGCCGATCCAGGTGAAGATCCACGCGAGCGACCAGCCGATGAAGATCGACAGCGCGATCGCGCCGAGCACGCCGAAGACGCCGCCGCCCGGGCGGTAGCCGATGATCACGCCCATCACGAACGTCAGGCTCGCGGCGATGAAGTAGCGCACGACGTCGGCGATCACCGGCCCGGCCAGCGGGGAGATCCTGGCGATCGGCAGCACCTTGAACCGGTCGAAGACGCCCTTGTCCAGGTCCTCGCGGAGCTGCACGCCGCTGGCCATGCAGGTGGTCAGCACGGTCTGCGCGACGATGCCGGGAATGAGCAGCGGCAGGTAGCTAGAGACGTTGCCGGAGATCGCGCCGCCGAAGATGTACGCGAACATCGCGGTGAACAGCAGCGGCTGGAGCGTGACGTCGAAGAACTGCTCCGGGTTGCGGCGCATCTTCTTCAGTGCCCGCCAGGCCATCGACAGCGTCTGGCTGATGGTCTCGGCGGCGGTGTTGCGCGGACGGGTGCGGGCCACCGCGACGGCGGGGTCGACAACCTCGTCCGGTAGCAGTGGTTCGACGGTGATGGTGCTCACTGGACCTCCAGGGCTTCGTCGGCGGTCTCGTTGCTGGTGGCCAGGTCGGGGTCGTTGTCGTCCTCGAGGCCGGCGCCGTCCTCGGCGCCGTGGCCGGTGAGCGCGAGGAAGACCTCGTCGAGGGTGGGCTTCGCAACGCTCACCGAGATGATCGACACCCCGGCCTGGCGGAACCCGATAAGGATGTCGGCGGCGCGGTCAGCGGTGTCGAGGGGGACGTTCATCCGTCCCGATTCGGGCGTCAGGACCGGCTCGGCGCCCGCGACCTTGCGGACGATCTGCCGCGCGAGCTCCTGGTCGGTGTCCGGGGCGAGGTGCAGCTGCAGGGTCGAGTTGCCCACCGAGGTCTTCAGCTCGTCCGGCGTGCCCTGGGCGACCTTGCGGCCGTGGTCGATCACCGCGATCCGCCCGGCGAGCTGGTCCGCCTCGTCCAGGTACTGGGTGGTGAGCAGCACCGTGCTGCCCCCGGCGACCAGCCCGCGGATCGTGTCCCACATCTGGCCGCGCGTGCGCGGGTCCAGGCCGGTGGTCGGCTCGTCGAGGAAGATCAGCGGGGGCCTGGTGATCAGGCTGGCCGCGAGGTCCAGGCGCCGCCGCATCCCGCCGGAAAACTGCGAGATCGGCTTGTTCGCGGCGTCCTCGAGGCCGAACTGCCCGAGCAACTGCTTCGCGGCGGCGCGGGCATCAGCGGAACGCAGGCCCTGGAGCTTGCCGAACAGCCACAGGTTCTCCGTGGCGGTCAGGTCCTCGTCGACCGAGGCGTACTGGCCGGTGACGCCGACCAGCTGGCGGATCCGGTGCGGCTCCTTGGCGACGTCAACGCCGAACACCCAGGCCTGCCCGGCGTCGATCGGCAGCAGTGTCGCCAGCATTTTCAGCATCGTCGTCTTCCCGGCTCCGTTCGGGCCGAGGACGCCGAAGATCTCACCCTGGCGAACCTCAAGGTCGATTCCGTCGACCGCGCGCAGCTGACCAAAGCTCTTGACCAGGCCCACGGCGTCTATAGCGGCTGTATTTGTCATGTCACTCACGCTAGGAGGCCGCGGCTTCACCGCGGCTACACGGCGGTATCGCGGTCTTTCAGGACGGCTACGGGGTCGTGCCGCCGGCGAGAGGAGCGGACGGCCGTGGAGTCAGCGGCGTACGTTCGGAAAAATCTTCTTACTGTTTATCCGGCAGCACGCCGGCGAGGACCGTCGCCACCATTGTGCGGACGGCTTCGGGCTCGGGCTGGCCTTCCCGGTCGACGGCCTGCAGGTGGGCCGTGCCGATGAGCGTGAGCGCGAGCGTGTCGATGTCGGCGCCGGCGGCGATGCGTCCGAGATCCCGTTCGGCGGCCAGGTACGAGGCGATCATCCTGGCGACTTCCGTCGCGACCGGGATGCGGGACGCGGTCGCCTCGCGCAGCCGGGCGCGCAGGTCGTCCCTGAAGATGAGCAGGCTGACGATCTTCACGGCGACCGTGCCGAACTGCTCCGTGAGCGCGGCGGCGAGGTTGCCGGTGACGGTGCCGGTTCCAGCGGATTCGAGCAGCGCGGCGGACCGGCGACCGACCCGCTCGGCGCGGTCGAGCACGAGCTCGGCGAGGAACGCGTCGAAGTCGGCGAAGTGCCGGTGCAGGACGCCCTTGGCGCAGCCCGCTTCCGTGGTGACCGCCCGGCTGGTCAGCCCGCTCGGGCCGTCCCTGAGCAGCACGCGCTCGGCCGCGCCGAATAGCTGCTGGCGCACGTCGGGGATGGCGACCCCGGTCGGCATCGGCCATCCTTCCTTCGCTGTGCGCGAAACTGCCTGTCGAGTGGGCGCGTGCCCACTTAAGGTGGGCGCATGCCCACTATACCGCCTGAGCAGGCACAGCCCTTCGAGACGCATCGGCAGCGGCAGGTGGCGGAGTCGTTCGGCACGGATGCCGAACGGTACGACCGCACCCGGCCCACTTACCCCGCGGACCTGGTGGACCGCATCGTCGCCGCCAGCCCGGGGCGGGACGTCCTCGACGTCGGCTGCGGGACGGGCATTGCCGCGCGGCTGTTCCAGGCCGCCGGATGCCGGGTGCTCGGGGTCGACCCCGACGACCGGATGGCGTCGGTGGCGAGGCAGGGCGGTCTCGAGGTCGAGGTCGCCAAGATCGAGGACTGGGACGGCGCCGGGCGGGAGTTCGACGCGGTCATCGCCGCCCAAGCCTGGCACTGGATCGACCCGGTCGCGGGCGCGGCGAAGGCCGCGCACGTGCTGCGGCCCGGCGGCCTGCTGGCGGTGTTCTGGAACGCGGGCCTGGTGCCACCGGACCTGAGTGCCGCCTTCGCGGAGGTCTACCGGGCCGTGCAGCCGAGCCTGCCGTTCAACCCGCAGGCGCGGCCCGCCACCGAGTCGTACCAGATCATGTGCGACAAGGCGGCCGACGGCATGCGCGCGACCGGGGCGTTCGGTGAGCCCGAGCAGTGGCACGTGAGCTGGGACCGCCCGTACACCCGCGACGAATGGCTGGACCAGGTCCCCACGATGGGCGGCTTCACCCGGCTTCCGGCCGCTGAGCTGGACAAGCTGCTGGCCGGCATGGGCGCGGCGATCGACGCGCTCGGCGGTGGTTTCACGATGAACTACGACACCCTCGTCGTCACCGCGACGCGACCCTCTTGACGCTTAGCTGTGACCCTGATCACAATGCGAGTACGCCATCGGGCTCGAGGGGGGAATCATGGCTGAGCACTCAAACATCGCTCGCATCAGGGACGGGTACGCCGCTTTCGCCAAAGGGGACTTCACTGCTCTCAACGACTTGTTCGCGGAGGACATCGTCTGGCATGTAGGCGGACGGAATCAGCTATCGCGCGACTACCACGGACGGGATGAGGTCTACCGGCTCTTCGGCGAGCTCTTCACGATCACCGACGGAACGTTCCACGCCGACCTGAACGCGGTCTTCGCCGACGACGAGCGCGGCGTCGCGCTGGTCACCCTTACGGCTAGCCGGGAGGGCAGGTCCGCGAGGACCAGTGACGCGCACATCTTCAATCTGCGCGACGGCGTCGTGACGGAATTCTGGGACGCCTCGACCAATCAGTACGCCTTCGACGAGGTGATCGGCTGACAGCAAGCCGCTTACCCCGGTCCAGGCCTCCGCTGAGGCAATGGCGGGGAGACAGGCTCGGTCGCCGCCTGCCGCGGCTCGGCGGCCGCATGCCGTCCGGCGCTGGCGTTCGCCTGCGGGTGGCCGGCGTCGGCGGCCGCCTGCCGCTCGACTTCGGCGTTCAGCTCGCCGCCGATGAGCACCGCCAGTCCCACCAGGTACAGCCAGAAAATGAGGATCACGACACCGGCGAGCGCCCCGTACGTCTTGCCGTATG
>Ga0335075_10003543_pt1 | contig 24731 bp, 24 predicted proteins | sample Lox_Sample_24_FD_206723 | JGI IMG/M metagenome (GOLD analysis project Ga0335075, IMG submission 206723) | Soil microbial communities from Loxahatchee National Wildlife Refuge, Florida, United States - Lox_Sample_2.4 | ecosystem: Environmental > Terrestrial > Soil > Wetlands | place: USA...
CGCGGTCGGTCCAGTGTCGGCAAGGCTGCTGCGCGCGGCGGCCGAGACCGCCGCCCGGCTGGCAGAACTTGGGTCGGGCGAGGTCACGCAGGCGCACCTGCTGGCCGGACGGCTGGGGCTGAACCTAGGCCGCGGTGAGGACGCGGAACGTCATCTCCTGGCGGCGGCACACAGCAGGCGCCGCGGTCCCGCGATGGCGCGAGCCAGCGGCTGGCTCGCCGAGGCACTCCGGGCGGAGGCCGCGGCCGAGCCGCGCCGGATGTTGGCCGCATGCCGACGTGGCCTCGAGGTCCTGGAGGACCACCGGCTGACCCTGGGTGCGTCGGAGCTGCGGGCCCAGGCCACCGCGCGGGGCGGCGAACTGGCCATGCTCGCCCAGCGTCACGCCGTCCGAGCCCGCCGGCCGCGGCTGCTGTTTGCCTGGACCGAGCGCTGGCGGGCCACCGCCCTGACCGTGCCCTCCGTGCGGCCGTCCGCGGACGCGGAACTCAACGCCGGACTTGCCGCCCTGCGGGAGGTGACCAGCCGGCTGGAGGAGGCACGGCGGCAGGGCACGCCCAGCGGTCCGCTGCAGCGAGAACAGCTTCGGCTCGAAGGCGTGGTGCGCACCCGCTCGCTGCAGGCGCGCGGTTCAGGAGGCGCCGGGCGTCCCATCATCAACGTCGGTGCGCTGCTCGACGAGCTGGGGACGGGGCAGCTCGTGGAGATCGTTGACGTCAACGGCACCCTGTACGTGCTCGTCTGCACTGGTGGGCGAGTGCGGCAGTACACCGCGGGCCGCACCGAGGATGCGGTGCGCGCCGCCGACTTTGCCCGCTTCGCGCTCCGCCGGCTGGCCCGGCGACGGACCGGAGATGACCCGGACAGCGCACGGGCGATCCTCAGGGCGGTCGGGCCTGAGTTGCAGGACGCGGTCCTCGGCCCCGCCGCCGGGGGCCTGGGCGACGGCCCGGTCGTCGTCGTCCCGCCCGGCAGGCTGCACGCAATTCCGTGGGCGCTGGTTCCGGCGCTGGCCAGCCGCGCGTTCAGCGTGGCTCCGTCCGCGCAGGCCTGGATGCGCGCGCGTTCCGCCCCTCCGCCGAGCCGGCCGCGGGTGACCCTCGCCAGAGGACCCGGGCTGGTCACCGACGGCGCCGAAGTCCCCCTGCTGGCCGAGATGTACTCCGGCGCCACGGTCCTGTCCGGACAGGACGCTACGGCCGCGCGCGTGCTGTCGGCGATCGACGGCGCCTCGCTGGCCCACATCGCAGCGCACGGGCGGTTCCGCGCCGACAGTCCGCTGTTCTCCTCGCTGCGCATGCGGGACGGCCCGCTGACCGTCTATGACTTCGAGCAGCTGCGCCGCGCGCCCTACCGGCTGATCATGTCGAGCTGCGACTCGGGCGTCATGGCACCGGTCGGCGCTGACGAGCTGCTTGGCCTCGTCAGCAGCCTGCTGCCGCTGGGCACGGCGGGCATCGTCGCGGGCGTTGTCCCGCTGAACGACCGTGCCGTCGTGCCGCTCATGGTGAACCTGCACCGGCACCTTCGGGCAGGCCAGAGCCTCGCTGAAGCGATGTGCACCGCCCGGCAGGATGCCGGTGGCGATGCGGTCCAGCAGGTCGCGGCGATGTCCCTGGTTGCCCTTGGGGCTGGCTGACGGCCGGGGTCAGAGCGTGAACCATCCGGTGAGCGCGTCGGCGTTGATGGCGGTCCGGCAGTGCAGCCGGAACTGCCCGGCAGGAATGGGGCGGATCGAGAAGCGGCCGATCTCGTCGGCAGACACCGTCGTCTCGGTGGCCTCCCTCGGCTGGACCGTGATCGTCGCCGGCTGTGGGGGCACGATCTGGCCAAGCAGCGAGTCCTGGGTGACCTCGAGCTCGATGGTCACGTGCGCCGAGGTGAACGTCAGCGCGCGGATCGACGCGGTCTCGGCGCGCGTGCTTGGCTCGAGATCGGCATCGCGGCTCGAGTCGTAGGTGAGCTGGGCGAGTTCGGCGTCGATGTTGTGCCACGCGAACGCGTTCTTGGCGGCCTGGACGAATTCGGGGGGGACAGCCTGCCGCTCCGCCAGGGCCTCCCCAAGCGCGGCCAGGAGCTCTTCGTCATCCCAGACTTCGGGCATCGTGCTCACCTTCTGCCCCCCCTGACGTTGGCGTGCGGTGCATCATCCCCGATGATCCCGGCGAGATGCGGCGACCGGCGCAGCTGTCCCAGGCAGCGGCCACGGGTCGGGCCGATGCTGCCCACCGGAATGTTCAGCCTGGCGCTGATGTCGGCGTAGGTGAGCGGCGGGTCAGCGACCAGAAGTGACAGCAGGTCGTGGCATGCTTGCTGCAGTTCCGCGAACGCCGCCCGGAGCGCGGCGTTGCGTTCTGCCACTATGAGGTCTTCCTCTATGGTGGCGGAACCGGGGTCGACCGGCATCTGCCCGTCCGGCGGCAGGTCGGCATGGTCGTGCCGCTGGGTGACCCGCAGCACCCGCAGCGCTTCGCGCCTGGTCGTCGTCGCCAGCCAGCCGGGCAGCGCCGCTGCCTCCCTGAGGCTGCCGATGTTCTCGACCAGCAGCAGCCAGACGCTCTGGCCGACGTCGTCGATGTCCTGGCGGCTCAGCTGGAAGCGCTGGCAGATGGACCACACCAGCGGGGAGTATCGGTCGATGAGTTCGTCCCACGCCCCCTGGTCGCCGTCGCACACCCGGGCGACCAGGGCACTGACCGACGAGTCGTCGCCCATGGCGGGTCCTTTCCAGGCCGGACCGGCCTGCGGGATCGCGTGCCGTAAAAGGGTCATTCCTCCCGTCGGCCGTCCGGCGGGCGGGAAGGTCTGAACACCGAACGTATCGATCCGATCGTCGCAGTATGCGCCAATCTGGTCAGCCATTCTGGTTACTCCGTCGTTGCGTCCGTCCGGCGGACCGTGGTCGGCAAAGAGGCCGTGGGGCGGCTTTCGCCGCCCCACGGCCCAGGGCGGACAGCACGACGGCGACCCGGGCCGTGCTGCCTTGACCCCCCCGGGGGGCTCTCGAGTTCATCTCCACTCCCCACCATCAGCGGGGCGGCGCCGGGACGGCTGCCGGGGCATGGCGCGCCAGGCAGTCGGCCGGTTCCTAAAGAGACGGAGGCGCCCGGGGCCGATCTGATACACGCGATTTTCTGGCCGTCGGTCCCCAGGTCAGCGGCGCGGCTGCGGGCGCCGCGCGGACAGCAGCGGTATCGCCGCGATCTTCTCCTCGGTGAGGTCGTCCCAGCAGATGCCGGCGGGCTTGCGGGGGCCGTGCCGGGGGCGGCAGTCGATGACGCGGTCGGGCGTGACGATGAGGTCAACCGGCACATCGTGACCGGTGACCGGGATCGCCCCGGCGGGGCACACCTGAAGCTCGTGCACGGTCGTGACGCACACGGTGCCGGCGCCGATCAGCCCGGCCGCCGTGGCCAGCGCGAATTCGAGGTCGGCGAACCCGCCGCCCTTGCCCAGCCTGGCGCCGTCCTCGCTGGCCGCGACCGAGCCCATCACCACCAGGTCGACCGGCTCCAGTTGCGCGAGCGTGACCCGCCGTGCGGAGCGGGCCGCCCCGCTGATCGACGCGGCCTTGCGCGGTGACTCGGTGAGGTGCGCCGGGTCCAGGGCGAAGAACGGCTCGTCTGCGGCGAGCCGGGGGACGGCCATGTACACGGTCTTGCCGTCCTCGAGCGCGCGCTGCCGCACCGGCCACTGCGCCGCGTCCGGGTTGGCCTTCAGCGTCCGCGCCGACTGCCACTCCGGCAGGCCGCGCAGCCGCTCGGCGGCGGCCTCGGCACCGGTGAAGTTCGGGATCCGCCCGGCCGCTCCGGGGAAGCGGGCCACCTTTGCCGCGCGCATCTGCGACCACACCTCCTCGCGCAGCGCGGCCTTTGCTTCCAGGACGTCGGCGGGGCCGCCGGCGTCACGGTCGTGGCGGGGGACGGGACGGGGCATGACCCAATCAGGCCTCGCTGGGCGGGACCGTGCCGCCGCTGCGCCAGTACTCCCCGCCGGACCGGGACAGGAAGTCCTCGTCCACGAGGTACCGGCGCAGCGCGGCGTAGTCGCCGTGAACGGACCGCAGGAACAGGCTGACCCGGCGCTCCGGGCAGCGCACGCCCGGGCTCGAACGCCTGGGCAACCTTGTCCAGCAGCAGGCGGCGCCGCGCGTGCCTCGCCGGGAGGGCCTCGATCGTGCCGTCGCCGAGGAACACCCGCAGCTGCGGATCGCTGGCCAGCGCGTCAAGGACGGCCGCAGGGTCGAGATCGGGCATGACCACATTCTCCATCACGCCGGCCCGATCGCCCGAGGGGTTTTCGCCCCGGCGCACCCCGCGGCCAGCGCGATCCAGAGCAGCTCGATCCCCAGGAAGATCCGCTCGTACAGCCCGCCCGGGGCGTGCGGGTGCCCGAACGCCGCGCCGAGCAGCAGGAACGCCACGGCCCCGGCCACGGACACCGCGAGCAGCGCGGTAGCGGCGGTACGCCACGCCGGGTCGGCCATGAGGCCGGCGGAGATCAGGACCGTGCCGACCGCGACGCAGGCGAACGCGATGAACGCCAGCACTAGGTGGACGACGCCGCTCCAGGTCAGCGGCTGCCCTTCGAGGTCGTCGGCAAAGAACGCGAGCAGCCCCGAGCACACCGCCCACGCAGCGAGCAGGGCGAGCCCGCCGCGGATGCGGCCGTCCGGGCGTGCGGCGCGGTACAGCGCCGCGGCGGCGGCGAGGGACAGCGCGCAGCGCAGCAGGAAGTTCAGGTCCATCACCCAGAACCACGGGCCGCGGCCGTAGTCGCTCTCCGCGTTGTAGACGAGGCTGTATCCCGGTCGCAGGAACGCCAGCAGCACGTCGATGGCCACGTAGCCGGCCAGGCCGGCCAGGGCGAGCCAGGCCAGCGGCCTGACGTGGCTGCGACCGCGCCGGGGTGCGGCCGGAGCGAGCGTCTGAGAAGAAGAGCAACCTGGTTGCATATCTGGAGTATGCTCGGCTGATGGCACCGCGGTCAATGGCCGGCTACCCGTTCGGCGATCTTCTGGCGCTGGCCCGCCAGAGCTGGATCGGCGAGATGGCCCGGCGCCTTGCCCGGCAGGGCTATGCCGACTACCGGCGCAGCGACGCGGCCGCGACACGTCTCCTGCTGCCGGGCCCCGTCCCCGTGGGCCGGCTCGGGGCCGCGCTGGGCGTGACCCGGCAGGCGGCCCGCAAGGTCGCCGACGGCCTGCAGCAGCGCGGCTTCGTCACGACCGCCCGGGACCCTCGCGACTCCCGCCAGGTCAACGTGATGCTCACCCCGGCGGGCCGGGAGTACGCCCGGTCCGTGGTCGCCGTGATCGGGGAACTCAACCGCGAGGTGCGGGAACGGGTCGACCCGGCCCAGCTCGCCGCGGCCGACGCCGTGCTGCGCGCGGTCCTGTTCGACGACAGCGCCAGGCAGCGAGCCGGGCGCCTGGCGCGGCCGGGCTGAGTGCCGCGGCAGCGGTCAGGCGACCCGGCGCCAGCCCCGCTCGCCGGCCTTCCAGCGGGCGATGGCCCGGTGCTGGCTGACGAGCTTGACCTCCCGCAGCCGTGAACGGTGGCGGCGCATCGCCCGCTTGGCTCCGATCATCCCGCTGGCGGGCGAGGCTTGCGGCAGCTCATGCTTGGCTCCGGACTGCTCGACCAGGATCAGGCTGGCTGGCCGGGTGTCGGTGGCCAGATCCTTGCGCTCGCTCACGATTCTTAGACTCCGGGCAAGCCGGGACGGTTCCCAATATGTTGTGTCAAGCCCTGCGCAGCGCGAGCGCGGACAGCAGCCCATCCCGGCGTCCTCGGGGAGGTCGGCGTCCGCGTAGAGCGGGCCGCGGATGCCGGGCGGCGACGCCTGGCGCACGATCGGTTAGCTCACCGCTGGCTGCCGCGGCGGGTATGGAGCTACCCGCGCCCGCATGCCAAGATCGGTCAGGGCGGCAGCCCCGGTCGGGGCAGGGGCGGCGGCGCCGCGCGGCTGGCGGCTGGGAGGATCGGACCATGCGAGTCGTCGTTGTAGGCCACCACGAAGAGGATTCCGCCGGGTTCATCGGCGAGGCGTTCGAGGCACGTGGCGCCGAGCTCAGCCTCAGCCTGTTCCCGAAGGAGGATCTGCCCGCGCTCGGCGGCGTCGATCACGCTGTGGTCCTCGGCGCGGTATGGGCGGTGTACGACGACAGCCCGGAACGGGCCTGGGTCGCCGACGAACTGGCCTGGCTGCGGCGGGCCGACGAGGCCGGGGTGCCGGTGCTCGGGATCTGCTTCGGCGGGCAGGCGCTGGCCGCCGCCCTGGGCGGCCGCGTGGAGGCCGCGCCCCGCAAGGAAATCGGCTGGTCGGTTATTGAGTCGTTCGACGAGGAACTGGTGCCGGCGGGCCCCTGGCTCGAGTTCCACGGCGACCGGTTCTTCCCGCCCGCGCAGGCGACCGTGCTCGCCCGCAACGCGGTCGGGGTGCAGGCGTTCTCGCTGCGCCAGCACCTGGGCGTGCAGTTCCATCCCGAGCCCGACGGCGCGCTGCTCGCCAAGTGGCTGGACGCCGGCGGCCGGGCAGAGGCCGAGCGGGAGGGCGCCGACCCGGACCGGTTCCTGGCCGAAACGTACGCCCAGGAACCGGCAGCGCGCCGGCGGGCCGACACGCTCGTCGCTGCCGCGCTGCGCATCGCCGCGCAGGCTCAATCCGGGAAATCCGGGCAAAACCGCCCGTAACACACCGCCTTTGCCGCCGGGCTGGCGCGATCCAGGCCGGTGGTGGGCACCACGCTGGTGCTGTTGGAACAGCGCGGGCACCACGACCGTGTTGCGGCGCCCGCCGGGGCGGTCGCCAGCACGGTGGTGGGCACCACGCTGTTGTTGTGCGGGCCGCGGTCCGGTCAGCTGGCGGCCAGGCGTTCACAACGCGCGTGCAGTTCCGGGACGACGTCCTCGGCCTCGGGCTTCATCAGAACGCTGCGCAGGATCCTGGCCCCGTCACGGTCACCGACCACGCCCGGGTGGCGCCCGGTGAGCGCGTCCGCGGTCACCCGGAGCGTGCTGAGGAACACCGGATGCGCCTTGTCCGCCATGCCCTCGGCCAGCATCCGCGCGCTGGCCTCGTCGATCGCCGACATCGTGAGCGGGCGGGCGGACGGGAAGTAGCTGACGATATCCAGCTCCGGGGGCTGGTACAGGTCCAGCACGGCGGAGTCGGCGAGCAGGCTGGCCCAGCTCAGGGCGGCCCGGCGGCAGGCCGCCAGCACCCGGCCGAGCCCGTCCGGCGTGGGCGGCAGCAGCTGGAAGGTCAGCCACAGGGCGGCGGCGGCCGCACCGGCCCTGGAGCACTCCAGGCTGATCTCGCCCAGGTGCAGCTCGTCCGAGGTGAAGTAGGTGTACGGGGATTCGTGCAGGTAGAAGCGGCCCACATCGGGGTCGCGGAACAGCACGGCCCCGCACCCGTAGGGCTGCAGACCGTGCTTGTGCGGGTCGACCACCACGGAGTCGCAGTCCGCGATCGCCCGCCACGGCGCCGGGTCGATGCCGAGACCCTCGGCCCCGGCCAGCAGCGTGAAGAAGCCCCCGTAGGCGGCGTCGACATGGACCCGGGCGCCGTGCGCGCGGGCGATCGCCAGCACCTCGCGCACCGGGTCGACGGCGCCGAGGCCGGTCGTGCCCGCGGTCGCCACCACGGTCCCCACGCGGCCGCCGGCCAGCAGCGCGTCGAGCGCGCCGAGATCCAGCCGCCCGCCGCCGTCCACCGGGACCGCGATCCCCTCCACGCCGAGCACGCCGCACATCCGCGAGTGGGTGTAGTGCGCGTCCGCGCTGTAGGCGACGGCGCGCCCCGGGTGCAGCTCGCGGGCGATGTAGAGCGCCTCCAGGTTCGCGATCGTGCCGCTGGTCGTCAGGTGGCCGAGGTGCGTGGCCAGACCGAACATCCCAGCAAGCTGCGCCACGGCCTCCTTCTCCATCTGCGCGGTCGCCGGCCCGCCGTCGAGCGCGTGGTTGTTCGGGTTGATCAGCATCGCGGCCAGGTAGCCAGCGACCGCCGCGGGGTGCGGGGGCTTCAGCATCTGCCCTGCGTAGGACGGATGGAAGAACGGGTAGTTCTCGCGCAGCCGCTCCGCAAAAGAACGGAACGCCCGGGCGAACTGCTCGTCGCTGATCAGCAGCGACCCGTGCGGCTCCCACGGCTCGAACGTGGCCTGCCAGTCCTCGACCGCGTCCACGCCATCGCTGAGCCAGCTCCGCAGGTCCACCTGTCTACTCCCATCAGGCCAGGTCATGTCACGCTATGGAACCATGGAGCACTACATCCTCACCCTGCGGTGCCAGGATCGGCCGGGAATCGTCCGCTCCCTCGCCGAGGGAATCGTCCAGGCCAAGGGCAACATCCTGGAAAGCGCGCAGTTCTCCGACCCGCCTACCGGCCTGTTCTGCATGCGGACCTCGTTCGAGAGCCCCGAAGAGGACACCAGCGCGATCGCCGGCCTGGTGGCCGGCGCCGTGTCGCGGTTCCGGCCGGTGCTCAGCCTTCGCCGGGAGTCGAGCCGCCGGAAGGTGCTCGTGATGGTTTCCCGGTTCGACCACTGCCTGCGTGACCTGCTGTACCGCTGGGACATCGGGGAGCTCCCCGCGGACGTGCGGCTGGTGGTGTCTAATCACGAGGCCTGCCAGCCGCTCGCCGAGCGGTACGGCCTGCCCTATCACCGGATCCCGGTGACCGCGGACACCAAGCCCGAGGCCGAGCGGCGGCTGCTCGAACTGGTCGCCGAGCACGAGATCGACGTCGTGGTGCTGGCCAGGTACATGCAGGTGCTCTCCGACGACCTCTGCCGCAGGCTGGAAGGCCGGATCATCAACATCCACCATTCGTTCCTGCCGGGATTCAAGGGCGCACGGCCCTATCACCAGGCCCACGAGCGGGGCGTCAAGCTCATCGGGGCGACGGCGCACTTCGTCACCCCGGACCTGGACGAGGGCCCGATCATCGAGCAGGACGTGGCCAGGGTCGGTCACGCGCACAGCCCCGAGCAGCTCGTCGCGATCGGCCGCGACGTGGAGCGGCTGGTGCTCGCGAGGGCGGTGCGCCTGTACGCCGAGGACCGGGTGCTGCTGGTCGGCGCGCGCACGGTGGTGTTCGGCTGACCCTCAGCCCTGGGTGACGGCCAGGTCGTACAGGGCCTGCGCGTTCTGGCCGAACGCCGCGGAGTAGGACACGTCGGGCGAGTCCCCGCCCTGCTCGTAACCGCCGATGACGCCGACGACGGTCCCGTGGCCGCCAGGGCCGGGGCCGCCGGCGCCGGCCAGCAACGGGCTTCCGCTGGTGCCCACCGTGAAGTCGTCGCAGTCGAACTGGGTCTGCGTGGCACTGAACATGGTCGTGCGGTTCTGGCAGATGATCGGCTGGTTCTGGGCATCCGGGTAGCCGATCACGCGCACGATGTCGGCAGGCGGGTCACCGGTCCCCAGTTTCTCGGCGCCGGTGATGCTTTCGAGCGACGTGTGACCGGACTGTGCCACGGTGAGGAAGGCGAAATCGTCGTCAGGGTTGGCGTCGGCCGCCCACGCCGAGTCGACGAAGATGCGGGTGACCGGCCAGATCCCGGCGGGCGTTGCGCCGTCGGCGTATCCCGGGACGAAGGCGATTCCGGATGGGCTGGTCTCCGAAATGCCCGCCATGCAGTGCGCGGCGGTGAGGATGAGATTCCCCTGCGGGCTGTTCACCACGCTCGCGGTGCAGAAGTGCGAGCCGAGGCGGCCGTTCCGGACGGTGAACAGCGCGCCGACCGTCGGGGTCCCGCTGAACGGGATCGGGGTCGCCAGCGCCGTCAGCCGCATCTCCGTCGGCGCGGCATTCGTCGGGAGCACCACGGTGATGGCAATCGTGAGGATCAGCGCAGCCAGGATCCACGCCGCGTTAAGCCACCGGCTTATGGCTTTACGTAGCATCTGCCCACCTTGCGCGTTCCCTCCTGCTTGCCGGATAACGTTGCCGGATAACGATTGTGCTCACCACGGATTAAGGCAGCCTCAGGCTGCTATGTAAAGATCCTCCGTGAAACCTGCGTGCTTGCTGAGGCGCGATGTGCGTCATGCGGTCAGCAGCCGGATCGGGTTGCCGGCGAGGAACGCGAGGATGGCCTCCACCGCGCCCGAGTAAAAGGCCTGGTAGCTGCCGGCGGTGACGTAGCCGATGTGCGGGGTGAGCAGGGTACCCGGCGCCGTGCGCAGCGGATCGCCGGGAGGAAGTGGCTCGGTATCGAACACGTCCAGGCCGGCCCCGGCGATCCGCCCCGCGCGCAGCGCGCCGACCAGGGCGGCCTTGTCGACCACCGGGCCGCGAGAGGTGTTGACCAGGTACGCGGTCGGCTTCATCAGCGCCAGGTCGGGCTCGCCGATCAGTCCGCGGGTGCGCTCGCTGAGCCGGACGTGGATGGTCACCACGTCCGCCGTGCGCAGCAGGGTTTCCTTGGGCACGGCCTCGACGCCGGCGGCCGCAGCCGCGGCGGGATCGAGGTTCTGGCTCCAGGCGATCACCCGCATGCCGAACGCCTGGCCGACCGTGGCCACCTGGCGGCCGAGGTTGCCGAGGCCGATCACGCCGAGGGTGGCACCGGCCAGGTCGGTGCCGACCGTGTGGCCCCACCGGCCGGCCCGGACACCGGCGTCCTCCGCGGCGACGTGCCGTGCCAGCCCCAGGATGAGCGCCCAGGTCAGCTCCGCAGCCGGCTGCGCCCGGCCGGCGGTGCCGGACACCGTGATGCCAAGCTCCGTCGCGGCCTCGGTGTCGATGTGGGCGGTGCCCATGCCGGTGCTGACGAGCAGGCGCAGCCTGGGCAGCCGCTCCAGGATCCCGCGGCGGAACCGGGTTCGCTCGCGCATCGCCACGACCGCGTCGAACGGCGCCAGCCGCTCGACGAGCCGGTCGGCCACTGCGACGTGATCTGTGAACACCGTCACCTCGGCCTTGCCGCCAAGCTCGTGCCACGGCCCGAACTCCCGGGCGGCGTTCTGGTAGTCGTCGAGCACGGCCACCTGGAGCGCCGTTGCGGTCATGCGACTCCTCCCCGTGTACTACCCGGTCACTGAAAGATATCGGTCGATCAGGTCGTTGCGGAACTTTCCCGCTGGGTCGAAGCAGTGCATGAGCTGCCGGAAGTCGCCCAGCCTCGGGTACAGGCCGGGCATGGCACGCGGGCTGGTGCGGAAGAGCTTGCCCCAGTGCGGCCGGGCGTCCAGCGGCGCGAGGCGCTCCTCGATGAGCGACAGCACCGGTGCCACCGCAGCCCAGTCCTTGACCCAGGTGAAGTGGAAGGCGACGGTGTCCCGCAGGTAGCTCGGGCTCAGCCACGCCCGGTCGGCGGCGACCGTTCGGACCTCGCAGATCCGCAGGACCGGTGCCATCCGGCCGGCGATCGGGCGCAGCGCGTCCAGCCCGTCGATCGCGTTTGCCCGCGGCAGCAGGTACTCCGACTGCAACTCGTCCCCGGAGCTGGGCGTGAACTCCAGCCGGAAGTGCGGCAGCCGCTCGTGCCACGGCCCGGGCACCCCCAGCTGCTGCGTGCAGTGCTCCGGGGGCATGCCGGGCACCGGATGCCGGGGACCGTCCGCCAGCCGGCCGCCCATCCACCGCGGCTCAGCGGCCCATGAGTCCGCGGCGCCGGCCCGGCGTTTCAGCCATACCTGGCGGAACCGGGCACGGCGCCAGTCGGTGAACAGGCTCACGCTGTACCCGCTGGCCACGATCTCATCGAAGTTCCCGGTCACCTGCGCCCACGGCAGGTCCTCGTAGACGTACTGGCGGACCTGGAAGGCAGGCTCGGCGGCCAGCGTCAGCCGCGAGACGATGCCGAGGGCGCCAAGGCCAACCACCATGCCCGGGAACCGGCCGGGGTCGCTCTCGCGGCTGGCCGTCACCAGATCGCCCTCGGCCGTGACCATCTCGACGGCCGTCACGGCCGTCGCCAGGTTCCCGTTGTGCTCGCCCGAGCCGTGGGTGCCGGTGGCGCACGCGCCCACGACCGAGATATGCGGCAGCGACGCCAGGTTGTGCAGGGCCAGCCCCGCCGCGTTGAGCACCACGGCCAGCTCGCCGTAGGCGAGGCCGCCGCCGACCGTGACCTCGGAGCGGGCCGTGTCGACGTCGATCAGCCGCGGCAGCCCGGCCAGGGAGACCAGATCGCCCGGGGAGTCCGCGATCCGGCTGAACGAATGGCCGGTGCCCAGCGCGCGGATCCGTTTGCTGCCCGCCACCACCTGCCGCAGCTGCGGCACCGATGACGGCCGGTACAGGCGCCCAGCGCTGAACGTTACGTTACCCGCCCAATTTGTCCGGACGCCGGGATAGCGCATGCAACGATGGTGTCATGGCGAATGCGGGCCCGCTGCTGCCGGGTGATCCCGACCGGCTAGGCGCCTACCGGCTGTCCGGGCGGCTCGGCCAGGGCGGTCAGGGGACCGTCTTCCTGGGCTGCGCGCCGTCGGGCGAGCGGGTCGCGGTCAAGCTGCTGCACGCCGAGTGGACCAGGGACCCGGTGGCCAGGGCGCGTTTCGCCCGCGAGGTTGCCGCGGCCGGAAAGGTCGCGCCGTTCTGCACCGCGGCCATCATCGACGCGCAGCTCGACGGCGACAAGCCGTTCGTGGTGAGCGAGTTCATCGACGGCCCGTCGCTGCACGCGGTGGTCGCGACGGACGGGCCGCTCGCGGGCTCGGCGCTGGATCGGCTTGCCGTCGCCACGGCGACGGCCCTGTCAGCGATTCACCAGGCTGGCGTGGTCCACCGCGACTTCAAGCCGGGCAACGTGCTCATGGGGCCGGACGGCGTGCGGGTCATCGACTTCGGCATCGCCCGTCACGGCGACGCCACGGCGACGCTCACCAGCCAGGTGTTCGGCACGCCCGGGTACATGGCGCCCGAGGTGGTGCGCGGCGAGCCCGCCGGGCCGCCGGCCGACGTGTTCGCCTGGGCGGCGACGATCGCCTTCGCGGCGACCGGGCAGTCGCCGTTCCACGCGACCAACATGGCCGCGATCATCCACCGGGTCACCCAGGGCGAGCCTGACCTCGCCGCGCTCACCGGTCACCTGCGCGGCCTCGTCGCCGACTGCCTGGCAAAGGATGCGGCCGCCCGGCCAACAGCGGTCGACCTGCTTATGCGCCTGCTGCGCCACGTGCCCCCGGTCTCCCGGCCGCTGCAGGCGGCCGGGGTCCACGCGGCTGGGGCTGGCGCGGCCGTGATCGCGGCGCCGGAGCAGGACTGGCGGGAGACCCAGGCACCGCCGCCTGCGCCCCCGTGGGCCGCCGGGCCCACCGTCCCGCACGGGGGCGCTGGCTACCGCATGCCGCAGCCGGCGCCCGCCCGGCGCAGGCCCGGCGGCCATCCCGGCGCCTGGGTGGCCGCGGTCATCGCGGGACTCGCGCTTATCGCTATCGGCGGCCTGCTTGTGCCCCGGCTGATCGCGGGTCCGTCACCTGCAGGGACACCGGCCCCGCGGGCGTCGGCCCCGCCGGCGCAGGGCCGGCGGACGCAGGCCCCGCGGACGTCGGCTTCGCATTCCCCGCGGGCCGGCAAGCACCAGCGGGGGGTCCCGGCGCACGCGATCCCGGCCAGGTTCGCCGGGACCTGGACCGGTTCCGCGGTCCAGGTCGACGGCCTCGTCACGCGGTGGTCGGCGACCCTGGTGCTGCCCGAAGGCGCGACCTCGGGCAGCTTCACGATCCCCGCGATCCCCTGCTCCGCCACGGCCACGGTCACGCAGGTGACGCTGATCAGCGTCGTCCTCAGGGAGCGGATAAAGGGGAATCCCTCGGGTAGATGCGCTCCGTCAGGCACCATCACCCTGATCCTCACCGGCGCGTTCCGGGCCAGGATGCTCTGGCAGGACGCGCGCGACCACGCCAACGTCGCGACGGGGGTCCTGACCCGCGGCTGACAGAGAGGGGGCGTTGTGGCCAGGTTGCGGGGGAGTCGGCGGCGCGGGCCAGGCAGCGGCGCCGCGCGGGTCGTCGTCGTGGGCATGGGTTTCGCCGGCCTGGCGACGGTCAGCAGGCTGGCTGGCGCGGGCATGCAGGTCACGCTCGTTGACCGCAACATCTACAGCACGTTCCAGCCCCTGCTGTACCAGGTGGCGACCGGGGGCCTCAACCCGAGCGACGTCGCGTACCCGCTGCGCGGATTCGCGCACAAATACCGGGCCCGTTTTGTGCACGGCGAGGTCGTCCGCATCGACGACGCCGCGCGGAAGGTCACCCTGGCGGACGGCGCCGCGCTGGACTACGACTACCTCGTCCTGGCCACCGGCGTGTCGGCCGCCTACTACGGGGTGACCGGGGCCGAGAAGCACAGCCTCGCGCTCTACACCCGGGCCGATGCGATCGCGCTCCGTGACCGCATCATGGCCGGCCTGGAGCTGCTCAGCGCCTCCGCGCGGGGGCGGGATGCCACGATCATCGTGGTGGGGGGCGGCGCGACCGGCGTCGAGCTCGCGGGCACCCTGGCCGAGCTGCGGAACATCGCCCTGGCCTCCGCGTTTCCCGACATCGACCGCTCCCGGGTGCATATCAGGCTGGTCGAGCAGGCGCCCTCCCTGCTCGCACCGTACGTCCCGTCGCTTCGCGAGTACGCCCACCAGCAGCTGCTGAACCGGGGGGTCGAGGTCCGGCTGGGCGCGACGATCAAGGAGATCACCGCGGACGAGGTCGTGCTGGCCGGCGGGGAACGGATGTCCAGCAACGTGACGGTGTGGGCGGCCGGGGTCACCGGGCCCGAGGCGGTCGGGGACTGGGGCCTGCCGCAGGGGCGCGGCGGCCGCATCGAGGTAGGCCCCGACCTGCGGGTCCGCGGGCATGACCGCGTCTTCGCGATCGGGGACATCGCGCTGACCGAGGACCAGCCGCTGCCGCAGCTCGCGCAGCCCGCGTTGCAGATGGGCAGGTTCGCGGCCGCGCAGATCGCCAGCCTTGAGGGCGGGCGGCCCACCGCACGGTTCGCCTACCACGACAAGGGGATCATGGCCACGATCGGCCGGCGTTCCGCGGTCGTGCAGCTGCCGCACCACGTGCATGTCCGCGGCACCCTGGCCTGGTTCGCCTGGCTCGCCCTGCACCTGGTCACCCTGCTCGGCAACCGCAACCGGCTCTCCGCGATGATCAACCTCTCCTACCGCTACCTGAGCTGGGGCCACGGCGGGGCGGTGATCGTGGACAGCGACCCTCCGGCCTTCTGATTCATGCCCGCAGCCTGGCCGCCCGCCGCGCGGCATAGGCCCAGAGGCCGGCGGCCAGGCCCCCGCCGATCACGACCGCACGGGCCAGCGCCCCGCCGTGCGGGGTGCCAAGCGCGCTGGACAGCAGCGCGGTCATCGGCACGACGGCCAGCACCGGACCCCAGGCCGACCAGAAGATGATCTTGATTGCGGCCGTGTTGCCGTACGGGGTGTCAACACCGGCGAACATGTCCGGCGAGAACTCCCCGCGGAACACGTTGACCAGCGCCCCGGCGACCAGGAGTGGGACGGTCACCGCCAGCAGGAGCAGGAACCTCGGTTCGCCGGCCACGACCGACGCCACGGCCACCGGCACGCCCGCGACCACGAGCAGCACCAGGCAGGGCACGGCCCCGTGCCACCAGGCAAGAGACGCGAACCGGAACGGAAGCTGCTCCGAGCGGCGGACGTCCTCCGCGTCCAGCCTGGCTCCCTCGCACAGCCAGGCGGCGGCGAGGTACCCGAGGCTGAGCGCGCACCCCACCGGCAGCAGCGATGCCTGGCCCCGGTGGCCGGCCGCGGCGAGGATGCCGGCCGCGAGCAGCGCCAGCGCCACCGCCCCGGCCAGCCGGGCCGGCGTCCTGGCGACGGCGAGCAGGTCCCGCCAGAGCAGGACGAGTTCCCGCCGCCGGGGCGGGCGGAGCCGGAAGCTGGCCCGGCGGCGGACCGCGGCGCGGCCGTAGGCGTTGGCCACCCCCCGGGTGTCCATGTTCAGCACCGCCGCCGACATCGCCCCCATCGTGGCAGCCCGGTCCCGCAGCGCGATCCCGGGCACGCCGGCCGCGGCACGGTGCCCGGCGGCCACCGCGCCCAGCGCCGCCACGCCGAGCAGCGCGGTCGCCAGCGGCCATAGCGGCGCGGCACCGCCAGCCAGGCCGACCATGCCTTGCCAGGCCCACCCCCACGGCCCCGACCATGCAACCACGGTGGCCGCCACGGCGGGCGGCCTGCCGACCGCCGCCCACGCGGCCATCCCGGCGAACACCGCGGCGGCGGCGAGCGCGGCCTGGCTCGCCCCGCGCAGCCAGCGCCAGCTTGCCCGGTAGCGCTCCACCAGGCAGGCCAATCCCGTGCCCAGGGCGAACAGCAGTGCCGTCGACGCCATCCCCGCGCCGATCAGCCGCGCCGCGCTGCCGGTGGTGTGGCCGCCGAGCCCGAACCCGACCAGCGTCGCGGCCGGGACGATGCCCACCGCGGCGCCGGCCAAGGTCGTCGCCATCGCGGAAAGCCGGAACCTCGGCCGCAGCAGCCGTGCCCGGTCCACCGGAGTGCCGAGCAGCCAGTCAACGGTCGGCTGCGGCAGGGTGACCGGGCCGCGCCACTGCGCATCGCGCACCAGCACCAGCAGCACCACGAGCGCCAGCGCGGCGGTCCCGTACGGCGCCGCGTGCAGCGCATGAGCGGCGCCGGCCCCGGCCGGCGGCGGGTGGCGCAGTGCGCGGAACGCCGCGGCGATCTGCTCGCCGCCGTACAACGCGACCGCGAGCACGATCACGTAGATCCAGAACGCGGCGTCGCCGGCCCGCTTCCTCGCCCGGCCCCGGCGCAGTTCGCGCAGCAGCGCGATCGTGGGCCTGGTGCTGTCCGGTACCGCGATGGCCTCACGCGTGATCGTCACTGGATCACCGCCAGCACCGCGTCCGGCGCTCCCTCCCCGACGACAACGCCGTCCCGCAGCACCAGGACATGGTCGGCGACGGCCGCGGCGAGCTCGACGTGGTGGGTGGCGACCAGCAGCGCCGCGCCCGCCCGCTTCTCGGCGCTGAGCAGCCCGGCCAGCCAGCGGCGGGCCGCCGGGTCCAGCCGCTGCTCGGGCTCGTCGAGCACGATCAGCCTGCGCGGCCGGACGAGCATCGCCGCCAGGTGCAGGGCCTGCTGCTGGCCGCTGGACAGCGAGCCGGGGAGCGCACCCGCGTGACCGGCCAGGCGGCATTCGGCCAGGGCCCGGTCGACCAGGCCGTCGCGGCCGCGGCCGGCGCCGTGGGCGACCGCGACAAGCTGCAGGTGCTCGCGGACGGTCAGGTCGGGGTAGGCGCTCACCATGTCGCCGACGACCGCCACCTCGGCCCTAATCACCGGGTCGTCCTCGGTCAGCCCGCGGCCGGCGTAGACGACCTGGCCGGCGGTTGCGGTGTCCCGGCCCGCCGCGATCCGCAGCAGGGTGGACTTGCCCGACCCGTTCGCGCCCATCACGGCGACGCACCGCCCCGGCGCGACGGCCAGGTCAACCGGGCTGAGGGCGGCGCGCTCGCCGTACAGGCGGCTGACCCCGGTCAGGGTGAGCAGCGGCGGGGGATTCGCGGGCGCCACGTCCGTAAGTTCACCACACCGGCCTGCCTGCCGTGGCCCAGGACCGCACCCGGGCTCGCCGTAGCGCACGTTGTGCCGTACGGTCTAGCGCCATGGCCGATCCCACAGCCCCCGCCGGCCCGGACGTCGTGCTGCGAGCCCAGGGCGTTGACCTGGTCCGCGACGGGAAGCTGATCCTCGCCCAGGTGAACGTGACGATCCGGGCCGGGGAGCACTGGGCGCTGCTCGGGCCGAACGGGGCGGGCAAGAGCACGCTGCTGCAGATCATGGCGACGTACGCGCACCCGACGCGGGGGCAGATGGACATCCTCGGGCACCGCCTGGGGCGGGTCAACGTGTTCGATCTCCGCCCGCGGATCGGCCACGTGAGCCCGCACCACAGGGTGGAGCCGTCCCGCCGGGTCCGCGACGTCGTGCTCACCGGGGTCACCGGCACGATCGAGCTCGCGCAGTACTGGGTGCCCGGCGAGGCCGAGCTGTCCCGCGCCGCGGCGCTGATCGATCTGATGGGCCTGCGCCGGCTGGCAGTCGCCCGCTGGCGGGTGCTCTCCCAGGGGGAGCGCGCCCGGGCGCTGATCGCGCGGGCGCTGATGGCCGAGCCCCGCCTGCTGCTGCTGGACGAGCCAGCGGCCGGGCTGGACGTCGCCGGCCGCGAGCAGCTGCTAGCCAGCATCGACGAGCTGCGGGAGCGCCACCCGAGCCTGGCCACCGTGCTGGTCACGCACCATCTGGAGGAGCTGCCGTCGAGCACCTCGCACGCGATCCTGCTGCGCGCCGGCAGGCTGCTGGCCGCCGGGCCGGCCGCCGACGTGCTCACCACCGAGCTGGTCAGTGCCTGCTTCGACTACCCGGTGGCGATCGCCAGGCACGCGGGCCGCTGGGCATCGATCGCCGGCGCCATCTGGTGACGCCAGGCCCCGTGATTAGTTTTCTTGAACGTTACGACCGTGCCCGGTCAGCCCGCCGAGGGCGGTGTCGACCACCGCGCGCACGAAGCGCTCGCTCAGCGGCGCGTGGCCGTGCAGCAGCCGGTGGTACAGCGGGCCGTAGACCATGTCGATCGCGACCTCGATGTCGGTGTCCGGCGGGATCTCGCCCCGCTCGGCGGCCCTGCGGAAGATCCCCCGTGCCTGCTCGCGCCGCGGCTCGACGAACCGGGACTGGTAAACCTGGGCGAACGCCGGGTCGGTCTGCGCCTCGGTGATGAGCGCGGCGATCACGCGGCCGTAGGGCCTGCTGCCGGCCAGGCGGGCCCAGGGGCGCAGCAGCGACAGCAGGTCGCCGCGGAGCGACCCGGTAGCGCGTGGCGACGGCGCTGCGGCGGCCCACTCGCTGTACAGCGCGTCGAGGGCGAGCGTCTCCTTGGTTGGCCACCAGCGGTAGATCGTGGCCTTGCTGACGCCCGCGCGCTCCGCGACGGCGTCCATGCTGACCTCGGACAGCCCGCGCGCCAGGAGCAGCTCGGCGGCCGCCTCGAGGATGGCCACCCTGGCCTTCTCGCTGCGCGGCCGCCCGCGCCGCTGCGCCTCGGCCACGCCTGCCGTCGCGTTCCGGCCGGTATCCATCACTAAACTATACCGTAAGTTTTCTATCCGTCGAGGATGGCCCGGCCGTCACCGCCGTTCGCCAGTAGGCTGTTCGCACCATGAACGATGACCCCGCCGACACGTTCCAGCCGTCCTTCTGGGCGGCCAAGCGGGTGCTGGCGCGCGCCTCGGCGAACGCTTTCGCCCGGCACGGGGTGCACGAGGGACAGCAGTACCTGCTGCGCTGCCTGTGGGCCGAGGACGGGATGGCGCCTGGCGAGCTGGCCAGGCGCCTGGGCCTGGCCACGCCCACGGTGACCCGCGCAGCCGCGCGCATGGAAGCGGCCGGGCTGCTGCGCCGGGTGCCGCACGAGCGGGACCGGCGGCTGGTGCGGCTGTTCCTGACCGACCGCGGGCGGGTCCTGGAGAAGGAGATCGACCGCGAGGTCGCGATGCTCAGCGAGCGCGCTCTCGCCTCGCTCGACCAGTCGGAGCGGGTTGCCCTGGTCCGCTACCTCGACTGCATCCGCGAGAACCTCGCCTGACGGCGCCCACCCCCTGGCACGGCCCCGCGTGGCGGCAGCCGGGAGGATGTGGGCATGACGACAACGATTCTGCGCAACGCGTCCGTGCTCGATGCCGAGCGGGCGGAACTGGCGGAGGGCCAGTCGGTGGTGGTCGAGGGCGGCCGGATCGCGGACGTCGGCCGCGGTCTGACGGGCCCGGACGACGCGGTGGTCGTCGACGTGGCCGGCCGGACGGTGATGCCGGGCCTCATCGACGCGCACACGCACCCCGCGATTGTGGACCAGGAGCTCTTCGACATGGCCGAGTGGCCGCCCACGTACGTGGCCGCGCGGGCGAGCCGCGCGCTGGCCGGGATGCTCGCGCGGGGGTTCACCTCCATCAGGGACGTGGGGGCCGGCGAGATCGGGCTGGCCCGGGCCGTGGAAGAGGGCTACTTCACCGGGCCGCGCATGTTCTACGGCGGGAAGCAGCTGACCCAGACGGGCGGCGCGGGGGACTGGCGGGCACCGAGCCGGCGGGTCTACGACGACAACTACTACTCGCCGGCGATCGGGGTGATCTGCGACGGGGTGCCCGAGGTCCGGCGGGCCGTCCGGGAAGAGGTGCGCCGCGGCGCGCACCACATCAAGGTGTACCTGAGCGGGGCGGTCGACTCGCCGAGCGACCGGGTGGACTCCACGCAGTTCTCGGTCGAGGAACTGAACGCGATCGTGGAGGAGGCCACGGCCGCCAACATCTACGTCACCGGCCACGCCTACACCTCGCGGGCGATCAACCGCGGCCTGGAGTGCGGCGTGCGCTGCATCGAGCACGGCAACCTGATGGACGCCAGCAGCATCCCGCTGTTCCAGAAGCATGGCGCGTTCTACGTGCCGACGATCGTGACCTACCACGCGCTGACAGACCGGGCGCGGCGCGGGCTGCTGCCCGCCGACATCGAGGTCAAGCTCAAAGAGGTGATCGACGGCGCGATCGGTGCGCTGGAGATGGCCCACAAGGCGGGCATCCCGATCGTCTACGGCACCGACCTGTTCGCCGATACGCACGACTGGCAGCTGCAGGAGTTCATCATCCGGTCGCAGGTGCAGCCCCCGGCCGACCTGATCCGCTCCGCGACGACCGTCGCGGCGCGGCTGCTGTGCCGTGCGGGCGAGCTTGGCGTGGTGGCGCCCGGCGCGCTGGCGGACCTGCTGGTGATCGACGGCAACCCGCTGGATGACATCCGGGTGCTGACCACGCCGGAGCAGACGCTGAAGCTCATCATGAAGGAGGGCACGGTCTACAAGAACGAGCTCTGACCTGCCCGTACGGATCACCACGCGCATGCCCGCGCGCTGATGGTATCTTTAGCAGAGCTAAATATTTCCGCGAGGGAGGCCTGTGCGCGCCGCGTCTGCAGCCAGCCGTCTGAAGATCCGCTCAGCAAAGATGGCCGCGTCCCTGCGCCACCGCAACTACCGGCTGTACTTCTCCGGCCAGCTGGTCTCGATGGCCGGGACGTGGATGCAGACCGTGGCGCAGTCGTTCCTGGTCCTCGACCTGACGCACAGCGGCACCCAGCTCGGGCTGACCACGGCGGCCAGGTTCCTGCCGGTCTTCCTGTTCGGGCCCGCGGGCGGCCTGTTCGCCGACCGGATGGACAAGCAGCGGGTGCTCTACGTCACCCAGACCCTGTCCGGGCTGCTCGCCGGCGCCTTCGCGGTCCTGGTCGCCACGCACTCCATCCGGCTGTGGATCATCTACGTGCTGGCCATCGCGCTCGGCTTCGTCAACGTGTTTGACAACCCGACGCGGCAGAGCTTCATCTCCGAAATGGTGCCAGCGGACGACCTGCCGAACGCGGTGACGCTCAACTCGGTCTCGATGAACATGGCCCGCGTCTTCGGGGCCGCGCTGGGCGGGGTGCTCGCCGCCTGGCTCGGGCTCGCCCTGTGCTTCGCGTGCAACGCGGTGTCCTTCGGGGCGGTGCTGATCTCGCTGGTGGCGATGCGCAGGTCCGAGCTGTACCCGGCCCGCCGGGTGCAGCGGGAGCGGCGGCAGATCCGGCAGGGGCTCAGCTACGTGCGCCGGACGCCTGAGCTGCTCATCCCGCTCATCCTGATCGCGGTGATCGGCACGCTGGCCTGGGAGTTCCAGGTCACGCTGCCGCTGATGGCCAGCAAGGTCTTCCACGGGGGCGCCGCCGCCTACGGGGTGATGGCATCGGTCATGGGCGTCGGCGCGGTGATCGGCGGCCTGGTCTCGGCATCGCGGTCGCGTCCGCGGGCGCGCGCCCTGTGCGTGGCCGCGGTCGGCTGGGGCATCGCGATCCTGGCGGCCGCGGCCGCGCCCAGCCTGCCGCTCGAGCTCGCGACCATGCTGTTCGTCGGCTACGGCAGCATCACGTTCAACTCGTTCGCCAAGACCACCCTGCAGCTCGCGGCCAAGCCGACGATGCGCGGGCGGGTCATGGCGCTGTGGGGCCTGGCCTGGCTGGGCTCGACGCCCATCGGCGGGGCCCTCGTCGGCTGGGTCGGCCAGACCGCGGGGGCACGCTGGTCCCTGGTCATCGGCGGGGTGCCGACGCTGGCCTGCGGGCTGGTGGCGCTGCCAGCGCTCAGCCGGATCGATCGCCGCCGCGCCGCTCAGGCGGACGGCGAGCCGCCCGATCTGGCCAGCGGCAAGGCACTCGCGCCGGCCAGCGGGGGGTAGCTCAGGCCGCGGCTGTGGCGTCCGCCGCCCAGCCGATCGCGGGCGCGATCTCGGCGGCGATCGTGGCCAGGATGCGGGCGTTGTAGGCGACGCCAAGCTGGTTCGGCACGGTGAACAGCACCGTGTCCGCGGCGCGCACGGCCTCGTCGGCGGCAAGCTCGGCGGCGATGCGGTCCGGCTCACCGACGTACGTCCGGCCGAAGCGCGCCTCGGTGCCGCCCAGCAGCCCGACCTGGTCGCCGTGCGACTGCCCGCCGAAGTACCTGCGGTCGATGTCCTCGGTGATCGGCAGCACGCTGCGGGACACCGACACGCGCGGCTCGCGTTCCCAGCCCTGCTCCGCCCACGCCTCGCGGTACAGCCGGATCTGCTCCGCCTGCAGCTGGTCGAACGGGACGCCGGTGTCCTCGGTCAGCAGGGTGGAGCTCTGCAGGTTCATCCCGGCCCGCGCCGCCCACTGGGCGGTCGCGCGCGTGCCCGACCCCCACCAGATCCGGTCGGCCAGGCCGGGCGACTGCGGCTGGATGGCGAGGCCGGCGCTGACGCCCGCCATGGCTGGGTCGGTCGTGGCGACCGCCGCGCCGCGGATCGCGTCCAGGAAGATCTCGGCCTTTCGCCGCGCGTAGTCCGCGTCGGTCTGGCCTTCCGGCGGCTGGTAGCCGAACGACTCGGCGCCGCGGAGCGCGATCTCCGGCGATCCCCGGCTCACCCCGAGCTGCAGCCGGCCGCCGCTGATCAGGTCGGCGGCCGCGGCATTCTCGGCCATGTAGAGCGGGTTCTCGTACCGCATGTCGATGACCGCGGTGCCGATCTCGATCCGGCTCGTCCGCGCCGCGATCGCGGACAGCAGCGGGAACGGGGACGACAGTTGCCGCTCAAAGTGATGCACACGCACAAAAGCCCCGTCGACGCCGATCTCCTCGGCGGCCTGCGCCAGCTCGATCGTCTGCAGCAGCGCGTCCGACGCGCTGCGCGTCTGCGAACCTGGAGCCGCCCGCCAGTGACCGAACGACAGGAAGCCAATCTTCTTCATGAGGTGTGCAGCGTGCCCGGCGGCGCGGTGATTCCCGGGGCTCGCCAGCCCCAGGGCGAACAACTAGATATTGTCGATCAGATTCATAGTTTTATCTGGAGGTCAGCACCCATGGGGATCGTCCCGCACTGGTTTCTCCCCACGAACGGTGACTCCCGGACCGACCTGAGCCTGGGCAGCGCGGTCGGCGCGGCCGGCGGCCGGGTCACCTCCGGCGGCACCGAGCGGGCGCCGGACATCGGCTACATCGGGCAGATCGCACGCTCCGCCGAGCACCTCGGCTTCGCCGGCGCGCTGACCCCGACCAGCTCGTGGTGCGAGGACGCCTGGGTGATGACCGCCGGGCTGACCCAGGTGACCGAGAGAATCAAGTTCCTGGTGGCGCTTCGGCCCGGGCTGGCCTCGCCGACGCTCGCCGCCCAGATGGCAGCCACGTACCAGCGGATCTCGCGCGGGCGGCTGCTGCTCAACATCGTGACCGGGGGCGACGACATCGAGCAGCGGCGGTTCGGTGACCGCCTGGACAAGGCGGCCCGTTACCGCCGCGCCGGCGAGTTCCTGCACATCTTCCGGGAACTGTGGGACGGGCGGCCGGTCGACTTCGCCGGCGACTACTACGACATCGAGGGCGGGGTGATCGTGCCCGCCGCGGTGCGCCCGGACGTCTATCTCGGCGGGTCGTCGCCAGAGGCGCTCGACGTCGCTGCCGGGTATGCGGACGTGTACCTGACCTGGGGGGAGCCACCCGCTGCGGTCGCCGAGAAGCTGGACCGGGTACGGGAGCGCGGCAACGCCGCAGGCCGTGAGCTGCGGTTCGGCATCCGGCTGCACGTCATCGCCAGGGACACCGCCGCCGAGGCCTGGGCACAGGCCCAGCGGCTGCTGGACGGGCTGGACCCGGCCGGGATCGAGCGGGCCCAGGCGATCCAGCGGGCGTCCGGGTCCGAGGGCCAGCGGCGGATGGCGGCGCTGCACGGCGGGCGGACCGACGCGCTGGAAGTCTCGCCGAACCTGTGGGCGGGCATCGGGCTGGTCCGCGGCGGCGCGGGCACCGCGCTGGTCGGCAGCCACGGCGAGGTGGCGGACCGCATCGCCGAGTACTGCGAGCTCGGCATCGAGGAGTTCATCTTGTCCGGCTACCCGCACCTGGAAGAGGTGTACCAGGTCGGCGAGGGTGTGCTGCCGGTGCTGCGCCGGCAGGGCCTGCTGCCGGCGCCGGATCCCGGTCACTGACCGCGCGGAATAGCCCGGCCTCCGCACCTGTTACGCATCTATGCAAACGCATATATCTGGCGGGGAGGCAGCAGGCAATGCAGTTCGGGATCTTCTCGGTCAGCGACATCACCAGGGACCCGGTGTCCGGGGAGACACCCAGCGAGGCGGAGCGGATCGGCGCGATCGTGCGCATCGCCCA
>Ga0335075_10003544_pt1 | contig 24730 bp, 17 predicted proteins | sample Lox_Sample_24_FD_206723 | JGI IMG/M metagenome (GOLD analysis project Ga0335075, IMG submission 206723) | Soil microbial communities from Loxahatchee National Wildlife Refuge, Florida, United States - Lox_Sample_2.4 | ecosystem: Environmental > Terrestrial > Soil > Wetlands | place: USA...
AGGGGGGTGACCCGTTCGTGTTCGCCCGCGGCTACGAGGAGGTTCTGGCATGCGCCGACGCCGGTATTCCGGTCACGGTCGTGCCGGGTGTGACGAGTGCCATAGCGGTGCCCGCGTCGGCGGGCGTGCCGGTCACTCATCGGGGCCTGAATCATGAGTTCGTGGTGGTCAGCGGCCATCTTGCGCCGGGGCACCCCGAATCGTTAGTGAATTGGGACGCATTAGCGGCGTTGTCGGGCACCATCGTTTTGCTGATGGCGGTCGAGCGCATCGAACTTTTCGCCGAGGCCCTGCTAAAAGGCGGCCGACCTGCGCATACGCCGGTTTTGGTGGTTCAACACGGAACGACGGCCGCCGAACACACGTTGCGGGCCACGCTCGCGGACGCAGCCGAAAAGGTCCGTTCCGAGGGAATTCGGCCCCCCGCGATCGTCGTCATCGGTACGGTGGCTGCATTCGGCGCTTAAAAGATTCCTAAGATTACTGTAGGGTAAGTTCTTATGACAGCTCTCAACGACGCAGAGCAGGCTGTCCGTGGATGGACGTCTGAACCCTCGGAGCGAGTAGTTCATATGCCCCCAGTGCAACCGGCCGAGACCGCCGTGAGCTCGACCAGCGGGTCAAATCCGACGTGGCGGCCGTCGCGGCGCTTTTTCGCCGCGGTCATCGCTATCTGCGGCATGCAGCTGATGGCGACGATGGACGGCACGATCGCGATCGTCGCGTTGCCCAAGATTCAAAACGATCTGGGCCTGACCGACGCCGGCCGCAGCTGGGTGATCACCGCCTACGTGCTGACCTTCGGCGGACTGATGCTGCTCGGCGGCCGCCTCGGCGACACCATCGGCCGCAAACGCACCTTCACCGTCGGCGTCGCGCTGTTCACCATCGCCTCGGCGTTGTGCGGTATTGCCTGGGACGACCCAACCCTGGTCATCGCGCGGTTACTGCAGGGTGTGGGTGCGGCGATCGCTACTCCCACCGGTTTGGCCCTGATCGCCACCACCTTTGCCAAGGGCCCGGCCCGTAACGCCGCCACGGCGGTGTTCGGCGCGATGGCCGGCGTCGGCTCAGTGATGGGTCTGGTGGTCGGCGGGGCGTTGACCGAGGTGTCCTGGCGGCTGGCGTTTCTGGTCAACGTGCCGATCGGGCTGATCATGATTTATCTGGCTCGGATGGCGCTGCGGGAGACTCACCGTGAGCGGATGAAGCTGGACGCCACCGGTGCCGTCCTGGCCACCCTGGGCTGTACCGCAGCCGTTTTCGCCTTCTCGATCGGCCCCGAGAAGGGCTGGATCTCCGTCACCACCATCGGTTCGGGTGTGGTGGCCGTCGCCGCATTCCTCGCGTTCGCGCTCGTGGAACGCACAGCCGAGAACCCCGTCGTGCCGCTCGACCTGTTCTTTGACCGCAACCGGCTAGCCACCTTCGTGGCCATCTTCCTGGGCGGCGGCGTGCTGTTCACCGTCACCGTGTTGATCGGCCTCTACGTGCAGGAGCTGATGGGCTACAGCGCACTGCGCGCCGGTGTCGGTTTCATCCCGTTCACGATCGCGATGGGCATCGGCCTGGGCGCATCCTCGCAGCTGGTGTCCTGGTTCCCGCCGCGGGTCGTGGTGATCAGCGGCGGGATCCTGGTGGTGGGCGCGATGCTCTACGGTTCGACGCTCGACCGCGGCATGCCGTACTTCCCAACCCTGGTCACGCTGATCACTTTCGGCGGCATCGGTATCGGGATGATCATCGTGCCGCTGGCGCTCTCGGCGATCACGGACGTCGGCTTCGACCGGATCGGCCCGACGTCGGCGATCGTGATGATGCTGCAGAACCTGGGCGGGCCAGTGGTCCTTGCGGTCATCCAGGCCGTGATCACGTCGCGCACGCTGTACCTGGGCGGCACCAACGGACCGGTGAAGAACATGAATGCGGTCCAACTGCATGCGCTCGACCATGGCTACACCTACGGTCTGCTGTGGGTGGCCGGAGTCGCCGTCCTGACCGGCGGCGTGGCGCTGCTCATCGGCTACAGCGCCAAGCAGGTCGCGCACGCCCAGGAAGTCCAGCACGCCATCGACGTCGGAGAAATCTAGCTCCGGGTTCGCCAAACAGAGACCACGGCTGTGATTCGCCGCGAATCGCAGCCGTGGCTGCTGTTTGGCGGACAGCAGCGGCCCACCATTAGGCTGGCCCGCTGTGATCACCCGGATGTCCGAGCTGTTCCTGCGCACTCTGCGTGACGATCCCGCTGACGCCGAAGTGCCCAGCCACAAGCTGCTGATCCGTGCCGGCTACATCCGACCGGTCGCCCCCGGGCTGTACACCTGGCTGCCACTCGGGCTGCGGGTGCTGCGCAGAATCGAGCGCATCGTCCGCGACGAGATGAACGCGATCGGCGGGCAGGAGATCCTGTTTCCTGCCCTGATCCCGCGCGCACCGTATGAGACGACGAATCGATGGACCGAGTACGGCGAGAGCGTATTTCGCCTCAAGGACCGTCGCGGCAATGACTACATGCTGGGCCCGACCCACGAAGAGATCTTCACCCTGACGGTCAAGGGCGAATACAGCTCCTACAAGGACTTTCCGCTGGTGCTGTATCAAATCCAGAACAAATACCGCGACGAGGCGCGGCCACGCGCCGGCATCCTGCGGGTGCGGGAGTTCGTGATGAAGGACTCCTATTCCTTCGACATCGACGACGCCGGGCTGAAGGCCGCTTACCACGCGCACCGCGAGGCTTATCAGCGCGTCTTCGACCGGCTCCAGGTGCGCTACGTCATCGTGTCGGCGGTATCCGGGGCGATGGGCGGCAGCGCATCCGAGGAGTTTCTGGCCGAGAGCCCGGTCGGTGAGGACACCTTCGTGCGGTGTCTGCAGTCCGGCTACGCGGCCAACGTCGAGGCCGTAGTGACAACCCCTCCGCAGCCGCGGCCCGCGGAAGTCGTAGCCGGGCTGCCCGAGGCGGTCGTCCACGACACCGGCGACACCCCGACGATCGCCACCTTGGTGGACTGGGCCAACGGCGCCGGCCTGGGCCGCACCGTTACCGCCGCCGACACCCTGAAGAACGTTCTACTGAAGGTGCGCCAACCGGGCGGGGACTGGGAGCTGCTGGCCATCGGGGTGCCCGGTGACCGCGAGGTGGACGACAAGCGGCTGGGCGCGGCGCTGGAACCGGCCGAGTATGCGCTGCTCGACGATGCCGACTTCGCCAAGTACCCGTTCCTGGTCAAAGGCTATATTGGCCCGAAGGCATTGCGGGAAAACGGCGTTCGCTATCTCGTCGACCCGCGGGTGGTGGACGGCACCAGCTGGATCACCGGCGCCGACAAGCTCGGGCGGCACGTCGTCGGCTTGGTCGCCGGCCGCGACTTCACCGCCGACGGCACCATCGAGGCCGCCGAAGTGCGCGACGGCGATCCGTCCCCGGACGGCGCCGGGCCGCTGGTGTCGGCGCGCGGTATCGAGATCGGGCACATCTTCCAGCTCGGCCGCAAATACACCGACGCCTTCACCGTCGACGTGCTCGGCGAGGACGGCAAGCCGGTGCGGCTGACCATGGGCTCCTACGGTCTGGGGGTATCGCGGCTGGTGGCCGTGATCGCCGAGCAGCACCACGACGAGCTGGGGTTGCGGTGGCCGTCCGAGGTCGCGCCGTTCGACGTGCACCTGGTGATCGCCAACAAAGACGCCGAGGTACGCACCGGCGCCATCGCCTTGGCCGCCGACCTGGATCGGCTGGGCATCGAGGTGTTGCTCGACGACCGGCAGGCCTCACCCGGGGTGAAGTTCAAGGATGCCGAACTGCTTGGTATGCCGTGGATCGTCGTGGTGGGACGCGGTTGGGCGGACGGGACGATCGAGCTGCGCAACCGGTTCAGCGGCGAGACCCGGCAGCTGGCGGTCGGCGCCGCGCTGGCCACCGACATCACCGTTGCGGTGTCAGGCGATTCGGCCTAGCAGACAGCTGGCTGCTTGTAGGATTTGCCCGGGCAAGCGGGGGCTTGAGGTGGAAGAACGGGATGGGCAATCCGGGCCGGTTACCCCCGCAGCCGCGTCGCGCCGTGCTGGCTGCGATCATCGGCGCGACGGTCATTCTGGCGGCCGGGATTGCCGCACCACCCACGTCGTCCGGTCCCTACGTCCGCCCGCTCGGGAACGTCTTGCTGGCATCGACGACGTCGCTACTGGCCGACGGCGGCACCACGGTCAACTTTGTCGACGGAGTGACCCTCACCGTGGCCTCCGGCTGGACGATCACCAAATCGTGGGATACCGGGATCTGGGCCCACAACGGCGGTAACACCGCCCAGATAGGAATCAGCACCGGCAAACCGCACGCGCCGGATATCACCGGGGAGATGGCTTGGTTAATCAACGCGGACACCACAGTTCTCGGATATACGAATGTGGTTCGGGATCCTTACCCCGACGGGGCGCAAGCAGTACACGGCAAGAACTTCACCCAGGCATTCCTGGTCGGCTACACCGCCGATTACCAAAGTGATCAGGGAACCATTAACTACCAGGGGTTCTGGGTTGTTCTGTTCAACCTCTCCACCCAGCTTTCTGCCTGCATAAACCTCCGCGCCGGGGCGGGCACGCTGGACGCGGCGATGCCCGCTGCCCACGACATGATCGGCTCTATGCTGTGACGGCAGACCACCGTGATACCGCCGCCGGGGCGCATCCCGCCCGACACCACCCCCTACACGGGGTGGCCAACGGATACACGATCGAGTTGCAGAACCCTCAGCCGGTGTTGGCGGTACAGAGCACCGGGTACGTCGCCAATGCCCAAACCGATCAGGGCACGATGCGGTTCTACGGAGAGTGGACGGACCTCTTCAACTCTTCGCGCAATATCGACGCCTTTCTCGATTTCCGCGGTCCCAGCCCCGACGCGGTTCGCAAGGCAACGTCCGATGAACGCAGCATGATCGCCTCCATTTTGTAGCGGCCGAGATCGGGACCGCGGATGTCGGTTGGGTTAAAAGGTGGTGTTGGGCACGCGACAAATACCTTTTTCACCTACACAACGGGCGATTTTTATAGGCTGCCGGCAAACGCATCGCGTGTTCAGGTAGGAGGAATTTGATGAGCACTCCAAACGGCCCGACCAATCGGGAGCCGCGCCGGGCAGTGGCGGTGATAGGCACCCTGATGCCGCACCTGGCCGCTGAGCGCCACCACATATACCGCAACGCGACCGCGTTGGCGTTGTTGGCAGCGTTGCTGGCCGCCGCGTTCGGGTCGTTGTCGATCGCGCTGGTATTGGCGGCGGTGGCGTTGCCGGCGGTGGTGTTGACCTATATCCACGATCACCATCTGTGGCGTGATGAGCCGATCACGGTGATCGCCGTGACGTTTGCGCTGTCGTTGGCGCTGGGTGTGGGTGTGGGGCTCTTGCAGACCTATCTCACCCCGGGGATCACGGTGGCCGCCGGCTTTTACGGGCTGCCCCCGGTGTCGCGGATCCTGGAGTTGGGTGTGCTGGTGCCGGCGGTCACGTTCGCGGCGGTGTTGGTTGCCCCGCTGCTGGTGACCACCCGAGAGGCGTTTCGCCATCCGCTGGACGTGGTGGTGACGTCTGCGTTGAGTGGGGCGGCGCTGTCGCTGGGGTTGAGCGTGGTGATTCAGCATGGAGCATTTACTCACTTGCAGGCCACCGCCGGTGACCCGACGCGGGTGGCGTTCATCGCGTTGACGCTGGGGTTTTTGCAGCCGGTGATTTTGGCCAGCGCGGCGGTGGTGGCGGTGTTGGGGCTGCGCAGCGCCGGGGTGAATCCGGCGGCCGGTGTCATCGAGGGGCTGCTGTTGTTGGTGGCGTACGGGTTGGCGGTCACTTTGCTGGCGCCGCATGGTTCGCGCGGCCTTGTGTTGACGGCGCTGGCGGCGTTTGTACTGGCCGGAGCGGGTCTGTTGGCCGCCCGGGCTGCGTTGCACACCGCGGCCGATGCCGCGCCCGATATCGACCACGTCGAGCATCGCCTGCATGGGGCGGTGGTCGCTGCGATCATCGCTGTGGTGGTCATCGTGGCGGCCGGGATCACCGCGGCGGTGGTGTTCCGCGGTCCGTCCACACCCCCCAAACCGCCCCACCCCACCGGGCTGGTGCCGACCACCCACACCGCCGCGGCCACCCATCCCGGCATCGTGTCCGGCAACGTCGTGCTGGCATCGACCGGCAAACCGCTGGCCGCAGGCGGCGTCACGGTCAACTTCATCAACGGAGTTACCCTCACCGTGGCTCCGGGATGGACGGTTTACAAAGCCTGGGATACCGGGGTGTGGGCACACAACAGCGACAACACGGTGCTGATCGAAATCACCACCGGCCATTCGCACGCACCGGATATCAACCAAGAACTGGTCTGGGAGACCAACGACGCCATCAGGACCAACGGACTCACGAATGTCGTTCAGGATCTCTCCGACGAGGGGGTGCAGACAGTGCAGGGCAAGAACTTCAACGAGCAACTATTCGCCGGCTACAGCGCCAATTACCAAGGCGACCAGGGCACCATTCAGGTCTGCGGCGTGTGGATGGACCTGTTCAACCTTTCCACCCAGCAAAACGCTTTCATCGATCTCCGCGCCGCCGACCCCGACACGCTGCGGACGGCAGTGCCCGACGCCAAAAGCATGATCGCGTCCATCCTCTAGCGGCCGACCGCTAGTCGCCGCCGGGAAACGCGGTGGTGATCGGCCAGCTGCCCAGCACCTGATTCCAGCGCGCAGCCAGCACCGCGCTCTGCGTCAGCGCGGTCACGCCGAATTTGCGGTCCTCCGGCGTCTGGGCCTGCTCGATGACCGCGCGCCAGGCCACTTCGGTGTCCTTCTCCATCCGCGCGGCCAGGCGCGTCGCATCGGTTGGGCTGTTGACCGGCATCGGGAGCTGGTAGCCCGCGGCGGCCACCGGAGCGGTGACCGAACGGCCGGCGAGCATTGCGATCACCTGGTCGCGGCGCTGGCGATGCTGATTCAGTGCGAACGACACCAGCGCGTTGACGTCGGGTTGGCAGTGCGCGGACACGATGCCGTAGCCGTAGATCACCGCGTGCTCGGTGGTCAGCGCAGCGCACAATGCGGAGTCGGCGGGCGTGTTGGCGGGTGACGGCTCAGCGGACGTCATGACGTTGATCCTCCGAACACCAACGCAACGCTGTAGGAGGCCGTGCACGCGGCGGCGATAGAGCCGAGCAGGCCCGCCCGATAACCCGACGACGTGGTCGCCAAGTGGCTTGCGCTGGCCGCGGACCCGCGCAGGGAATTGATCACGTCGGACAGTGTCGGTGCGGGGGCGGCCGGGGCCGACGTGGTCGACGTCGGGCCGGCGGTCTGACTGGAGGTGGATGTCGGGTTGACGGCCAGGCGGGCGATCTCGGTAGTCAGCGCCTGTGCGTGGCGAGCGCGTTCGGAGGAGACCTCGGTCAGGGCCGTGCTGACCGGTTCGGCCGCGGCCGCGGCCGCCGCTGCGGCGAGCTCGCTGTCGTGCCGAGCGCGTTGCAACTGGGCCTCGAGTTCGTCCACCGCCGGCGGTGCGGGCGGCGAACTGCAGGCGGACGCCGCCATCCCGAGCACGGCGAGAGCGGCGCCACCGGCGAGCACCTGCCGCCTGCTGAAAACCTGTCTGACACCGGGCAGCGTGCGTGGCACAGCAACATCCTGCCATCACCGCTGATAGCAGATTCCTGGCGTATCGTTAATGGCTGGTTCACCCGGCACGCGGCTTGAGTTACTGCGAACGGAGGGCCGCCGACCGGACAACTCAAGATGAGGAGCTCGCCGTGGCCATCGGGCTACCGTCACAGACGCAGGTGATCGAGCTACTCGATGGTGAGTTCGCGCGCGCAGGCTACGAGATTGAAGATGTCGTCATCGATCCGCGGTCCCGTCCGCCGCGGATAACCGTCATTGCCGACGGCGACACCGCACTCGACCTGGACACCATCGCCGCGCTGTCGCGTTCAGCGTCAACGTTGTTGGACGAGGTCAGCAGCATCGATGGTGAGTACGTGCTGGAAGTCAGCTCGCCCGGCGTGGACCGCCCGCTGACCAGCGCGAAGCACTTCAGCCGCGCGCGTGGCCGCAAGGTCGAGCTGGCCCTGACCGACGGAACACAGCTCACCGGCCGAGTCGGCACGATAGCCGACAACACGCTGATGCTGGTGGTCCGCGACGATCGGGCCCGTGACTGGACGGTGCGTCCGGTGCCGATCGGTGAGATCGTGAAAGCCGTTGTCCAGGTTGAGTTTTCGCCTCCTTCCAAACGTGAGCTGGAGTTGGCGGCTGCCGATCGTAGCGCGGGGACGGAAGGCAGAACATGAACATCGACATGGCCGCTCTGCACGCGATCGTGGTGGAACGGGGAATCTCCTTCGACGATTTGCTCGAAGACGTCAAGGCCGCGGTGCTCAGCGCGTACCGGCACACCGAGGGCCATCAGCCCGACGCGCACATCGAAATCGATCGCAAAACCGGTGCGGTTCAGGTGTTCGCCCGCGAACTCGACGACGACGGCGTGGTGCTCAGCGAGTGGGAGGACACCCCGGAGGGTTTCGGGCGGATCGCGGCCACCACCGCACGGCAGGTGATGCTGCAACGGCTGCGCGACGCCGAGAACGAGCGCACCTTCGGCGAGTTCTCCACCCATGAGGGCGAGATCGTCGCCGGCGTGATCCAACGTGACAGTCGGGCCAATGCCCGTGGTTTCGTCGTCGTCCGCATGGGCAGCGAGACCAAGGGCTCCGAGGGTGTGATCCCGGCGGCCGAGCAGGTTCCCGGCGAGGTCTATGAACACGGCGAGCGGTTGCGCTGCTACGTGGTGGGAGTCAGCCGCGGTGCCCGCGAGCCGGTGATCACGTTGTCTCGCACCCATCCCAATTTGGTGCGCAAGCTGTTCTCGCTGGAAGTCCCCGAGATCGCCGACGGGTCGGTGGAGATCGTCGCGGTGGCACGCGAAGCCGGGCACCGCTCGAAGATCGCGGTTGCTTCCCGGGTTCCCGGGCTGAACGCCAAGGGCGCCTGCATCGGCCCGATGGGCCAGCGGGTGCGCAACGTGATGAGTGAGCTGTCCGGGGAGAAGATCGACATCATCGACTACGACGAGGACCCGGCGCGGTTCGTCGCCAACGCGCTGTCGCCGGCCAAGGTGGTCTCGGTGACGGTGATCGACCAGAACGCCCGGGCGGCCCGGGTGGTGGTGCCCGACTTCCAGCTGTCGCTGGCCATCGGCAAGGAGGGCCAGAACGCCCGACTGGCGGCCCGGCTCACCGGATGGCGGATCGACATCCGTGGCGACTCGCCCGACCAATCCGCGGAGCACCCCGAGCACGGCGCCGCCCACGGGATGGCGCACGACCACTGAAATCGGGGTCAGTAGCGATACTGATAGACGCTGTTGCCGTTGCCCGGGGAGACGAATAGCCGGTGTCCGACGGAATCCACTGTCAGCCACTCGACGGTCCTCGCGGACCCGTCGGCCACGTTGGGCATGGTCGCGAACTTGGTCAGCGATCGCGCCCCATGGTCCAGGACGTACAGGTCGTTGGATCGGCTGAGCGCCACGAATAGTCGTCCTTGCTGGTCGCTTGCGAATTGATCCGTCGGGGCGGGGGCGTCGAACTGCCCGGTCTGCGTACCGGTGTGCCCGTCGTAGACAGCGATCCTCGCCCGCGCGGCCCCCAAGGTCGGACTCACGCAGACATAGACCGTGGCCGAGTTGGGTTCGTAGCCCATGTCGTGTACGTGCGGCCCAGAGAAGGCGTCGCCGGACGTGCTGACGCCCGGCGCGGGTGCGCGCCACTTTTCGTTCAGCGCCTGATCGGCCAGCCCGACACCGTAAGGATCTGTGTAGATCACGTCACCACTGGCGGGATCGGCCGCGATCCGTTGAATGATCCGGTTCTGCGTGCCGCTTTTGGGGGCGACGTCTTTCTCCGCGAGAACGTGACCGGCGGAGTCGAATTTCACCAGGCACTCGCCGGTATCCGATAAACCGCCGCCGTACACCGTGCCGGACGTCTCGTCGACCGCGAGCACCTGGGCCCTGCATGATCGAGGCTCGGTGGTCGAGATGAGGGTGTCGGTATCGGTGTTGAACACCCGCAGCGGCCCGGTCCCGCCCAGCACCGAGACGTAACCGAGTTTCAGCTTGTTGTTGACGACAATGGCGTCGTCGTCAGTGACCGCATCAGCCAGCCGCGCCGGCGTCTTGTCAAGCGCCGACATCGACACCACCTCTGTCGCCGGCGGCCCGGAGAGGTCGGTCACGTACAGCTTGCCGGAGCCGCTGCTGAACGTCAGACGGGACGGTTCGAACCACAGCTCGATACGGGTCGCGCCGCCGACGGTCGACACCTGCGTCGGCTTGGGTCGCGGCCACGGTACGCACTTCGACTGGTCGTCGCGATCACGGGTGATGGTGATTCCGGAGGATTGCGGGCCGCCGCCGATGTCGATTCGAATCTTGTCGCCGACCTTTTGCCACAGCCACCTGGTGTTATGCGCATCTTCGTTCTCGTCGCACCACGGCACTCCGTCGAAGTCGTGGTGCAGCGGCAGCTGCTTGCGCATCGCCGCCAAGAGGTCGGCATAGGGCAGTGGAACGTCCCACGGCTCGGTATCCGGAAGTATCGGCTCTCGACCCGCGGGACGGCTGTGGGTAGATCCTGCGGGCAGAGTCAGGTCGACGAGGATTGAGTGCGGCGGACCCGAACTGCCGGCGCAGGCAACGAGCAGGGCGGCGGCGAGCAGCGACACCGCCGTGAACTGCGCTGCCCTAACGAACACACCAGCACGGTGACATATCGGCCGATGGCACGCGAGGTGAACCACAACGTTCGTCGTCGACCACAGCCAGCCAGGTCTCGCCGCATATCAGCTCACCGGCCGGGTCGGCGAGGCACCCCGAGCACAGCGGCGCCCACGGCTCGTCTGCGATAGCTAGGCATTCCGCGGTTCGAAGTTGTCGAGCGGCGTGATGTTTCGGTGTCCTTAGGCTGTTTGTTCGTCTTTGGGTGTGCGGGCGGCAGGCAGCCGTAGCAGAATGCCGACGAAGTAGTTGCCCGGTGCGGACGGGCGGCTGGCTGCCGGGGCACGCCACGGTGGACACTTACCGCGCCCTGTAACTACTTGTGTGACATAATGTCACTGCGGCAGCCGCTAACGTCAAGGCATTAGCGGACTGCACTCAACGGCGCGGCTGCGGCCCCGCCGGGGTTCGCTGACGAAGACCCATTCGCAGAGAGAATTACGAACGTGACCACTCGACAAAGCGATCTCCAGGCGCGACGACGTAGGCACCGTCAAGATGCCCGCCGACGGTTGCTGGACGCCGCCCACGCCCTGGTCGAAGAGCAATCGTGGGCGCAGATATCGCTTGATGAAATCGCATCAGCCGCGGACGTCGCGCGTACCGCGTTCTACCGATACTTCGAGGATCGTCAGCATTTGTTGGTGGCGATGCTCGACGACGTCGGTCTGGAGTTTGATCACGTCGTCGACAACTGGCTGGGCGAGTCCAATGATCCTGTCGCCGAGCTTCGCCTGAGCCTTCGCAATCTGACGAGTGTGTTCGTTGAACGCGGGCGCCTCATCCAGGCCATCTCGGATACCGCCCGGCATGATCCAGAGGTCGGTGAATTGTATTCTCGGCTGGCCGAGCATCTTGCCTCCGGAACCGCGCGTCGCATCGAAGCCGATAACGCGGCGGGTCGCAGCCAGATCGCTCAGCCGCGCGAGGTTGCCCTGGCGCTGACTTGGATGAACGAGCGCTATCTGCTCACAGCGTTCGGGCACCGCCCGTTCGGCGACCCCGATACAGTCACGGCGGCCCTGGCAACGGTCTGGATCAACACGCTCTACGGGCCAGGCGCAGCGAACGCGCGATGAGCGCGCGGCTTCCGGGCAGAAGTTGCGCGGCCGCATCCTGGTGGACAGCTTCAGGCCACACTCGAAGCCGTTAAGGGAGACGTACCTGACTCCTTGTCACGCCGCCCCGCCCGCGCAAGACAGCACCACCCGGCCATGCCGGCGGCGCCGCTGGAGTGGTCACGACTTACCGTTTGTAGCCGGTCTCCCCACTGAACCGGTCCGCAGATTCGGAATAGGGTTTCCGGTAGTGGTATCGCTCGCGCCCGTCATGTCTTCTCCCCGTTGCTGTTCGCTAACGCATATCCTCGACCAGAAGACAATTGCTGAGGTCGCCGGCCTCGATGAACGCTACGTGCGGGAGTGGTTGGGAGGCATGGTCGCTGGGCTTCGCCCAATACATTCCGATGCTCGGTTGAGGTCGAACAGCGAATTGTCGGCTGTTTTCGCCGCGGCGGCGGGCTGCCGTACAGCGCCTATCCGCACTTTCACCGGCTAATGGCCGAGCAGAGCGGCGAGGTGTTCGACGCTGCGCTCATCGATGCCATCCTGCCGTTGGTCGACGGCCTATCCGAACGGCTGGTTGCCGGCGCGGATGTGGCCGACTTTGGTTGCGGCAGCGGACATGCCGTCAACGTGATGGCGCGGGCCTTCCCGGCGAGCCGGTTCACCGGGCTGGACTTCTCCGAGGAGGGTACCGCCGCCGGCGCCGTCGCGGCCTATGACCTGAGCACCGTCTTCGACAGCTGGCGCCCTACCTGTACACGTTCTCCACGCTGCACTGCATGAGCGTGTCGCTGGCCGCCGGCGGCGCTGGGTTGGGCACGATGTGGGGTGAGCAGCTGGCCATCTCGATGTTGACCGACGCCGGCTTTGACGATATCGACGTGGAAAACGTGGGGGGCGATCCGATCAACAACTACTACCTCGCCCGCAAGACACCAGCAATTCTCTTAGTAGCAGTTAAGGTAATACTTATGTGACGCCTTGTCATACAATTCGTCAAACTTCATGGCAGAACCCTGCTCAAGTGGCACACCGCCCTCGCACTCGGTCCAAACCAGGGCACCGTGAGCAGCCTTCGCGCCGACCAAACACGCACACGCCCCGCAGCCTCCCCGCGCTGCCTACGGCCCGCTGGTGCGGTGGTCGCGCGGGGACATCGGCGACAATTCGGCAGCAACCCCCCGAGCGCCCGAAAGACCGTGCGGGCCGAGGAATCTGCCCTGGCCCGCATCAGCCCGGTAAGCCGGTCTGGCCTTGCGTGCCCGCGGCGCCGGTGGCGCCCGCTTGGCCATCGGCACCGGTGGCGCCCTGGGACCCATCTGCATTGACACCGCCGGAGCCACCCATACCGGCCGCGCCGCCGCTGCCGCCAGTTCCGCCCGAGCCGCCTGCTCCACCGGCACCCGGGGTGCCGGCCTGGCCCAACGGTGCCTGGGCTGCGCCGGGCAGGCCGCCGGTGCCGCCGGTGCCGCCGGTGCCGCCGGTGCCGCCCATGCCGCCGTTACCGCCGTCACCGCCGCTACCCCCGGTGGTGCCGACGAAGGCGTTGACGCCGCCGGCTCCACCGGTGCCGCCGTCTCCGCCGCCGGCGCCCGTGCCGCCGGTGCCGCCGGTGCCACCGGTGCCGCCGTCACCGCCATTGCCGGACACCGTTCCGCCAGCGCCGCCGGGGCCGCCGCTGCCGCCCATGCCGCCGGTCTGCCCGGCCGCCCCGGGCCCACCGTCACCGCCGTTGCCGCCAGTGCCGGCTGGGGTTAGCGGCATGCTGGCGCCCCCGCCGGTGCCGCCGTTACCGCCGGCGGCGCCGGTGCCGCCGAGTCCGCCGGCACCACCGGAGCCGATGCTTCCAGTTTGGCCCAGTGCAAAGCCGCCGTTTCCGCCGGCGCCGCCCGGCCCGCCGGGCCCGCCGTCGCCGCCGCCACCGCCGTTGCCCGATAGAGCAATGCCTGAAGAGGAGTCGGCGCGTCCGCCGTTACCGCCGTTGCCGCCGGCCGCGCCGTCACCGCCGTCACCCCCGGCACCGCCGTTGCCGCCCGAGACGCCGTTGTATCCAGAGATGTTGCCGTCGCCGCCGTCGCCGCCGTTACCGCCGCCCTGCCCGGCGGTGGTGCCGGCGGCACCCGCGCCGCCATCGAACCCGTTGCCATCGGGATTCGTCAGGCCGATCGAGCCGTCGTTCGCGGTGCTGGTCTGGTCGAAAGGCGGGTTATCGCCGGTAGCGCCGGGCCCACCGATGCCACCGGTGCCGCCGTCACCGCCGTTGCCGACCGTGCCGGCGTTCCCGCCGGCACCGCCGGTCCCGCCGGCTTGCCCGGTGCCGAAGGCGTCGCCTCCGTCACCGCCGTCACCGCCGTCGCCGCCGCTCCCAGGCCCGTTGTTGCTGGCGGTCAGGCCGTCGGCGGCGTGGGTGGCGTTGCCGCTGGCGCCGCCCAGTCCGCCCACTCCGCCGGCGCCGGGGTCACCGCCGGTGCCGCCGTCACCGCCGTTACCGCCGGTGGCGCCCATGCCGCCGGGCCCGCCGTCACCGCCATCGCCCCCGGCCCCGCCGAGGCCGCCGTCTCCGCCGGTCCCGCCGACACCGTGGCTGCCCGCGGCGCCGAACAATCCGCTCGCGCCGCCAGCGCCGCCGTCACCGCCGGCCCCGCCGTCACCGCCCGCACCGCCGGCCCCGCCGTCACCACCGGTCCCGCCGTTGCCGCCGGCGCTGTCGGCATAAATGGCGCTCGATCCGCCCCCACCGCCCATGCCCCCGGTGCCGCCGGAGTCGCCGGCGCCGCCCGTGGCGCCGGCACCGCCCATGCCCCCGGCGCCGCCATCACCGATCAGCAGCCCGCCACGACCACCGGCCCCGCCGGCGCCACCAGCTCCACCGGCCTGACCGGCCTCGCCGACACCACCGTCACCGCCGTTCCCGCCGTTGCCGCTGGCGACACCAAGCGCAGAACTGATGCCGCCCTCACCGCCGTCGCCGCCCGCCGCGCCGGTGCCCCCGGTGCCGCCGTCGCCGCCGTCACCTACCGCGCTGCCGGTGATACGGGAGGCGACTAAGCCGCCGTCACCGCCATTGCCGCCGGGACCGCCCGGACCGCCGTCACCGCCGGCGCCGCCGTTGCCCGAAACAACATCGCTAGTCGCATCATTTTCGGCCGAGCCGCCATCACCGCCGTTGCCGCCGGCCGCTCCGTACCCGCCGTTGCCGCCGGTTCCGCCGTTTCCGGCAGAGAATGTGCCCGAACCGTCGGTCCTGGTGTCGCCGCCAGCCCCGCCGTTGCCGCCGCCCTGCCCGGTCAGGGTGCCATCGGCGCCGTTGCCGCCGTCGAATCCGCTGCTGTTGGTGTTGTTGGTGCTGTCGGCGCCGTTGGCCGCGGTGCTGGTTTGGTCGAAGGTCGGGTTGACCCCGGCGGCGCCGTTAGCGCCCGCGCCGCCGGTCCCGCCGGCTCCGGCGTTGCCGAACAGCACAGCGTTGCCGCCCGCCCCGCCGGCCCCACCGCCGGCACCGGCGGTGGCGGCGTCGCCGCCGGCCCCGCCGTTACCACCGTCACCGGCCAGCAACCCGCCGGTGCCACCGGCCCCGCCGGCCCCGCCGTCGGTGCCGGCTCCGCCATCGCCGCCGTTGCCGAACAGCCCGGCGTCCCCGCCGGCGGTGCCGTCGCCGCCGTCGACGTCGGCCACGCCGGGCGCCCCGGACCCGCCGTCGCCGAACAGCAACCCACCATCGCCGAGGTTGCCGAACGCTCCGGTGCTGCCTAACAGCGAGGTGTTGGCGCCGGTGAAGTCGGTGACGCCGTTGCCGATCAGATCGCGCCCGAACAGTTCGACGAAGGGCTGGTTGATCGTGTTGTCAACGGCCGCACCGGTGGGGCTGGTGATCCATGCTTCGGCCGCCGCATGAGCCGGGTCATAGATTTCGGTCTGGAACGCGGCGGCCAGCGACGCGTCCAAGCCAGCTAGTGAGTCAGCTGACGACGCAGCCAGCCCGCTGATATCGCTCATATCGCTCATATCGGCCAAATTCAGGACCGAAGCGCTGCCCACACCGGCATCGGCCAAATCCGCGAGCGGACCGGCCGCGCTCCCCACATCGGCGACAGCACCGCCCATCCCCATCAGCGGGTCGATGATCAGATCGAAGACGTCGGCGTGGGCGCTGGGCGCGCCGGCCAGCGGTGTCAGCGCGAACGCCACAACGGCGCTAGCGGCCGTAGCCGCACCGATTCGAGCGCGGCGCCGTGTTTTGGCGTTACGCGGATGCTGCCCGGTGCGATGGCCAACCATCTTGCGCCTCCGTGTGACTAAAAAGGTAAGTGGAAAGCTGCCTGGCTCGGCCGTGGCGGCGGATGTATCAGCCGGATTGGCCGTCTTGGCCCTGTGCGCCGGTTGCGCCGATGGCGCCCGGCTGCCCGGCGGCGCCGGAATTGCCGTCCATTCCGGTTGTTGTGCTGAGTCCAGGCTGGCCTGGCCCGCCGGCCTTGCCGCCGGCCCCGCCGTTGCCGCCGTTGCCGCCGACCCCGCCGGCTCCCGGGGTGCCGTCATGGCCCGACGATGCCTGGGCCGCGCCCGGCGCGCCGCCGGTGCCGCCGGTGCCGCCGGTGCCGCCCATGCCACCGTTGCCGCCGTCGCCCCCGGCGCCGCCGTTGCCGCCGGGGCTGGTGCCGTAGCCGGATCCGCCGGCGCCGCCCTCATTGCCCGGGCCGCCGGTGGCGCCGGTGCCGCCAGTGCCGCCAGCGCCGCCCATGCCGCCGTCACCACCGTTACCGGCGTCGATTCCGCCGTTGCCGCCTGCCCCGCCGGTGCCGCCCATGCCGCCGGTCTGCCCGGCGGCGCCGACACCACCGTCACCGCCGTTGCCGCCGGTGCCACCCGGGGTGCCAGGGATCTCGCTGGCACCGCCGTCACCGCCCTGGCCGCCAGCGGCACCGGTGCCGCCGAGTCCTCCGTTGCCGCCGTCACCGGCGGTGCCTCCTGCGTTACCCGTGACTGCACCGCCGATGCCGCCGTCACCCCCGGTGCCACCGGGGCCTCCTAGACCGCCAGTGCCGCCGTTGCCGCCGATAACATCGCCGTCGCCGGCATTCGTGGCTGTGCCGCCGGCCCCGCCGTCGCCCCCAGACGCGCCGTACGCGCCGGCCCCGCCGTCGCCGCCGCGGCCGCCAGACGTCGTACCGGAGTCGGTGTTTTCAGTGGCACCGCCCCCACCGCCGGTACCGCCGCCCTGCCCGGCGGCGGTGCCGTCAGCACCGGCCACGCCGTTGCCGCCGTCGGTGTTATAGCCTTTGGCGCCATCGGTGCCGCCGGACGCGGTGCTGGTTTGGTCGGCGACGGGGTTGACGCCGGCGGTGCCGACTCCGCCCGCGCCGCCGTTGCCGCCGTTGCCGCCGTTGCCGACCTCGCCGCCGTTGCCGCCGGCCCCGCCGTCACCGCCGCTCTCGCCTGGGCTGGTGGCCATGGCGCCGGCCCCGCCGTTGCCGCCGTTGCCGCCACTGTCGGGGCTGGTGCCGGTGGCGCCGCTGGCACCGGAGGTGGAGCCGTTGCCGCCGGCCCCGCCGGTGCCGCCCGCGCCAGGGTTACCGCCGGCCCCGCCGCTACCACCGGTCCCGTTGTTGAAACTCAATGTGCCGGTGGCGCCGTTGCCGCCGTTACCGGGGTCACCGCCGGCCCCGCCGTCACCGCCGGCCCCGCCGGCCCCCTGGGCGCCGTCGTGGCCCGAGGCCGCCAACGCCATGCCGCCCTGGCCGCCCTCACCGCCCATGCCGCCGGTGCCGCCCATGCCGCCGTTACCGCCTGCCCCGCCGTCAAGGCCGGGAGTGCCGACAGTGATGCCGTTGACGCCGTTGCCGCCGGCACCGCCGGTCCCGCCGACCCCACCGGCCCCGCCGTCACCGCCGTTGCCGGACACCGTCCCGCCGGCTCCGCCGGCCCCGCCCATGCCGCCGGTGGCGCCGGTGTCGCCGATGGTGCCCGATGCGCCTGGGGTGGTCCCCGAAGCACCGGGGGCGCCGGGTGCGCCGGCCCCGCCGGACCCGCCGGTGCCGCCGTCGCCGACCGTCCCGGCGTCACCGCCATTGCCGCCGGTCCCGCCGGTACCGGACACCGCCCCGCCGGACCCGCCGGACCCGCCGGTGCCGCCGTCGCCGCCGGTTCCCGGCCCATTGTTGCCGGGGTCAAGGCCGGTGGCACCCGTACTGCCGGTCGGGCCGCCGGGCGCGCCGCCAGCACCGCCGGCCCCGCCGGTGCCTGGGTCACCACCGTTGCCGCCCGCCCCGCCGTTACCAGCTGTCAAGCCGGTGCCGCCGGTACCGCCGGCCCCGCCATCCCCGGGTGCCCCGCCCAGGCCGCCGGCACCGCCGGCGCCACCGTCACCGTCGTTGCCCGCGCTGCCGAAATATCCGCCCGCGCCGCCGACACCGCCGATCCCACCGTTGCCGCCGTCACCGCCGGCCCCGCCGCTACCACCGTTTCCGCCCACGCCGCCAGTACCGCCGACGCCGGTTAGCGGGTTGTCGGTACCGCTGCCGCCGCTGCCGCCATCACCGCCGGCGGCACCCGCACCGCCGGCCCCGCCGGCCCCGCCGAGCCCGCCGGAACCGCCATCACCAAACAACGTCGCGGCACTACCACCGGCCCCGCCGGTGCCGCCATCCCCGCCGTTAAGCCCGGCCGAACCGGTCCCGCCGGCCCCGCCGGTGCCGGCGGGAAACCCGCTTAACCCCTCGGCGCCCGATTCACCCGGCGTAGTCCCAGGCGCGCCGGCAACGCCGGTGCCGCCGGCCCCGCCGGCCCCGCCGTTGCCGAACAGGTACGCGGTGGCGTCGCCGCCGGCCCCGCCCGTCCCGCCGTCAGCGCCGGGCAGGCTCATGCCGCCGGTGCCGCCGGCCCCGCCGTTGCCCATAAACGAGCCGCCGGCGCCGCCGGCCCCGCCGGCCCCGCCATCAGCGCCGCCCCCCCCGGCCCCGCCATCGCCGAAGTCCCCGGCGGCGCCCCCGGCACCGCCCACACCGGCGGCATCGGTGGCCCCAGCGCCACCGTCGCCGAATAACAACCCACCCGGAGCGCCGGTAGCCGCCGCCAACGATTCGCCACCCACGCCGTTTGCCCCATTGCCGATCAAGAACTCGCCGAACGCCGAATTGATCGCAGTGTCGACCTGTTCACCCAACGAGCTGGTAACAAAGGCCTGCCCGGCGGTGTACAGGGGCGTGTAGACGAACTCGTTGAACAGCGCAGCGGCATCAGCCGACGATGCGGCTGGCGAAGCCAACGCCGCCAGCGGGTCGGTGGAATCCAGCCCACCCAGGGCATCAACGGGCGCCGCCAACCCCGACAGCGGCTCGGTGTAGGCAGCCGGGCCACTCAGCGCAACAGACAACCCCACACCGCTCAGGGCATCGACAGGCGAACCCATGCCGACCGCCCCTGCCCCCAGATCCACACCCGGGGAGAGGTCCACACCGGCGAGGGGATCGACGACACTGGCCAGCGAACCGGACAGCGCATTGATGACAGGGTCAATGATCAGGTCAAACTCGTCGGCATGAGCGCTGGGCGCCCCGGACAGCGGGACCATCGCCAACGCCAGCAGCGCCCCCGCACTCGTGCCCAGACCAACAATCCGACTACTGCGGCGGGCTCTCGCGGTGTGCGACCGACGATTCAGTTTTCTGCGGTGCTGACCGGCCATTGCCGTCCCCTCCTAGCCGTGGTCGTCCTCAGGCCGCGTTGAGGCGCCGCTAAGTAGCGCCAGACGCGGATCATTGACCGGCTTCGCTCATCCGAATCGCCATCTAGACCCCGCCCGCGCCGCCGGCCCCGCCGGCCCCGCCGTAGCCCGGGGGGCCACCTAGGTTGCCGACAGATGGGAGGCCGGGGCCGCCGGCGCTACCGGCGCCGCCGGGGTGGCCGTGCTCGGCGCCGCCGTTGCCGCCGGTGCCCCCGGTGCCGCCGGTGCCGCCGTTGCCGCCGGTTCCACCGGCGCCGGTGGCACCGGCGTGGCCCGCTGGAGCGGCGCCGCCGGCGCCGCCGTCACCGCCAAAGCCGCCCAAGCCGCCGGTACCGCCGTCACCGCCGCGACCGCCAGGGACGTAGAAATCCGGGGCTGAGTAGCCGGTGCCTCCGTTGCCGCCGTCGCCGCCCTGGCCGCCGCGGCCGCCCTCGCCGCCGTTGCCGCCGTTGCCTGCGTCGGCTCCGCCGCTGCCTCCACTGCCGCCCGACCCGCCGTTGGAGCCCTGGCCGCCGTTGCCACCGGTGTCGCCGCTGCCGCTGCTGGCGGTATTACCCGGGGTGCCGGTTGCGCCGGTGCCGCCGTTGCCGCCGTCGCCGCCGTCGCCGACCAGGCCGCCGTTGCCGCCGTTGCCGCCGTCGCCGCCGTTGACACCAAACAGGCCGTCACCGCCGTTGCCGCCGTTGCCGCCGTTGCCGCCACTGTCGGGGGTGTTGCCGGTCAGGCCGGTAGCGCCGAGGGTGGAGCCGCTGCCGCCGGCCCCACCGGCCCCACCCGTACCCGGGTTACCGCCGTTGCCGCCGTCGCCGCCGCGGATACCGACTACGCCGTCACGGCCGTTGCCGCCGTTACCGGGAGCTCCACCGGCCCCGCCGGCCCCACCAGCCCCACCATCCCCGGTGGTACCGGCGTGACCTGCGGTGGCGGTCCCGCCGGCCCCACCGTTTCCTCCGCTTCCGCCGGTTCCACCGTCGGCGCCGTTGCCACCGTTGCCACCGGTGCCGCCCGGAACGGTGCCATTGGCGCCGTTGGCGCCGTCACCACCGGCACCGCCGGCGGCGCCGGCCCCGCCGGCCCCGCCGTCACCGCCGTTGCCGGACACCGAGCCGCCGGTGCCGCCGGCCCCGCCGTTGCCGCCGCCCCCGCCATCACCACCGGTGGTGCCGGAGGCACTCGCGGCGCTGCCCGTAAGACCGGGGGCGCCTGCTGCGCCGGCCCCACCGGCCCCACCGCTACCGCCATCACCGACGGTTCCAGCGTCGCCGCCATTTCCGCCGGTCCCGCCATTGCCACCGGGGATAGTGGCATTGGCGCCGGCCCCGCCGTCCCCGCCGTCTCCGCCGCTTCCCGTGGTGCCGGCCAGCCCGGTCGCACCCACAACCCCGCCCGGCCCGCCTGATGCGCCGCCAGCACCACCGGCCGCGCCAGCACCTGGGTCACCGCCGCTGCCGCCAGCCCCGCCGCTTCCGGCAGTCAACCCAGTGCCCCCAGCACCGCCGGCACCGCCATTCCCGGCGGCCCCGCCAAAACCACCGGTGCCGCCAGCTCCGCCGTTACCGCCTGCGCCCACCTGTCCTGCGAGCAAGCCGCCCGGGCCGCCGGCACCACCGATGCCGCCTGCACCGCCTGTGCCACCGGCCCCGCCGTCACCGCCGTTACCGCCGCCGCCGCCATCACCGCCGGCCGCGCTGAGGCTGGCCGCGCCGTCGCCGCCCAGGCCACCCGCGCCGCCCGCAGCGCCCGAACCACCGGCTCCGCCGCTCCCGCCGACCCCACCGGCCCCGCCGTTGCCGAACAACCCGCCCGCTCCACCAACGCCACCCTGGCCGCCGGCACCGCCGTCAAACCCGGCCGACCCGGACTCGCCGTCCCCGCCGGCGCCGCCGGGGAAACCACTCAACCCGTCGCTGCCAGAATCTCCGGGCGTCCCGGAAAGGCCGTCCGCCCCCAGCCCGCCGGCCCCGCCGTTACCACCGTCGCCGAACAGCATCGCCGACCCGCCCAGACCACCGGCCCCGCCATCGTCCCCCCCGGTACCGCCGGTGCCGCCATCACCGAATAGCAATCCGCCGGTGCCGCCCACTCCACCGGCCGCCCCTGCCGCGCCGGTCCCGCCGGCTCCGCCATCACCGAACAGCCCGGCGGCCCCACCGGGAGCACCCACACCGCCATCGACCCCGGCCACTCCAGGCGCCCCGGTGCCGCCGTCACCGAACAGCAACCCACCATCACTGAGGTTGCCCATATCCCCTGAGCTGCCCAACAGCGAAGTGTTGGCGGCGGCGAAATCGCTCGTGCCGTTGCCGATCAAATCTCGCCCGAACAACGCAACAAAAGGCTGGTTGATTACTTGATCCACCGACTCACCGGCAGGACTGGTAATCCACGCCTGACTAGCTGCCTGCACCGGATCTGCGATATAGGTCGTAAACATCGCCGCCATCGAGGCATCCAAACCCGCCAAGGATCCCGACGGCACGGCCGAGGCACCCGCACCAGCCACATCGGCTAAATCGGCCAACGAGCTGACCGCACCGCCGGACTCCGCACCGGTACCAACCACATCGGCCACACCCGCGGCCGCGCTGCCAGCATCTAGCGTTGCAGCGCTGGCCGCCGTCAGTTGGTCGATGATCGGGTCGATGACCGAATCAAAAACGTCGGCGTGAGCGCTCGGCGCGCCGGCCAGCGGGCTCATCCCGAACGCCACAACCGCCCCGGCGGCCGTGCCCATCCCCACCGCCCGGGCGCAACGACGCGTCCTCGCGTTACCCCCGAGACGTCCGCTGCGATGCTGATTAGCCATCTCTGCTCCTCCCTAGCGGCCCGGCCAATTTCTCTTAGCCGCACTTAAGGTAATCCTTATGTGACGCTGTGTCACACTATTCGTCAAACTCCATGACAAAATCAGCTCGGGTGGCACCTCGGGTGGCACATCGCCCTCCCGCTCGGGCCAACCCAGGGCGCCATGAGCAGCCTTCGCGCCGACCAACGCCGACCAACAAGGCACGCCCGTGGGCCCGAACGCGCTGATGCGCGGGAGCCGGCAGGTGCAACCTGATCCAGTCATGAACGCCGGGCACACCCACGGGATCAGTGCTGGACCCTCAACCGAACCAGCCCAAGGAACCTCGCAACGGCGTACTGATCGGCTCCCAAAGGTTCGTCTCCCGGGTGGATCTGACCACTGGTTGGGTGAGGATGAACGTCAAGGTAAAATCAGCCGTGATCCAGCGCGAGACTTCGGCCGCTGCGAAAAAAGCACATCGACGTACCGATGGACCGGTACGTACGTGCGTCGGTTGCCGAAAGCGAGAGTTGGCCGTCGAACTGCTTCGAGTGGTGGCTGTGTCAATGGGGAACGGTAATTCCGCCGTGACCGTTGACCCAGCAGGTAATCTTCCGGGGCGGGGTGCATGGCTGCATCCCCTTCCGAAGTGCGCACAGCAAGCGATCCGGCGGCGAGCGTTCGCGCGAGCGTTACGGATCGCCGGAGCACCGGATGCATCAGCGGTGGTCGGATACGTAGAGTCTCTGCGAGGCTCTGGACGCGCCCGATCCCGCCAACAGAACAGGTAGCAAAGAACATGAGCACACCGTGAAGTCCCGATGACCATGCGTCGTAGCTAAACCCGAGGCGCGGCCGACCACCGCTGTCGCCTCATAGACAGGAGATGTAGTGGCAGGTAAGGCCCGCGTACACGAGTTAGCCAAGGAACTCGGTGTTACCAGCAAGGAAGTTCTCGCCCGGCTCAGCGAACAGGGCGAATTCGTTAAATCCGCATCGTCGACGGTAGAAGCACCGGTCGCGCGTCGGCTGCGCGAGTCGTTCGGCGGCGGCAAGCCCGCGCCGGACAAGGCTGCCGGCAACGGCGCGTCCGGCGCGAAGGCCGCCGTCAAGGATGTCAACGATGCCGCCCCCGCGGCGCAGAAACCCGCCGCTCCCAAACCGGCCGCGCCGAAGGCGCCCGAGCCGCCTGCACCGGCGGCCCCCGCTGCTGAACAGCCGCAGGCCGCCCCCGCGCCGACCCCGACGCGCCCCGGACCTGTGCCCGGCCCGCGCCCGGCCCCCAGGCCGGCGGCTCGCACGCCGCGTGTCGGCAACAACCCGTTCTCGACGGCACAGCCGGTGGAGCGGCCAATTCCGCGTCCGCCGGCGCCCCGTCCCGGTGCCCCCCGGCCCGGCGCTCCGCGCCCAGGCGCGTCGCCAGGCAACATGCCGCCCCGTCCCGGTGGCGGCCCGGGCGGACAAGGTAGGCCACCACGTCCCGGCGGGGCCCGACCCGGACCGGGTGGTCGGCCGGGTGCCCCGATGGGTGGCCGCCCCGGAGGCGGCGGTGGCGGGAACTACCGCGGCGGCGGTGGCGGCGGCGTCGGTGCCCCACCCGGTGGCGGCGGCGGCGGCTACCGCGGCCGGCCAGGCGGAGGCGGCGGTGGTGGCCGTCCCGGTCAGCGCGGCGGCGCTGCCGGTGCGTTCGGCCGTCCCGGCGGTGCGCCGCGGCGCGGTCGCAAGTCCAAGCGGGCGAAACGCGCCGAATACGAGAACATGCAGGCGCCGGTGGTCGGCGGCGTGCGGTTGCCGCACGGCAACGGCGAGACGATCCGTTTGGCACGTGGTGCCTCGCTCTCCGACTTCGCCGAGAAGATCGACGCCAACCCGGCCTCGCTGGTGCAGGCGCTGTTCAATCTCGGCGAGATGGTGACCGCTACCCAGTCGGTCGGCGACGAGACGCTCGAGCTGCTGGGCAGCGAGATGAACTACGTTGTCCAGGTCGTCAGCCCCGAGGACGAAGACCGCGAGCTGCTGGAATCGTTCGACCTCAGCTACGGCGAGGACGAGGGCAGCGAAGAGGACCTGCAGACCCGTCCGCCGGTGGTGACCGTGATGGGTCACGTCGACCACGGTAAAACCCGCCTGCTGGACACCATCCGCAATGCCAGCGTCCGCGAGGCCGAGGCCGGCGGCATCACCCAGCACATCGGCGCCTACCAGGTTTCCGTCGACCTCGACGGCACCGAGCGGCTGATCACCTTCATCGACACCCCGGGTCACGAGGCGTTCACCGCCATGCGTGCCCGCGGCGCCAAGGCCACCGACATCGCGATCCTGGTGGTCGCCGCCGACGACGGCGT
>Ga0335075_10003545_pt1 | contig 24726 bp, 18 predicted proteins | sample Lox_Sample_24_FD_206723 | JGI IMG/M metagenome (GOLD analysis project Ga0335075, IMG submission 206723) | Soil microbial communities from Loxahatchee National Wildlife Refuge, Florida, United States - Lox_Sample_2.4 | ecosystem: Environmental > Terrestrial > Soil > Wetlands | place: USA...
GGTTCTTCGCGTTGCGTCGAATTAAACCACATGCTCCGCTGCTTGTGCGGGCCCCCGTCAATTCCTTTGAGTTTTAGCCTTGCGGCCGTACTCCCCAGGCGGGGTACTTAGTGCGTTAGCGACGGTACGGGAGGAGTCGACACCTCCCACACCTAGTACCCATCGTTTACGGCGTGGACTACCAGGGTATCTAATCCTGTTTGCTCCCCACGCTTTCGCGCCTCAGTGTCAGTAACGTCCCAGCGAGCTGCCTTCGCTATTGGTGTTCCTCCTGATATCTGCGCATTCCACCGCTACACCAGGAATTCCACTCGCCTCTTCCGTACTCTAGATCAACAGTATCCACCGGCTTTCAAAGGTTGAGCCTTTGACTTTCACAGCAGACTAATTGATCCACCTACGCGCTCTTTACGCCCAATGATTCCGGACAACGCTCGCTCCCTACGTATTACCGCGGCTGCTGGCACGTAGTTAGCCGGAGCTTCTTCTGACGGTACCGTCAATTATCTCGGCTATTCACCGGACAACCTTCGTCCCATCTGAAAGAGGTTTACAACCCTAAGGCCTTCTTCCCTCACGCGGTGTTGCTGCGTCACGCTTTCGCGCATTGCGCAAGATTCCCCACTGCTGCCTCCCGTAGGAGTCTGGGCCGTGTCTCAGTCCCAGTGTGGCTGATCGTCCTCTCAGACCAGCTACCCATCGTTGCCTTGGTAGGCCTTGACCCCACCAACAAGCTAATGGGCCGCGGGCCCCTCCCAATGCGGAAGCCGAAGCTACCTTTAGTGAAGAGACTTATGTCTCCGCACCACATCCGGTATTAGCCCGAGTTTCCTCGGGTTGTCCCGGTCATCGGGGTAGATTACCCACGTGTTACTCACCCGTTCGCGGCTTTGCCCCAGAGCAAGCTCTGGTTCGTCGCACCACTTGCATGTGTTAAGCACACCGCCAGCGTTCGTCCTGAGCCAGGATCAAACTCTCCGTGAAAAATGATTCGAGGTATCAAAGTCAGTCCCGAAGGACCGACATCCCGGATCCGAAGATCCAGGGGCCTCTAACAATTAAACGAAAAGCTGTCATATCGAAATGTCTCCGCGGTACACAAGTACGGAGACGGACATGACGGGATAAAACAATGAATCTGACGCGCTGGCGCATCAGACCCACGTCCGACCTCGAAAGGCCAGACAGTTAAATCGGGCTCGAACATTCATCTCCAGATCCGAAGATCCGAAGTAAATGCACGCTGCTCAGTTTTCAAAGACCGCATGCGTCAGTGGGATGTAGTTCATCGCACTGGGCACTGGAGTCGAACTGCTTGCCCGACTCAGCGGAGGAGGAACAATACATGATTTTCAGGATCGTGTCGAGACGTATTTCGACTTGGCTTCAGAGAGCCAAACGGAACCGTTTGAAGCGCCTCTTCCCGAGTTGAAGGACTCGATCCGCGAGATCTTCGGCGGGGTAATCGAGGGGTTCCGCGGGCAGAACTTCGCCCTCGAGTTTCACTCCGCCCTGGCCCAGGACCCTCCGGGCCTCGCTCCGGCTGATGCCGAACGCGTCGGCCAGCGCCGCCGGCAGGTGCACCGGGTCGCCGTCCATCACGAACTCCTCGATCTCCTCCGGTGCCTCGTGGCGCACGAAGACCCGGTCGAAGTGCTCCTCCGCGGCCGCGGCGGCTTCGGCGTCGTGGAAACGCTCCACCAGGGCACGGCCCAGGGCACGCTTGGCGACATTAGGCGGGTCCTGAGGGGGCTCGAGCCCGAGCAGCAGGCGCCAGTAGTCCGGCGCGGTCTCGTCCGGGACGCTCATGACCTTGCCGAACATCTCATCCGGCGGATCGGTGACGCCTATGTAGTTGCCGGTGGACTTCGACATGCGGCGCACGCCGTCGACCCCGGGCAGGATCGGCATCGTCATCACGGTCTGGAGCGGACAGTCATAGGCCGATTGGATCGACCGCCCGAACAGGAGATTGAACTTCTGATCGGTTCCTCCAAGTTCCACGTCGGAGCGGACCGCCACCGAGTCGTATCCCTGCAGCAGCGGATAGAGCAGCTCGAGCGCCGAGATCGGTTCCTCGGCGCTCATCCGCTTCTGGAAGTCGTCGCGCTCCAGCAGCTGGGCGATCGTCGCCTTGGCCAGCAGCCCGAGCAGCTCTTCCGGCTCCATGCGCAGCCACTCGCTGTTGAAGCGGACCTCGGTCTTCTCCGGATCGAGGATCTTGAAGGCCTGCTCCTGAAAAGTCTTGGCGTTCCGGTCGATCGCCTCCGGGTCCAGCATCGGCCGCTGCTCGGAGCGGCCGGTCGGATCGCCGACGCGGGCGGTGTAGTCACCGATGATCAGCACCACCTGGTGTCCGTCGTCCTGGAACTGCCGCAGCTTGTTGAGAACGACCGTATGCCCCAGATGGATGTCCGGCGCGGTCGGATCGATGCCGAGCTTGATTCGCAGCGGCTCCCCCCTCTCCAGCTGTTTGGCGAGACCACCGACCGGCAGTGCCTCGACCGAATTAGCGCTCAATGCCTCCGCGCGCTCCAATGTCTCCGGAGATACGTCACTCCGCTCGTTATCCGCTCTGATTGACACGGGACCAATGCTAGACTGACTACCGCGACTTGGTGATCCCCGGGTGTTTGTATCACTGGACGACGCCGGGGCATGGGCAATACTGCTCGTTCCGCACACCGGTCCTTGAAGCGCCATCAGATGGCTACTCGAACTACAAAGCATCCACCCGGTTCCGACTCCGGGAAGAACGGGCACGTGACTGACGCCCCGGCCGACGCCTCAGGCGACGGCGGCAGCGTGCTGCGCCCACCCGGCGAGGGCAGCGTGCTGCGGCCCCCGGGATCGAAGGCCTCCAAGCCGTCGAGAGCGGCGAAGACGGCCAGGACGAAGGTGCGGAAGCCCAAGGCGGCCTCCAAGGTCAAGGCTCCCAAGGCCAAGGCGGACAAGGTCAAGTCTCCCCGCGCCGCGAAGGCGGCACCGGGCGCCCAGGCCGGCAAGACCGGTATCCGCGACCGTCTCCGGCGCGGCAAGGCCAAGGGTCCGGAGGCGGCCGGCGACAACGGCCCGATCGTCCTCGGCAGCATCCCCCCGGCGCCCGGCACCGGAAACGGCAACGGAAACCCGCCCCTGGCGATGCCCTCGATGCCGCCGGCCGGCAAGCCGCCCAAGCCCAAGGTCAAGAAGCTGCGCATCCTCTTCATCGTGCTCGGCCTCGGCACGCTCGGCCTCTTCTCCGCCTTCTTCGGCATGTTCATGGCCGTATCCCAGGATCTTCCCGCGATCGAGAAGTACGCTCAATACAAGGAGTCGAAGAACTCGATCGTCACCGACAGCCAGGGCGAGGTAATCGGCACCCTGAGCAGCAACCAGAACCGCTTCCTGATTCCGCCGGACAAGATCTCGCCGAACATGAAGAACGCGGTGGTCTCGATCGAGGACGCTCGTTTCTACGAGCATCGCGGCGTCGACTACCAGGGCCTCGGCCGGGCCCTGGTCCAGGACATCATCGCCCGCAGCGCCAAGCAGGGAGCCTCGACCATCACCCAGCAGCTGATCAAGCAGGCGCTCGAAGCTCAGAACGACCGTTCTCCGCTCCAGAAGATGAAGGAGATGGCGCTCGCCTACCACATCGAGCAGGAGTGGACCAAGGACAAGATCCTCACCGAGTATCTGAACACGGTCTACTTCGGATCCGGCGCCTACGGGGTCGAGGCAGCCGCCCGGACCTACTTCGGCAAGGCCCACCCGAGCTGCGGCACCGAGGAGTCGCCCTGCGCCGAGGTGCTCACCCCGGCCGAGGCCGCACTGCTGGCCGGCGTCATCCAGAACCCCTGGGGATACGACCCGGCCAACAACCCCGACGGCGCCCTGTTCCGCCGCAACACCGTGCTCCAGAAGATGCTCGAGCAGGGCTACATCACCCAGGACCAATATGACGACGCCACGGCCGAGGCCCTGCCCGCGGCATCGGACATCGAGCGCCCCTCGCTCGACTCGAAGGCCCCCTACTTCACCGAGTACATCCGCCAGCAGCTGGTCGACCGCTTCGGCGCCGGCCGCACCTTCTTCGGCGGACTGAAGGTCAAGACCACCCTGGACCTAGAGGCCCAGGCCGCGACCGAAGAGGCGATCTCCAGCACGATCGGCGGAATCGGCCCGAGCGCCTCGGCCGTGATCATCAACAACGCGGACGCGACCATCGACGCGATGGTCGGCGGCACCGACTACAAGAACGTGCCGTTCAACCTGGCCACGCAGGGTTACCGCCAGCCGGGTTCGACCGTGAAGCCTTTCGTGCTGACGACCGCGCTCGAGCAGGGCATCCCGTCCACCTCGGTCGTCAACTCGACCCCTCGGGTCTTCAACATCAAGGTCTACGACCCGAAGACGAAGAAGATGGTCAAGGAGCCGTACGAGGTCAACAACTACGCCGACTCCTACCTCGGCCCGGTCTCCCTGGAGACGGCGACCATCAACTCCGACAACGCGGTCTACTCCACCCTCGGTCTCGAGATGATCGACGGCGGACCCAAGGCCGTGGCGAAGACGATCCGCAAGATGGGCGTCTGGGACAAGGTCGACACCAACGCTGCGATGGTCCTCGGCACGTCCGAGGTGACCCCGCTCCAGTGGACCTACGCGTACACGACGCTGGCCAACGACGGCCGCCGTGTCTCGGGAAGCCTCGCGCCGGACCCGGGCTACACCCCGGTCGCCTACACCAAGGTCACCGACGAGGACGGCAAGACGATCAAGGGCGGCGACAACGAGGTGATGAGCACCAGCGTGATCGATCCCGAGGTCGCCCAGACCGTGAAGGGCTTCCTCCACGGGGTCATGACCAGCGGCACCGGCACCAACGCCGACGTCGGTGACGACAGCGAGTTCGGCAAGACCGGCACCACCGACGACAACAGCAACGCCTGGTTCTGCGGGGCGATCACCGAGGTGACCGCCTGCGTCTGGGTCGGCTATGCCGACAGCTACCAGCAGATGCTGACCGAGTACGCCGGCTCGCCGGTGGACGGCGGCACCTTCCCCGCGATCATCTGGTCACGGATCATCGAAGCCTGGAAGGAGATCGAGGCGAACCGCGCCGCCGAACGCGAAGCCGACGCGGCGGCCGAGGCCGACGGCGAGGACACCTCCTCCACCGACACGAGCAGCGACTACGTCGCACCCGACACCTCGACCGATTACGTCGCACCCGAGACCACGACTCCGGCTCCGGCCCCGACACCGACGCCCGAGCCCACCCCGACACCAGCTCCGACGCCGGAGGCGACTCCGCCGCCGACCACACCCGCCCCGCCCGCGGGCGGAGGCGGCGGCATCGCGCCCGGCAGCGGCGGCGCCGCGCCCGGCTAGGAGATCGAGCTCAGCCGCTCGGTGGCCTGCGCCACCTGGATCGCCAGGCTCTCGCTGGACGTTCCGCCCTCGCTGAGCTTCGACTCGAGCCAGCTTCCCTGCTTCAGCACCTCGTAGTACTCCTCGTCGAGCTGCTCAGAGCGGCTCGAGAGCTCTTCGAGACTCAGGTCCGAAAGGTCGCGACCCTCGGCTACGCACTGCCTGACAAGGTCGCCGACGATGCCATGGGCGTCGCGGAACGGAACTCCCCGGCGGACCAGCAGGTCGGCGATCTCGGTCGCGGCCAGCATCTCGTCGCTGGAGGCATCCAGCAGGCGTTCCCGGTCGAACTCGATCGCCTCGAGGATCCCGGCGGTCATCTCGAGGCTGGCCTCGATCGTCTCGACCGCGTCGTAGAACGGCTCCTTGTCCTCCTGCATGTCCTTGCCGTAGGTGAGCGGCAGGGCGTGCATCACGCCGAGCAGGGTCGTGAAATCGCCGATCACCCGCGGGGCCTTGGCCCGCAGCAGCTCGGCCGAATCGGGGTTCTGCTTCTGCGGCATGATGCTCGATCCGGACGTGAAGGGCTCGGCGATCCGGCAGAACGAGAACTCGGTGCTCGACCAGATGACCAGCTCCGATCCGAGGCGTGACAGGTGCGTCGCGCAGATCGACGAGGCGGACAGGTAGTCGAGCACGAAATCGCGGTTCGAGGTGCCGTCCAGCGAGTTCGGGGTGATGTCGTCGAAGCCGAGATCGGCGGCGACCGCCCGGCGGTCGATCTTCCAGTTGACGCCGGCGAGCGCGCCCGAACCGAGCGGCATCACGGCGGCGGCCCGGCGGGCGGCGCCGAAACGTTCGAAGTCGCGGGACAGCATCCAGAAGTAGGCCAGCAGGTGGTGGCCCAGATAGACGGGCTGGGCCCGCTGGAGATGGGTGTAGCCGGGCATGGCCCAGGCGTCGTGAAGCTTCGCGAGACGCAGCAGCTCACCCATGACCGCGGCGAGGCGCTCCTGCGCGCGGACCGAGTGGTTCATGACCGCCATGCAGATGTCGGTCGCGACCTGGTCGTTGCGGGAGCGGCCCGTGTGGAGCTTGCCCGCCAGCGGCCCGACCAGATCGCCGAGACGGCGCTCGACCGCCATGTGGATGTCCTCGTCGGCGGGCAGGTACTCGAAGCTGTTCTCGTCGATCTCCCGGCCGATCTCGGCCAGGGCCGCATCGAGCCGTTCGATCTCGTCGTCGGCGATCACGCCGATGCGATTCAGGGCCTTGGCGTGTGCCCGGGACTGGACCACGTCATAGGGCGCCAGGCGACGGTCGAAATCGATCGAACGGTTGAGCCGCCAGAAACGGGGATCGGGTTCGTCGCGGAAACGGGAAGTGCTTTTGTCTGTGGATCTGGAGGGCACGGGCTGATTATGCCTTCAGCGCCGTTTCCAACGCGCCCGCCACCCGATCCGCGTCCGCCTCGCTCAGCCCGCCATAGAACGGCAGCGCCATCGAACGGGCGGCGATGCCCTCGGCCACGGGGAACATTCCCTCCCGGTATCCGAACTCGGCGAACTGCGGCAGGGTGTGAATCACCGGCAGGTATGCCTTGGCCGGGATGCCGGCCTCGGCAAGCAGGCGGATGACCGCGTCCCGGTCGGCATCCTCCGGCAGGCGCACCGGATAGACGAACCAGCTGCGCCTCGCCGGGCCCCGGTCCGGTGACGGCAGCTCCACCCCGTCGATCCCCGCGAGGCGCTCTCCGTACAGGGCCGCCGCCGCGGCCCTGTCGGCCAGGATCCGGTCGAGCTTGGCCACCTGGGCGACACCGATCGCCGCGGCCACGTCGGAGAGGCGGTAGTTGAAGCCGAGCCGGTCGTGATCGAGCCAGTTCATGTCGACCGCCCGGCCCTGGTTGCGCTCCGACCGGAGCCGTTCGGCTTCGGCGGCGTTCCTCGCGATGATCATCCCGCCCTCGCCGGTGGTCATCTGCTTGTTGGCGTAGAAGGCGAAGACCGCGAGATGGCCCCTGGTTCCCACCTTCCTGCCTTCCTCGTCGATCGCGCCAAGTGCCTGGGCGGAGTCCTCGAGCAGGCCGAGCCCGCGCGCGGCCGCGATCCGCTCGAACTCGGGCCAGGCCGCCGGGTAGCCGAAGATATCGACCGGCAGGATCCCGGCCGTGTTCTCCCCGATCGCCGCCTCGGCCGCGGCCGGGTCGAGGTTGAGCGTGACCGGATCGATGTCGGCGAAGACCGGCTTGACGTTCTCGTAGAGCAGGCAGTTGGCGCTCGCGACGAAGGTGAACGGGGTCACCACGACCTCGTCCCCCGCACTCCAGCCCTGGGCCCGCACGCCGAGATGAAGTGCGGTGGTGCCGCTGTTGGCAGACACCGCGTCCTCCACCCCGAGCCAGGCCGCGAACTCCTCTTCGAACCGCCGGCCCATCGGGCCGAGCGAGAGGTGCCCGGAGCGCAGCACCTCGAGCACGAGCCGCTCCTCCTCCTCGCCGATCACCGGCTTGGCCAGTGGGAGCGGCTCGCCGCTCATTTCGGAGAGCCCTTGGGGAAGGCGTACTCGAGTGAATCGACCAGGGCTTCCCAGGACGCTTCGATGATGTTCTCGGATACGCCGATCGAGCCCCAGGACTCGTCGCCGTCGGTCGAGTCGAGCAGCACCCTGGTGCCGGCGCCCGTTCCGTGATCGGAATCGAGGATGCGCACCCGGTAGCCGGTCAGTTCGATGTCCGCCAAGTGCGGGTGATACTTGGTGATCGCCATGCGCAGGGCCTTGTCCAGCGCGTTGACCGGGCCGTTGCCCTCGGCCACGGTGAGCTGCCGCTCACCCTGCACCAGGATCTTCAAGGTGGCTTCGGTCTCGACCTCGCCGCCTTCGCGCATCTCGGTGATGACCCGGAAGCCCTCCAGCTTGAACAGGGGCTCGTACTCCCCGGTCAGCTTGCGCAGCAGCAGATCGAAGGACGCCTCGGCCGCTTCGTAGTGATAGCCCTCGTGCTCGCGTTCCTTCAGCTGCTCGATCGCCTGGCGGGCGGTCTCGTCGTCCATCTCGAGGCCGATCGATTCGGCCCTCTGGAGGATGGTCGCCTTGCCCGACAGCTCCGACGGCAGGACCGAGGTCTGATTGCCGACCAGGGCCGGTTCAAGATGCTCGAAGGTACGCGAATCCGCGGCGATCCCGGCCACATGCATGCCGCCCTTGTGGGCGAAGGCGTTCCGCCCCACATAGGCCTGATCCGGATTGAGCGGCACGTTCAGCAGCTCGGCCAGGAAATGGGAGGTGGTCGAGAGCTGGGCCAGCTGCTCCGGGGAAACGACGTCGTAGCCCATCTTCAGCTGGAGCGCCGGCAGGATCGAGACGAGGTTGGCGTTGCCGCAGCGCTCGCCGTAGCCGTTCATGGTGCCCTGGACGAGCCTCACTCCCTCGTTGACCGCGGCCAGCGAGTTGGCGACACCGCACTCGGCGTCGTTGTGCACGTGGCAGCCGAGCTCGACCGAGTCCCCGAAGGCCGCCTTGACCTCGCGGGTCGCCGAGGCGATCTGACCCGGCAGGCTCGAGCCGTTGGTGTCGCAGAGGCTGAGGTTCTCGGCGCCGGCGTCGACCGCGGCCCGCAGGCATTCCAGCGAGTACGCCGGATCGTCGCGCCAGGCATCGAAGAAATGCTCGGCGTCGTAGATCACGCGCTTGCCCTGCTCGACCAGGAAACGGACCGATTCGCCGATCATCGCCAAGTTCTCCTCGGGCGAGACCTTGGTCACCTTCTCCAGATGGAGCGACCAGGTCTTGCCGACCAGGGTCACCACCGGGGCGAAAGTGGCGGCGAGGGTCTTCAGGCCCTCGTCCTCGGACGCCTCCACCCCGCGCCGGCGGGTCATGCCGAAGGCGCAGATGGTGGTCTGCTCGAAGGTCTCTTCGGCCAGCAGCGCGAACAGCTCGGCCTCTTTCGGGTTCGACGACGGGAATCCCGCCTCGACGAACTGCACGCCGAGCCGGTCGAGCGCATGAACCACACGCACCTTTTCGGCGGCCGAGAGCGACATGCCATGTCCCTGCATGCCGTCCCGCAGAGTCGTGTCGTAAAGCTTCACCTGTTCCATCAAAAACTTCCTTTCAAGAAATCAAAAACCGGTTCGGATTCACCGTTCCGGAGGTCCGGGCGCGACCAGGGCCGCGCGGCCACGAGCTTTCAGCTCGCAGCACCCGTAATTCGGGCGATCCGGTTGATTTCGAGAAGAAGGCGAAGCATCAGCCAGAGACTTTACTCGGTTCCGGCGCTCGCTCGGTGTCATTGACCAGATCGAGCCACTCGGCGTACTCGGGAGCACGGCCGTAGATCGCGTCCTCGAACTTGGCCTGGACCATCTGGGTCACCTCACCGGGCTCGCCCAGCGAGTGATCGTCGATCTCACGGACCGGGACGATCTCGGCCGCGGTACCGCACATCAGGACCTCGTCCGCCGTGTACAGCTCGGAACGGGCGATGTCGCGCTCGACGACCGGGAAACCGCGATCCTCGAGGATCTGCATGACCGACTTGCGGGTGATGCCGTCGAGGATCGAGGCAACCTGCGGCGGCGTGAAGACCTTGCCGTCCTTGACCACGAAGATGTTCTCGCCGGAGCCCTCGCAGACGAAGCCGCGGTCATCCAGCAGGATCGCCTCCTCGTAGCCGGCGTTGGCCGACTCGGTCTTGGCGAGGATCGAGTTGAGGTACTGGCCGGAAGCCTTGGCGTGCGGGATCAGTCCGGCACCGGAGACCCGGCGCCAGGACGAGACCTTCGCCCGGATCCCGTGCTTCTTGCCGTCCTCGCCGAGATACGCGCCCCAGGGCCAGGCGGCGATGATCAGCTCGACCGGAGCGGACTTCGCGTAGAGGCCCATCTCGCCGTACCCGCGGAACGCGAGCGGCCGGATGTAGCAATCGCGGAGACCGTTCCTGCGGATCAGCTCACGGGTCGCCTCGCCGATCTCCTCGGCGCTGTAGGGGATGTCGAGGTAGTACATGCGCGCGGACTGGTCCAGCCGCCGCAGGTGCTCGTCGTGACGGAAGATCGCCGGACCCTTGTCGCCGTCGTAACAGCGAACGCCCTCGAACACGCCGGTTCCGTAGTGGAGGCCGTGAGTCAGTACGTGCACCTGCGCCTCGTCCCACGGGACGAACTTGCCGCTGTGCCATATGAACTCAGCCTTTTCCACTTGGTGATCCTCCTACGCTCGTTGAATGACGAATGGTAACGCTACTTCGAGACAGCCGCGAGAACCGCCGCCGTCACCTCATCGGTGCCGGCCTTGCTCTCACCCTCGGCTCCGCTGAACAGGTCCGGGGTGCGCAGGCCCGAGGCGAGCACGCCGTCGACCGCCGCCTCGATCGAGTCCGCCGCCTCACCCATGCCGAGCCCGTAGCGCAGCATCATCGCCGCCGAGAGCATCGTCGCGAGCGGGTTCGCGACCCCCTGGCCGGCGATATCGGGAGCCGAGCCGTGAACCGGCTCAAACAAGCCAGGGGTGCCTTCGGCACCGGTGCTGGCCGAAGGCAGCATGCCGAGCGAGCCCGTCAGCATCGCGCCCTCATCGCTGAGGATGTCGCCGAACAGGTTCTCGGTGACGATCACGTCGAAGTCGGACGGCCTCGAGACGAGCTGCATCGCGGTGTTGTCGACCAGCATGTGATCGAGCTCCACATCCGGGTAGTCCTCGGCAACGGCCTTCACCGTCTCGCGCCACAGGCGGGAGCTCTCGAGCACGTTGGCCTTGTCGACCGAGGTGACGCGGGGACCGGCCTCGCGGCCCACGGCGCGCTGGCGGGCGGCCTCGAAGGCGACCCTCGTGATCCGGTCGATCTCCGGGACCGAGTAGGCGCACTCGTCGAAGGCGGTGCCGCCGTTGTCGTCGCGGCGGCCGCTCTCGCCGAAGTAGATGCCGCCGGTCAGTTCGCGCACCACCAGCAGGTCGGTGCCCTGGATCCGGTCCTCCTTCAGCGGGCTCGAGTCGATCAGGGCCGGGAAGGGCTTGACCGGGCGCAGGTTCGCGAACAGGCCGAGCTCCTTGCGGATGCCGAGCAGGCCCTGCTCCGGACGGGGAGCGGTGGGATCGTTGGCGACCGCCTCGTCCCACTTCGGGCCGCCGACCGCGCCGAGCAGCACCGCGTCGGACTCGCGGCAGGCCGCGGTTACCTCGTCAGTCAGGGCCACGCCGTGCTCGTCGATCGAAGCGCCGCCGATCAGGTGCTCGGTGTACTCGAACTCCCCGACCGCGTCCAGGACCCTGCGGGTCGCTCCGACGATCTCGGGTCCGATGCCGTCTCCGGCCAGTACGACGATGCTCTTGGTTTCACTCATGAAGTTCTCTCCTGGTTGACGGCGGCTATGCCCGCCGGGCCTCGATGTTGAGGCGAACGTAGTTGAAGGTGTCGGGCTGACCCATGACTTCCATCATGCGGTCGCTGTACTCCTGAAAAAGCGCGTTCGGCAGCAGATCCCCGAGCGGTGCGAGAAAGGACGCCTCGAAAAAGGCCTGCGGCTCCTCGGGGTGGGCGACCCGCTCCTCGAGCCAGCACTCGGCGTCCTCGAAGCCCGCCGCCATCAGCCGGATCTCGGTCTCGTCCGGGCCGGCGAAGTTCCAGGGATGGTCGACCCTGCCGAGGTGCTCCGCGAAGGGCTCCTCGAGGTTGACCTGGCGCATCGCCTCGATCACCTCGGCCACGTTGCCGCGGCCGCCGCACTGCGCGACCAGCATGCCGCCGGGCTCGATCGCCTGGCGGAGACGGGAGAACAGCGCGTCGTGATCCTTGATCCAGTGGAAGCAGGCATTGGAGAACACGTGGTCGACCCGCTCCTCGACCTGGAGCGTCGCCAGGTCCTGGCAGAGGTACTCGACCCGGTCCTCTCCCAGACCCTCGCGGGCTTGGCCGAGCATCGAGGGGGAGCCGTCGACCGCGATCACTCTGCCTCGCGGCAGCCGTTCCAGCAGGTACGCGGTGACCTCGCCGCTGCCGCAGCCGGCGTCCATCACGGTCTCGTCGCCCTTCAGCTCAAGGCGCGACAGCACCGCGTCGGACCACTCCCGCTGGGGAGTGGCGACGCGGGCGTACTTGGTCGCGTCCCAATCGGCCGGTGTGTCCGCCGGTTCGGGCTCCCCGGCGCTCACGGCAGCGTGGTCGTATCCGGGCCGTATGACCCGCCCGGTCCGGCCTCGAAGGCCTCGACCAGATGCTCGTCGGCGAGGGTCAGGGCGATGTCGTCCAGACCGCCGAGCAGGCGGCGCTTGATCTCACCGTCGATCTCGAAACGGGCGTCTCCCCCATCCCAGCTGACCGTCTGGTTCTCCAGGTCGATCCGGACCGCGCCGGAGGCGGCGATCGCCTGGCATGCCTCCTGGGGCAGCTCGACCGGCAGGAAGCCGTTCTTGGTGCAGTTGGAATAGAAGATGTCCGAGTACGACGGAGCGATCACGGCTTTGAAGCCGAACTGCTGCAGCGCCCAGACGGCATGCTCACGGGACGATCCGGAGCCGAAGTTGGCGCCCGAGACCAGCACCGGATGCGGTGCCAGTTCGATCTCGCCGTCGCGGATCCAGTCGTAGAAGAGGAACTCGCCGAATCCGGTGCGCTCCACCCTCTTCAGGAACTGCTTGGGGATGATCTGATCAGTGTCGACATCGCTCCGGTCCAGGAAGGAGATCGGGCCTTCGATGATGTTGATTGCTTCCATGTTCTCTAGCTCCAGTTCCTGATGTCGACGAAATGACCTTCGATCGCGGCGGCGGTCGCCATGGTCGGGCTGACCAGGTGCGTGCGGCCTCCCTTGCCCTGGCGGCCTTCGAAATTACGGTTCGAGGTCGAAGCGCAGCGCTCGCCCTCGAACAGGGTGTCGGGGTTCATGCCGAGGCACATCGAGCAGCCCGCGCCGCGCCACTCGAAGCCGGCCTCCTCGAAGATCCGGTCGAGGCCCTCCTCCTCGGCCTGGGCCTTGACCAGGGCCGAGCCGGGCACGACCATCGCACGGATGGTGTCGGCCACCTTGCGGCCCTTGATCGCGCCCGCGGCTTCACGCAGATCCGAGATCCGGGAGTTGGTGCAGGAACCGATGAAGACACGTTCCGGCTTGATCTCCTCCATCGGCGTGCCGGCCTCAAGGCCCATGTACTGCAGGGCCCGTTCGGCGGACTCGCGCTCTCCCGCGGTCGCCATGTCGGCCGGGTTCGGCACCTTGTCGGTGACCTGGATGACCATGCCCGGGGTGGTTCCCCAGGTGACCATCGGTGAGATCTGGGTCGCGTCGATGGTGATCTCGTGATCGAAGGTCGCGCCCTCGTCGGTCGGCAGCTGCTTCCAGCGCTCGACCGCGGCGTCGAAGTCCTCGGGTACGGCGGCCTTGCCGCGCATGTACTCGTAGGTGACTTCATCCGGGGCGATCATGCCAGCCTTGCCGCCGCCCTCGATCGTCATGTTGCAGACCGTCAGACGCTGCTCCATGGTCAGGTTGCGGATCGCCTCACCGGCGTACTCGACCACGTAGCCGGTCATGCCGCCGGTGCCGAGCTGGCCGATCGTGGCCAGGATCAGGTCCTTGGAGGTGACGCCCTCGCTCAGGGTGCCGGTGTAGTTGATGCGCATCGTCTTCGGACGGCGCTGAACCAGGGTCTGGGTGGCCATGACGTGCTCGACCTCCGAGGTGCCGATGCCGAATGCCAGGGCGCCGAAGGCTCCGTGCGTGGATGTGTGCGAATCGCCGCAGACGATGGTCATCCCGGGCTGGGTCAGACCGAGCTCCGGGCCGATCACGTGGACGATCCCCTGGGTGTCGGAACCGAGGCTGTAGACCGGGACGCCGAAGTCGGCCGCGTTCTTCTCCAGGGTCTCGACCTGCTTGCGGGAGAGCTGGTCCTTGATCAGGTTGGCGGTCGGGGTGCCGTCGGTCGGCACGTTGTGGTCGGCGGTGGCGACCGTCTTGTCGGGGCGGCGCAGCTTGCGGCCGGCCATGCGCAGGCCCTCGAAGGCCTGCGGAGAGGTGACTTCATGCACGAGATGCAGATCGATGTAGATCAGCTCCTCACGGACCTCATGGGCCTCCCAGATCTTCTCGAACATCGTCTTCGGCATGTCGTTCCTTTCTCTCCTAGCCGCGGCGCAGGCCGGCGGCGATTACCGCGACGAACCTGGTCGGACCGTCGCTTTCGTTTTCAAAATGGTGTGGCAGGTCGGCGTCGAAGGTGACGCTGTCACCCTCGCTCAGCCGGTGGCGTTCGCCTTCGAAGGACAGGGTCAGCTTGCCTTCCAGGACGACCGCGGTTTCACGGCTGCCGGGTTCGTGCATCGGTGTGTCGTTCCGGCCTCCGGTGCTGCTGCCCGGCTCGAGCGTGTGCGAGGACACGTCCGCCCGCAGTCCCGGCAGCGGCGGTGTCAGTTCCTCGATCCGGTGGCCGCCCCGGCGGTGGCGCCGGTGCTCCCCCGCCGGGCTGACGACGACGTGTGGGGTCTCGTCCAGGCGCAGCAGCTGGGACAGGCTCAGGTCCAGTCCGGCTGCGATCTTCGAGGCGACCGCCAGGGTCGGGCTGGTGGCGCCGCGCTCGACCTGGGAGAGCATCGTGGCGCTGACGCCGCTGCGCTCGGACAGGTCTCGCAGGGAGAGATCCATGGCCTCACGCAGGGCCTTGACCCGGCTGCCCACAGCGGCGCTTTCGGCCGCCGTGTCGACGCCGGCCGAAGATCCGTCGGTTCTGGTTTTCGCGGGAGCCTCGGTCGCCATGTCTGTACGTTATCACGCACAGTTGTACCGCGCAACCGGTATCCAGATCAATTGCATACTTAATGTATGCCTACAGCTTGTCATGATCGCGGTGTGCCGAAGACTCGGTTCGGGGTCTGGCGGTGGAAAGCTCGATACCGTGACGTGATGACGAAACGCATCCCAGCCGATGAACGGCGCCAGGAGTTGATGCAGGTGGCGGAGAGACTGTTCGCCACCAGACCGTACGCGGACATCTCGGTCCAGGAAATCGCCGACGAGGCCGGCGTGGCCCGTGGCCTGATCCACCACTACTTCGGTGGCAAGGACGACGTTCTGGCCGCCGTCATGAGGGAGCTGACCCCCAGCCGCGCCCCGACACCGGTCGATATCGACCTTCCGCTCGAGGAGCGGGTCGAACGGCGGATCGACATGCTGATGGACACCCTGGCCGAGTACAGCCAGCCCTGGCTCGCGACCCTCGCCTCGGGACCGAACATTCCCCCCGGACCGCTGCGAGACGCGGCCGAGGGCCTGTGGGACGCGCAGTACAAGGTCTGGCTGAAGAGCTTCGGCGACGTGCTCACCGACAACCCCCGGACCAAGGCGCTCTACGCCGCATACCGGGGACTCAACCAGGCGACCTGCCGCATGTGGCTGAACGGTGAGATGGAAAGGGCCGATGCCCGCCTGATCCTGGTCACGGCGATGGTCGCCCTCCTGAGCAAGGTCGGTCCCGCACTCTCCGACGGCTGAGACCCTTGTGGTCCTGGGGTGGAGACGATCTCCTCCCCTACAGGGCGGAGATCGTCCCCACCCCCGTTCTCTCCACCCTCCCCCGTTAACTGAAAACGCCCCGCCGGAGCGGGGCGCTTGATTCCGAATTGAACCCCGGGATCAGATTCGCTTGGGCTTGTCGCCTTCGCTCGTGCTGCCGGCCGGGGGATTGGCGCTGATCAGGCTGAATAGAACTTTGCCCATCATGGTTCTCACATCTCACTTCACTTGGTCGTGTGTTGCAGTAAATCCTCCACGACCACAGTAGGCCCGATCGCCGCCGGAGCGAGTGAGATCCCTCACTCTGGCGGCGATCCGCTGAGCGGCGACTACGGTACGGGCGGAGGCGCCACGTAGCTCAGTGAGAAACCCGGAACGTTCTCGGTGCTGTTGATCATGTTGAGAGCCCCACCGCTCGTCTGGATCACATACGGCTGGAGCTCATCTCCGGCCCCCATCTGAACGGTACCGGTGGCGTTCAACGGGGTCGGACCGCTGGAAAGCGCGGCGATCTCCTGTCCGCCGATCACCTTGGCACCCCCATCTGAGGCTCTCCAATGCCACACCCGCAGAACACGATTGCCCGTCCCGTTGGCCGCGAACGTGGCATTGATATCGAACTCATAGATGCCGCTGACCGGTGCCCTCAGATAGCCCGGTTCCGCGGCATCGAACAGATTCCGCGTGTCAAACATCAGGCTGCTGTATCCGAGCCCGACGATGGTGTTGTTGGCCACTGGTGTGGCCCCGGACATCAGGATCCGCGCCGCTGGAAGATCCGCCAGATTCTGGGTATTGACCGCCCTGGGCGCAAGCAGGCCCGAGGTGATGGCACCCGCGATGATGTTGTCCGAATCAACACTGTCAGCGGCGATCTTCTCCTTGGTGATGGCACCTCTCTCGATCTTCTCGCCCTTCACGCTGCCCGCATCTAGCTTCGCCGTGCTGACCGAAGAATCCTGGAGCGCTGCCGCCGGAACGCTGTCAGCGGCCATCTTCGACTCAGTGATGCTCTTTGCGGCCAGTTTGGCACCGTTCACCGCTCCCGGCTTGATCTTCGGTGCCGTGACCGCACTCTCCTCGATCTTCTTCGCGGTCACAGCCCGGTTCTTCAGCTGCGCCGCCCCGACGCTGTTCCTCGGTATCTGAACAGCGGCATAGGCCCCTGTACTCAGTGAAATACCCAAGGCCAGCAGCGCCACCGCCATGGCCGGCGACGGTCGGTGTCGCCTCGCGGCCAGAGTCGCCCGGTTCAAAATCTTCCTGATTGACATGGAAACCCCCGTGTTTGGTTTCCCAAAAAGTAGCCCAAACGCGAGCGGTCGTCATCAAATCCCGCGACATGACCCTGTGGCGGGGTGAGCCACGAAAGGCTCAGCCCCGCCGGCCATGGTTCATCACGATCTCAGGGGCCGGTCATCTCGGACGCGGCGTCGGCGGTCGCCGACTCCGCTTCCGTGATCGCGGCGCCGTCCAGCAGATTCGAGAGCGCCCGCACGTAGGCGCGCGCCGAAGCCTCGAGGATGTCGGTCGCCACGCCCTGACCTGAAGCCGAGTGGTACTTGCCGTTCTCGCCCTCCTCGCGCAGGACGACCGTGACCTCACCCAGGGCGTCATCGCCACCGGTGACCGCGCCGACGTGGTACTCGCGCAGCTCGGCCTCGGTATCGGTCGCCTTCTGGATCGCGCCGAAGATCGAGTCGACCGGGCCGTCACCGCTTGCCTCGCCCACCTGCTCCTCACCCGAAGGCATCTTGACCGCGACGCGGGCCCGGGGCTCCCGCTCGGATCCGGCCTCGACCTCGAACCAGGCCAGGTCGTGTGACTCGACCCTCTCACGCATCTCCTCGGAGACGATCGCCTCCAGGTCCAGCGCCGTGACCTGCTTCTTCTTGTCGGCGATCGCCTTGAAACGCTTGAACGCCTGGTTCAGGGCGTTGCCGTCGATGACGAAGCCCAGTTGCTCCAGGGCGTCCTTCAGCGCGTGACGGCCCGAATGCTTGCCCAGCACGATCGCGTTCGAGTCCAGACCGACCTCGGTCGCGTCCATGATCTCGAAGGTGGAGCGCTCCTTCAGCACACCATCCTGATGGATGCCCGACTCGTGGGCGAAAGCGTTCTTGCCGACGATCGCCTTGTTCGGCTGGACCACGTATCCGGTCATTCGGGAGATCAGGCGGCTGGTCCTGGCGATCTCCCTGGTGTTGATCCCGGTGGTCAGACCATGCGCGTCCTCGCGGACCTTGATCAGCATCGCGATCTCCTCCAGCGAGCAGTTGCCCGCCCGCTCACCGATGCCGTTGATCGCGCACTCGACCTGGCGGGCGCCCGCCAGGACCCCGGCATACGAGTTGGCGACGGCCAGTCCCAGATCGTCGTGACAATGCACCGAGAGCTCGATCTCGCGCAGGCTGGGCGCGTACTCGTAGAGCTTGGCGAAGTACTCCCTGTATTCCTCCGGGGTCGTGTACCCGACCGTGTCGGGAATGTTGACCACAGTGGCACCCTCCTCGACCGCGATCGCACAGACCTCGGCCGTGAACTCGACGTCGGCCCGGGTCGCGTCCATCGGCGAGAACTCGATGTCCTCGCAGTAGGACTTTGCGTGCGCGACCGCCGCTCTGGCGCCGGCCTTCACATCCTCGCGGGTGTTCCGCATCTGATGCTGGATGTGGATGTCGGAGGTCGAGATGAAGGTGTGGATACGTGGCCGCTCCGAATCGCGGATCGCGTTCCAGGCCGCCTCGATGTCGCCCTTCTGGGCGCGGGCCAGGCCGCAGATCGTCGGGCCCTGAACCTGGCGGGCGATCTTCTCGACCGCCTCGAAATCTCCGGGTGAAGTGATCGGGAAACCGGCCTCGATCACGTCGACGCCCAGCCTCGCGAGCTGCTGCGCTATCTCCACCTTTTCGGCCGTGTTCAGCGAGATTCCCGGCGACTGCTCGCCGTCTCTCAGGGTGGTGTCAAAGATGTGGACGCAGTTCGCGTCTGATGCGGTGCCCGTGCTGTCGGTCATGGGACTTCTCCTTCTGAATCGAAACTGAAAAAAGTCTGCTCGCGGCTAACGCGCCGCCCGGCGATCATTTCCCCCGAAGGGGAGAAGGAGAAGTAGCGCCGGGCTGGTCAGACGATGATTCATTACGGCTAGCGTAGCGAATCGCCTCAAGATCGTCCAGGCACTGCGAGAGCCAACAGATATGCCCACTCACTCGGCCAGTACTTCGAAATCCAGGGGGCATTGCCGAAAGCCATTGACTCTGAGATCTGATCGGCGTCCCAAGCGGCAATGTCACCTGGATTCCTAATTCGGAAGTCTCGTTTCGTCCAGATCCAGTTCCCGCTGCAGCTGCTGGTAGACGACCAGGTCGATCTCCCCATCACGGCGGGCGCGGATCAGCTCCTCGCGCTCGGCCTCGATCAACTCCCGGCGCACCTCCGGCATCTGCCTGAGGTCCCAGTCCGCGTCCCTCGGATGGCTGCCGCGTTCGATCGCCGCCTGCCAGCGATCGAGCCTGCCCTCGTAGAAGGCGCGGAAACGCTCGACCGTGCGTTCGGAAAGCTCGGGCCGCTCCCGCTCCAGCTGTGCCAGCCGCCCCAGCGCGACCCTGGTCACGGCGAGCCTGGCCTCGGCCTCGGTGATCGAGAACTCGTCGGTCTGATCGGTGAGGCCGATCCGCCGGATCAGTCCCGGCAGGGTCAGACCCTGGAGCACCAGGGTCGAGAGGATCACCGCGACCGTCAGGAAGATCAGCACCTCCCTGCCCTCGAAACGGGCACCGTCGTCGAGGGTGAGCGGCAGCGACAGCGCCGCCGCCAGGGAGACCGCACCGCGCATTCCCGCCCAGCCGACCACCAGCCGCTCCTTCCAGCCATCACCTGTGTCGAAGCGCAGCGCCGGCGAAAAGTACCGTCCCACGGCCACCGGACCGAACTGCCAGAGCAGGCGGACCGAGATCACGACCAGGCTCACCAGCGCGCCGTAGCCGATCATCTCGCCGACCGACATCACCTTCTGCACCGATTCGATGATCAGGGGCAGCTTCAGACCGAGCAGGATGAAGAGCAGCACGTTCAAGGCCAGCACGAAGGTGCCCCAGAACGCGATTCCGTTCAGGCGGGTCTCGGCATCCATCGCCAGCCGGGAAGCCGAACCCAGATAGAGCCCCGCCGCGACCGCGGAAAGCACGCCGGAAGCACCGACGTGTTCGGCCGCGAGATAGGCCGCGTAGGCGACCACGACGGTCAGGAGAATCGCCAGGGCGGGATCGGCCAGCCGCCGCTGGAGACGGACGGCGGCCCAGCCGATCACCAGGCCGATCGCCACACCGCCGATCACACCGATCACCAGCTCGGAGATCGCCGTGTGCAGGGTGAGACTGCCGCTGACCACCGCGATCACGAACACCCGGTAGAGAACCAGCGCGGTCGCGTCGTTGACCATGCTCTCCCCCTCCACCAGACGCGCCACCCGGTTCGGGACACCCACCCGGGTGAAGGTCGCGATCGCCGCGACCGGATCGGTCGGCGCGACTATCGCCCCGAGCAGCAGCGCCTCGGTCCAGTCGAGCCACGGAACGAAAGCGACCGTCACCGCGGCGACCGCCAGCATGGTCGTGATCGAAAGGCCGACCACCAGGCCGCCGAGGGCACCGGCCTCCTCCCGCATCTCGGCCGGCGATGTCGACTGCCCGGCCGCGAAGAGCAGCGGCGGCAGGAAGAGCAGGAAGATGACCTCCGGTGGAACCTCGTTGCCCGGGGCGCCTGGCAGCAGACCGATGAGCACCCCGGCGATGACCAGGACGATCGGATACGGGATCGCGACCAGGTCGGCCAGACGGACAAGGACCACGGCCACCGCGACGAGCGCTATCAGTAGCTCAAGATCGCTCACTGGGCCGCAGCCTACGGGCGGAACATCAAGACAGGCTCAGGGGCCGCCGGGCGGCCCTGAGCCTGTCGGCTAAAGCTCGATCGAGTAGCCGGCGGCGAAGCCGTCCAGCTGCTTGATCGCCTCGATCGTGGCGGGCAGTACCTCGGCGTCGCTGGTCACGACCATGACCGCCTGGTCACTGCCGGATTCGGCGCCGACCGCGGCCGAGCCGATGTTCACGCCCTGCTCGCCGAATGCGGTGCCGACCTTGCCGACCATGCCCGGCTGATCCGAGTAGCGGAAGACGGCCATGTGCTCGGCGAACGGCACGTAGAAGCTCTGGTCCCAGATCGAGACGAGATACGGGTTGCTCTTCGGTCCCACCGTGGTGCCCCCGACGCTGACCGTTTCGCCACCGGAGGTGACCGAGACGCGAACCAGGTCGGTGAACTCCTCGGCGTTCGGCTCCTTGATCGTGCTGATCTCGATGCCGCGCTCCTCGGCCATCTGCGGCGCGTTGACCAGATTGACCGCCTCCTCGGTGTGACCCGAGAGCAGGCCGGCCTGGACGGCGATGCCGAGCAGGCGGGTGTCGTTGTCGGCGATGCCGCCGCGGAACTCGACCTCGACCCGGTCGATCGTGCCCGGGATGAGCCCGACCGCGACCTGGCCGAGTGTCTGGCAGAGCGGCACGTAGGGCGCGAGCGCCTCCATCACGGCGGGGCTGACCGCCGGGATGTTGACCGCGTTGGTGACCACGCCGCCGGTCAGGGCGGCCGTGACCTGCTCGGCGGTGTCGGTGCCGGCCCGGTCCTGGGCCTCGGCCGTGGACGCGCCGAGATGCGGCGTGACGACGACATCCTCGCGCTGGAAGATCGGATGCTCGGTGAACGGCTCCTCCGGGAAGACGTCGAGCGCGGCGCCGCCGACCTGTCCGGAATCGAGCCCGGCGATCAGGTCATCGAGATTGATCAGCTCGCCACGGGCGCAGTTGACGATGCGCATGCCCGGCTTGAACTTGGCGATCGCGTCGGCGTCGATCCAGTTGACCGTCTCGGGGGTCTTCGGCAGGTGGATGGTGAGCAGGTCGGCCCGCTCGTACAGCTCGTCGCTCGAATCGACACCTTCCACCCCGAGATCCTTGAAGCGCTCGGCGGAGACGAACTTGTCGAAGGCGAGGACCTCCATGTCGAAGGCCTGGGCCCGTTTGGCGACCAGCTGGCCGATCCGGCCGAAACCGATCACTCCGAGGGTCTTGCCGTACAGCTCGGATCCCTTGTACTTGGCGCGGTCCCAGCGGCCGGCGACCAGTGAGCCGTGGGCCTGGGGCACGTTGCGGAAGAGCGCCAGGGCCAGGGCGAGCGTGTGCTCGGCGGCCGCGACGGAGTTCGACTCCGGCGCGTTGGCGACGATGATTCCGCGCTTGGTGGCGGCCGGGATGTCGACGTTGTCGACTCCGGTGCCGGCGCGGCCGATCACCTTCATGTTGTCCGCGCGGGCGATCAGCTCGGGGGTGAGCTTGGTCGCCGAACGGATCAGGATCGCGTCGTACTTGCCGATCTGGTCCGCGAGCTCCTCGTCGCTCATCTCGAGGCCGAGATCGACGTCGAACTGCTCTTTCAGGAGATCCACACCGGTGTCGGCGATCTTCTCCTTGACCAGTACTTTGGCCCTACCGCTCAAATTTGCCTCCTAGTTGCCCGGCTCGGGTGAGCCGGCTTCGATCAATGTTTTCACGCGGTGACCCCGGCGTTCCCGATCACCCAGTCGATGCTGGCGGTGAGTGCCTCGACGTCGGCGGGCTCGACCGCCGGGAACATCGCGACCCTCAGCTGGTTGCGGCCGAGCTTCCGGTAGGGCTCGACGTCGACGATGCCGTTCGCGCGCAATGTCGCCGCGACGGCGGCCGCGTCGATCGAGTCGTCGAAGTCGATCGTTCCGACGACCAGTGAACGGTGCGCCGGATCGGTGACGAAGGGAGTGGCGAAATCGCTGGCTTCGGCCCAGCCGTAGAGGTGGCTGGACGAGGCCCGGGTCCGCTCGACGCAGAACTCGAGTCCACCGCCGGCGAGCATCCACTGGAGCTGCTCGTCGAGCAGGATCAGGGTGGCGAGCGCCGGGGTGTTGTAGGTCTGGTCCTTGCGGGAGTTGTCGAGGGCGGTCTTCAGCGACAGGAACGGCGGCTGCCACCTGTCGGAGGATCCGTCGAGCTCCTCGATCCGGGAGATCGCCGCGGGGCTGAGCGCGGCCATCCAGAGACCGCCATCAGAACCGAATGCCTTCTGTGGCGCGAAATAGTAGGCGTCGGCCTGTCGCAGGTCGACCGGAAGGCCGCCGGCGCCTGAAGTCGCGTCGATCAGGACCAGGGCGTCACCGGCATCCGCCGGGCGCTCGACGGGAACCATCACGCCGGTAGAGGTCTCGTTGTGGGCCCAGGCGATCACGTCGACGCCTACATGACCCGCGGGGGTCGGGGCGCTGCCGGGGTCCGCCTCGATCAGGACCGGATCGGACAGGAACGGGGCGCCGGCGGTGGTGTCGGAGAACTTGCGGGAGAACTCGCCGTAGACCAGGTGAAGCGCACGGTCGCGCACGAGCCAGGCGGCCGCCGCGTCCCAGAACGCCGTGGCGCCTCCGTTGCCCAGGACGATCTCGTAGCCGTCCGGAAGAGAAAAGAGGTCTCCGAGACCTGTGCGGACACGGCCGACCAGATCCTTGACGGGCTTCTGCCGGTGTGATGTGCCCATCAGATCGGACCGTTCCGCGAGTGAGCGCAGGGCCTCGGGCCGCACCTTCGAGGGGCCGCAGCCGAAGCGGCCGTCGGCGGGCTTTAGGTCATCCGGGATTTGGGCGTGATCGGTCATCTCGGTTGAGGATATTGATCTGGCACGGCGGACCACCGGGCGGGGTCTATGTGGCTCTGGACGTGGTCCGAAGGGGAAGGTAGGCTGGCCTTCGTCTCGTTTGTTGCCCAAACCCTGGAGGAGAAATCTTGTATCCGGTCACATACGAAGCCGACTATCTGAAGGATAGGAACCGGCTCACCACGTTCTTTCGTCTGATCGTCGCGATTCCGTGGCTGATCGTCGCCTATGTCTACGCGATCGCCGCCATGGTCGTGGTCGTCATCGCCTGGTTCGCGATTCTGTTCGTCGGCCGGTACCCGGAGGGCATGTACAACTTCGTCGGGGGCGTGTTGCGCTACACCCAGCGAGTCAACGGCTTCATGTACCTGCAGACGGATGCGTGGCCTTCGTTCGGCCTGAAGGACGAGCCGGACTATCCGATCCGGATACGTTTCGCCCCGCCCGCGGCACGCCAGAGCCGGGTGAAGACGCTTTTCCGGCTGATCCTGCTGATCCCGATCCTGGTGATGTCCTACATCATCGGACTCGTCCTGCAGGCCGTGTCGGTGCTGGCCTGGGTGACGATCGTCTTCCGCGGCTACCAGCCGGCGGCGGTCCACAACGCTCTCGCGTACACGATGAGCTGGACCACGAGGGCATCGGCCTACGCCCAGCTGATGCGTGACGAGTACCCGCCGGTGGGAGACGAGATCCCGGTCGAGGTGGATCCTCCCGCGGGAGCCCTCCCGGGCAACGAGTCGGAGGCGATCGACCCGGCGGCCCCGGCCACCGAAGAGACCCCACCGCCGCCACCCTTGCCGCCGACGGCCTGAACCAAGACAGGCAGAGAATCAAAAGGGCCCGGAGAAATCCGGGCCCTTTTTTCTTGCACGACCACACCAACCGTTCTGGGTCGAATAGCCCACCAGATAACCATCAGATTCGACCCAGAACGATCAAGGCAACGGGCGTGAGGGGTTCTGGGGGTGTTTTGGGTGCTGTCAGCACCCAAAACGCCCCCAGAACCAGAGAACCCCACGCGCGTAGCGCGGAGCGAAGCGACCCGGCACCCGAGACTCCGCCTGAAGCGCCCGAACCGAACCGGCGCCCCGGGCCACACACGCCGGGGTGGAGGCGATCAGCACGC
>Ga0335075_10003546_pt1 | contig 24720 bp, 20 predicted proteins | sample Lox_Sample_24_FD_206723 | JGI IMG/M metagenome (GOLD analysis project Ga0335075, IMG submission 206723) | Soil microbial communities from Loxahatchee National Wildlife Refuge, Florida, United States - Lox_Sample_2.4 | ecosystem: Environmental > Terrestrial > Soil > Wetlands | place: USA...
CTTTGCCGCTGCGTTCGGTACGCTGGCGATCTCGTTTTGGCCATACATGATCCCGTTCTCGATCACGATCGATGCGGCAGCCGCACCCCATTCCAGCCTCGCCTTCATGTTCTGGGGTGCCGGGCTCTTCGTCTTTCCGCTCATGCTTGTCTACACCGCGGTCAGCCTGACTGTGTTCAGAGGCAAGGCCACGGGCACCGTACATCATTACTAGGGCGCAGAGGTAGCCATGCACCAAAGCAACAGCGTGTCCCACCACGCATCCGGCGATGATCCCGAGGTCCGGTCCCGGCGGCTGTTGTTCCGGTCCTGGCATCGTGGGACGCAGGAAAGCGATCTCATTCTCGGCTCGTTCGCCAAGATTCACCTTCCGGACTTCGACAGTGCTCAACTGGCCCAGTTCGAAGCCTTGCTCGATTGCACCGACCCCGAGTTGTTCGACTGGATCGTCGGCGGCCACGCGCCGCCGGTGCAACACGACCACGACGTGTTGAGATTGCTGCGCAACTTCTGCACACAGCAGACCCGATCGTCGGCGCCCAATAGAAACTGACACAGGAGCAATCATTCGATGGAACGCCCGTTGTCTCCGTTCATGTTCCCGGTCTGGTACCACTTCCAGATAGGCTCGGCACTATCGATCCTGCATCGGCTCACCGGCATCGCGCTGGCGGTCGGCTCGATCCTGCTCACTTGGTGGCTCATAGCCGTCGCCGCGGGCGGCGAATTTTTCGCGGCGACGCATTCCTTCCTCGCCTCGCCGGTCGGCATGCTGCTGCTGTTCCTGTGGTCGGCCGCCTTCTTCTACCACCTCTGCAGCGGGATCCGACATCTAGTCTGGGATGTAGGTTACGGCTTCGAAATTCGTTCCGCTCGGTGCGCCGGATACGCCGTCATCGCGGCGACCGTGGCGTTGACCATCATCACCTGGCTCTACGCGCTCCTGTAGGAGGACTCCGATGCCCAATACGTCACTGTCAAATGCAACCGCGCTGCGCGACGAGATCGTGCCCCGGCAGGTGCGCTATCTCGGAAGTGCCCGTGAGGGACTGAAGGAGTGGCGTGTGCAGCGCTGGACGGCGCTCGCTCTCATACCGCTCGGTCTCTACTTTGTCGTGGAGACGGTGTCACTTGCCCGGTCGGACCAGGCGACGGCCGCTGCATGGCTCGGCGCCCCCGTGCCGGCGCTCCTAACTATTCTGTTGCTGGTCGCCCTGTTCGCCCACGCGGTCGTCGGGCTGCGATCGGTTCTGGACGACTACGTGCACACACGGGTCCGCCGGGTCGTCGCCGACCTTTTGGTGCGCGCCCTGGCCATCATCCTTGGCGGGGCAAGCGTGCTCGCCGTTCTCAGACTTTTTCTCGGCCGGTAAGGACAAGTCAGATGCCAAACAGTTATGACATCATCGACCACTCGTTCGACGTGGTGGTCCTGGGTGCCGGGGGCGCCGGATTGCGTGCGACGCTGGGAATGGTCGCAGGCGGGCTCAGTACCGCATGCGTAACCAAGGTGTTCCCCACGCGCAGCCATACCGTTGCGGCGCAAGGCGGCATCAGTGCCGCGCTCGGCAACATGGCGAAGGATGACTGGCGCTGGCACATGTTCGACACCGTCCGCGGTTCGGACTGGCTGGGTGATCAGGACGCCATCGAGTACATGTGCCGGGAGGCGGTTCCATCGGTCATCGAACTCGAACATTTGGGCGTGCCGTTCAGCCGCACCGAGGCCGGCACGATCTATCAGCGCCGCTTCGGCGGTCATACAACGGAATATGCAAAGGGCGACATGGCTTTTCGTGCCTGTGCCGCTGCGGACCGCACCGGCCATGCGATCCTGCACACTCTGTATCAGCAATGCCTGAAGCACCAAGCGCGCTTTTTCATCGAGTACTTCGCTATCGACCTGCTTATGGACGAGGACGGCGCGTGCCGCGGCCTGTTGGCCTGGTGCCTGGAGGACGGATCTATCCACCGGTTCCGCGCGAACATGACGGTCATCGCCACCGGCGGCTGCGGCCGGGTTTATCAGTCCTGCACGTCGGCCCATACCTGCACCGGAGACGGCAACGCCATGGTGCTGCGTGCCGGTCTGCCGCTGCAGGATATGGAATTCATCCAGTTCCATCCGACCGGCGTCTATGGCGCCGGCGTGCTGATCACCGAGGGTGCCCGCGGCGAAGGTGGCTACCTCACTAACAGCGAGGGCGAGCGGTTTATGCCCCGCTACGCCCCGCACGAAAAGGACCTGAGCTCGCGCGATGTCGTCAGCCGGGCGGAAGCGATCGAAATCCGCGAAGGCCGCGGCGTCGGCGAGAAGAAGGACCATATTCACCTGCACCTCGAACATCTAGGGGCGGATATCCTTAGCGCGCGGCTTCCCGGCATCGTCGAATCAGCACGCATTTTCGCTGGCGTGGATGCGCACAAGGAGCCGATCCCGGTGATTCCGACCGTACATTACGTCATGGGCGGAATACCGACCACTATCCACGCGGAAGTCGTCTCTCCTACGCAGGATAATCCGGACGCAGTCGTGCCAGGGCTGATGGCGATTGGCGAGGCAGCGTGTGTATCGGTCCATGGCGCCAACCGGCTCGGCACCAACAGCCTACTCGACCTTATCGTTTTCGGTCGTGCTGCTGCGTTGCGGGCCGCGGAGGTCGTCAAGCCGGGCTCCCGCGTGTGCGAGGCGAACGGCTGGTCGCAGGAACGCGCGCTGGGTCGCTTCGACCGCATTCGCCACAGCAAAGGCGGCAACAAACCCGGCGAAATCCGTCCACTGATGCAGGAGACGATGCAGTCGCATTTCAGCGTGTTCCGCCAAGGCGACACGCTGCAGCAAGGCATGGACAAACTGACCGCGCTGCGTGACCCGCTCGAACGCGTCACGGTCGATGATGAATCCCTGTTGTGGAATGTCAACCTGCTTGCGGCGCTGGAGCTGGGCAACCTTGCCGAACAGGCGGTGGTGATCGCGCATTCCGCATGTGGGCGCACGGAATCACGTGGCGCGCATGCGCGCGAGGACTATCACGAGCGGGACGACAAGGACTGGCTCAAGCATACGGTGGCCTGGAAAGACGAAGACTGGAAGGTCACCTTTACGTACCGTCCGGTGCATCTCCACGCGCTTACGAATGATGGCCCGAGCTTTCCCCCGGCAGAACGCACGCATTAATCCGAACAAGGAGCGAGTTCGATGTCAGAGTTTACGCTTCCGGCAAACTCGAAAGTAGGCAAGGGCAAGGACTGGGCACCGCCCAAGTCGGCCCACAACGTCAAGAGCTTCCAGGTCTATCGCTGGAACCCGGAGAAGAACGCCAATCCCACGATGGACACGTTTCACATCGATCGCGATCACTGCGGGCCGATGGTTCTGGATGCGCTGGTCAAGATCAATGACCAGATCGACCCGTCGTTGTCGTTCCGGCGGTCGTGCCGGGAAGGCGTATGCGGCTCCTGCGCCATGAACATTGACGGAAAGAACCACCTGGCCTGTCTGACGCCAATGGACACCCTGAAAAAGGGTCCCAGCCGCATTACGCCGCTGCCCCACATGCGTGTTCTGAAGGATCTCATCCCTGACCTCAGCGGCCTGTACGCCCAGTATGCGTTGATCGAGCCGTGGCTGCAGACCGACCAACCAGCCCCGGACCGCGAGCGTCGTCAATCGCCGGAAGAGCGCGCCAAGCTGGATGGCATGTGGGAGTGCATTCTGTGCTTCTGCTGCTCCACATCCTGTCCGAGCTACTGGTGGAATCAGGACCGTTACCTCGGCCCATCGATCCTGTTGCAGTCTTACCGGTGGCTGGCCGATAGCCGCGATCAGAACACCGGCGAGCGTCTCGACAGGCTCGAGGACCCGTTCCGTCTGTATCGCTGCCACACGATCATGAACTGCACCAATGCCTGCCCCAAGGGCCTCAATCCCGCAAAGGCGATCGCCAACACTAAACGGATGATGACCGAGCGCGCGTGACGGCTTACCGGAATTAGCCGTCTTTCACTATTACTCACTCCGCGCTGACACACGGACTGTGTAATGCATTCAATGGATCAGCAGGTCGCCGGACAAAGTTACCCAGCGACCTGTATCGCTCCTACAGGAGGCGTAACGATGTCCACACATGATGCAGAATACTTCAGACAACGCCGCCGGGCCCAGGGCATTCCCGTGCGCGATCCGTTCTCCAGTGCGAGGTTCCTACAACGGGCCGTCGAATTGCGTCGTCTGGAGCAACTGCCCTGGCCGAAGAACCTGTTCGGCGAAACGGCGACCCTTGCCGAATTGGTGGCCGGGGCTGCGCAACTGTCAGACCAGGTCAGCGCAAACCCAGACGCCGCGTGCCCGTGCGGCTGTCGCAGGGAGCACAAGCATAATGTGTCGCAGACGCTGCGGAACCCCTACGGCCGCGGGTTCGACGTCCTGTATTTTCGGTCGGAGGCCTGCAAGAGCAAGTGGAATCGGGAGCGGATGCCGAGGCCAGTCAGTGCCGTCTGATTCATCGCAGGGCCGACCCGCTCGATAGCGCTGCTGCCAGGCCGAATTTCCAATCTACCCCCTAACGGAGATCGAGATGCCCCGAGACACCACGCAGCAGCCGACCGGCTATGATCTGCTCCACGATCCCCGCTTCAACAAGGGCACCGCCTTCACCGAAGTCGAACGGCGCGCGCTTGGTCTCGAGGGCCTGCTGCCGCCCACCGTCACCACAATCGATCTGCAAGTGGGCCGCCGGCGCGTCGAAATCGCCAATTTAGGAGACGATCTACAAAAATACTTGGTGCTGTCCGACCTCCAGGCGCGCAACGAACGGTTGTTCTACGCAGTGTTGATGTCGGATCCGGCGACCTATCTGCCGCTCGTCTATACGCCAACCGTTGGTGAGGCGTGCCAGAAGTTCGGCCACATCTTCCGGTCGGCGCGCGGCATGTACTTGCCGATCAGCGCCAAGGGCCGGCTGCAGGAAATCCTGCGCAATTGGCCGGAACAGGACGTGCGCTTCATCGTTGTCACCGACGGCGAGCGCATTCTCGGGCTCGGCGATCTTGGTGCGGGCGGCATGGGCATACCGCTGGGCAAGCTCGCGCTCTACACCGCTTGTGCCGGCGTTCCGCCGCAACACTGCCTGCCGATCGTCCTGGATGTCGGCACGAACAATCAGGAGTTGCTGCACGATCCGCTCTACCTCGGGCTGCAGCAGCCGCGCGTGCGCGGCGGCGAGTACATTTCGTTCGTCGATGAGTTCGTATCGGCGGTGCAGGCGCTGTACCCGAAGTGCTGTATCCAATGGGAGGATTTCGCCAACATCAACGCGGTGCCGATCCTAGCGCGTTATCGCGACCGGACCTGCACCTTCAATGACGATATTCAGGGCACCGCCGGCATCGCACTGGCCGGCATCTACGCCGCCTTACGCATCACCAGGCAGAATCTCGCGGATCAGCGCTTTCTGTTCCTCGGTGGCGGTTCAGCCGGCACCGGCATTGCGGAACTCATCAGCCTCGCCATGACGATGGAAGGCATGGACATCCGCGAGGCGCGAAGCCGCAACGCGCTGTTCGATGTCAAGGGCCTGCTCGTGACGTCCCGCACAGATCTGGCGGACTTCCAGAAGCCGTACGTCCAGGACCTGCCACCGATCGCGACCTTTGTCGAAGCGATCAAGGCGATCAGGCCAACCGGCATCATCGGCGTCAGCACCGTTCCGAAGCTGTTCAACCAAGCGGTCATCGAGACGATGTCCCAGATCAACGAGCGGCCAATCATCTTCCCGTATTCGAATCCGACATCGCGCAGCGAATGCACGGCGGACGAGGCCTATCGCTGGTCGAACGGCAGGGCGGTGTTTGCCAGCGGCAGCCCGTTCCCGCCGGTGGAGATCAACGGCCGGCGGTTCGTTCCAGGCCAGGGCAACAACGTTTACATCTTCCCGGCCATGGGCATGGCAGTGTTCGCCACCGAGGCAAAGCGGGTCACCGAGGAAATGTTCATCGTGGCCGCGCAAGCAGTCGCGGAACAAGTCAGCGAGGAAAACCTTGCAACCGGACTGATCTACCCACCGCAGAGCCGCATCCTTGAAGCGTCGCTCCATGCGGCCGAACGCATCGCCGCCCACATCTTCGACCAGGGCCTCGCAGGGATTCCCCGCCCAAATGACGTCGGCGCATTGGTTCGCACGCGGACCTACCGCCCCGTGTATGCGGATTGAGCCAACATGGCGAACGCCTTGTACCGAGAGGCGGATCAGCGCATGACGAACGCTGATTCGACCGCGGATGCCACGCCAGTGCACGCGGCCAGGTACCCCGGCAAGCAGGCGCTGCACCGTGTCGTGGTGGTGGGCGGCGGCGCGGGCGGGCTGGAACTGGTCACCCGCCTCGGCAATCGCCTGGGCCGACGCGGGCGGGCGTCCATCACGCTGGTGGAATGCGCCCGCACCCATATCTGGAAGCCGATGTTGCACGACGTTGCTGCAGGCAGCATCGATCCTGGCGCCTACGAAGTGAATTACCTCGCCCAGGCGCATTGGCATGGGTTTCGGTTTCGATTCGGCGAAATGATCGGCCTCGATCGCGGCAGGCAGGAGGTGCGACTCGCGCCCACCTTCGACGACGAAGGGCGCCGGGTCGCGCCGCCGCGCTCCGTCGGTTACGACACGCTGGTGATCGCTATCGGCAGCATCACCAACGATTTCGCCACGCTTGGCGTTGCCGAATATGCGGTGCCGCTGGAAACGCTGGCACAGGCACAACGCTTCAACCGACGCCTTATCAACGCTTGCCTGCGTGCGCAGACGCAGGAAGGTCCCGTGCGCCCGAGCCAGCTCTGCATCGCGATCGTCGGTGGCGGCGCGACGGGCACTGAACTGGCCGCCGAGCTGAATCGCACGATCCGCGAAGTGATTGCCTACGGCCTCGATCGCATCGACCCGCAGCGCGATGTGCGCATCGTCCTGATCGAGGCCGCGCCACGTATCCTGAACGGGCTGCCGGAGCGTATCTCCGAGGCAACCCACCGCTTGCTCGACGAGATGGGCGTCGAGGTGCGCACGGGTGCCAGGGTGACAGAGATAACGGCGGAGGGGATCACACTCGCCGACGGCACCTTCATTGCGTCGGAATTGGTCGTCTGGGCCGCGGGCGTCAAAGCCTCGCAGGTACTGACGGAACTCGACGGGCTGGAGACCAACCGCATCAATCAACTCGTCGTCGAGCAAACGTTGCAGACGACGCGCGATCCCGCCGTGTTTGCGATCGGCGATTGCGCCGCTTGTCCGCGCCCGGGATCTCAAGCGCCGGTGCCGCCGCGCGCGCAGGCGGCGCATCAGGAAGCGTCGCACCTAGTCCGCCAGATCGAGCGCCGACTGCACGGCAAGACGCTGCGGCCATACCAATACCGCGACTTCGGCTCCCTGGTTTCGCTGGGCAAGTGGAGCACAGTCGGCAACCTGATGGGATTCTTGTTCGGTCGCAGCTTCTTCGTCGAAGGCTTGTTTGCCCAGATCATGTATCGCTCGCTGCGTGTCATGCACGACCAGGCGCTGGGCGGCACGGCGCAAACCGTGTTCGGCGTCATCGTCCGCGCGTTGGCGCATCGCACCGGCCCCAAGGTGAAGTTGCATTGACGATGGCCCGTTTTCTGCCGTTCTTGCTGAGTGTGATTGCAGGGGCGACCGATATCATCGGCGTTCTTGGCCTGGATGGGCTGTTTACGGCCCACATCACCGGTAACCTGGTACTGCTGGCAGCCCGTATCGTCGCCAACACTCCAGCGCTGATTTCCTACATCCTGTCGGTCCCGGTCTTCATGATCGTGTTGCTCGTTGCGGGTGTTATCGCGCGCACGAAAGAGCAAAACGGCGGTTCTAGCCTTCAACCTTTGCTGCTGTTGCAACTGCTGGCGCTGCTGGCCTTCCTGCTGCTGAGCATTACCTCGGGTCCATGGCGGAGTCCCGCCGCAGCCCCCGCGATCATTGCCGGCATGTGCGGCGTGACCGCGATGGCGGTGCAAAACGCGCTGGTGCAGGTCGGGCTGAAAGATGCACCGAGCACCGCCGTCATGACGACGAACCTCACACGACTGATGCTCGATCTCAGTTCGGTGTTGGTCAGCAGGGACACAGCTGACGTCGCCAAGGCAAAGACTCGCGTCCTGCACATCCTGCCGGTGGTCATCGGGTTTTGCATCGGCTGCGCGCTGGGCGCGGCAGGCGAAGCTGCCGTCGGCCTGTGGTCCCTCATGTTGCCGACGGCTCTCACGTTGTTGGCCTTCGTTATCGGGATGGAGAAATGCCAGTATGACTGACATCAGGATTGAAACCGACAGCCTTGGCAAGGTTGAGGTTCCCGCAGACAAGCTGTGGGGCGCGCAGACGCAGCGCTCGCTGGAGCATTTCAGCATCGGCCAGGACCTGATGCCGCGTGAGATGATCGCCGCGTACGCGATATTGAAGCGATGCGCGGCGGCCACGAACCGCGCCGGCGGTCGTCTCGGCCAGCAGGCCTTCGTTCTGATCACGCAGGTCTGCGACGAGATCCTTGCCGGCCAGCACCACGACATGTTCCCGCTGCACGTCTGGATGACCGGCAGCGGCACTCAGTTCAATATGAATGTCAATGAGGTGGTGTCGAACCGCTGCTGTCAGCTTGCGGATACGCCGCTTGCCAGCAAGACGCCGGTACATCCGAACGATCACGTCAACATGTCGCAATCGTCGAACGACAGTTTTCCGTCCGCGATGTGCATCGCCGCCGCCATGAATACGAAGCAGCGTCTGGTGCCCGCGGTGACGGCGCTGCGCGATGCGATCGCGGCGAAGGCGGCGGAGTGGGACGACATCGTGAAGATCGGCCGCACCCACATGCAGGACGCCACGCCGCTCACCCTCGGACAGGAATGGTCGGGCTATGCCGGCATGCTGTCCGATGACCTGGAACGCATCGAGGATGCGCTGAAAAGCGTTTATCAACTCGCGCTGGGCGGCACCGCGGTCGGCACAGGCATCAACGCGGCACCAGGCTTCGCGGAAGCTGTCGCGGCCGAGATCGCAAGTTTCACCAGCCTGCCGTTCGCCAGCGCCCCGAACAAGTTCACCGTGCAGGGTGCGCACGATGCCTTGGTTCAGCTCTCCGGCACGCTGCGCACGCTAGCGGTTTCGCTTTACAAGATCGGCAATGACATCCGCCTGCTGTCCTGCGGCCCGCGCGCCGGGTTTGCCGAACTGCTGATCCCGGAGAACGAGCCCGGTTCCTCGATCATGCCCGGCAAGGTCAATCCGACCCAGGCGGAAGCGCTGACGATGATTGCGGTGCAGGTCATGGCAAACGACGTGGCCGTCGGGTTCGGCGGCGCCGGCGGCTACCTGGAGATGAATGTTTACAAGCCGCTGATGATCGACAACATCGCCCGATCGATCACGATCATGACCGATGGCTGCACGAACTTCCGCCGGTTCCTGGTCGAAGGCACGCGTCCCAACCGCAGGAAAATCGCAGAGTACGTGGACCGTTCGCTCATGCTGGTGACGGCGCTCGCCCCGGTGATCGGTTATGACAAGGCGTCGAAGATCGCACATCATGCCCTGGAGCACGATCTCACGCTCCGGGAGGCAGCCCTGCAGCTCAGCTTTGTTGACGAAGCAACATTCGATCGGGTGGTTAATCCGCCGAAGATGGTGAAGCCCTACGTCGCCACGGCGGCGTGAATGGTTGAGGCTCCGGCAAACGCGTCGCGTCGCGCAATACCGTCCTGGGCAGCGGCGCAGCTTTCAGAATTGCTGGCCGCCTGGGGCCCCCCGCTGACGTTTGGTCTCCGGCTGTGGATGTCGGTCTCCCTCGCGTTGTTTCTCGCGTTCTGGCTGCAGCTCGACAATGCCTACTGGGCCGGGACGTCGGCCGCAATCGTCTGCCAGCCACAACTCGGTGCGTCGCTGCGCAAGGGTTGGTACCGAATGATTGGCACACTGATCGGTGCCGTCTTCTGCGTCGTGCTGACCGCGTGCTTTCCGCAGGATAGAGTCTTGTTTCTGGGTGGTCTGGCATTGTGGGGGGCAGCGTGCGGCCTGGTCGCCACGCTGCTTCGCAACTTTGCAGCCTACGCTGCCGCGTTGGCCGGCTATACGGCGGCGATCATCTCCAGCGACCAGCTAGGCCAGACAGGAGGTCTGAACGGAGAAGCGTTCATGCTGGCAATTACCCGGGCCAGCGAAATCTGCATTGGCATCGTCGCCGCCGGCATCGTTCTTGCCAGCACTGACGTCGGCAGCGCGCCGCGCCGGCTGGCGATGCTACTTGCGAACCTGTCCGCTGACATGATGCGGCGGTTCATCGACGGCCTAGCAATGCCAGCGCGCGATCTGCCCGACACGCAGTCGATACACCGCGAATTCACCCGCAAGGTTATCGCCCTCGACCCGATCATCGATCAGTCGCTCGGAGAATCGTCCCGTCTTCGCTATCATTCCCCTGTGTTGCAACGGGCAGTGGACGGACTGTTCGCCGCTTTAGCCGCCTGGCGGGCATTGGCAAATCACCTGGTCCGGATGCCCGACGCGCAAGCGCGTCAACAGGCACAGGCGGTCTTAGAAGATATCCCGCAGGAACTGAAGGATCTGTCTGCGACAGTCGATCCGACGCTCTGGACTGCCAATCCGATCCGTCTTCGCCGGATCTGCGACACCTCTGCTCACCGGTTGGCCAGTCTGGAGGTCGACACACCGTCGATGCGATTGCTTCTGGATCGGACCGCAGAGATGTTTGCCGGTACAGCGGCTGCGCTGAATGGCCTGGCCTTGCTCGTCGCTGATCCGGCTCGGGCTCTGCCCCGTCGTGGCTTTGTCCGGCTGCGGGTGGCCGATTGGCTTCCGGCTCTGGTCAACGCTGGGCGCGCTGCAGTCACGATTGGTGCGATCGAATTGTTCTGGGTCGTTACTGGATGGCCGAATGGTGCGGGCGCTATCACATTCGCCGCTATCACAGTGATCCTGCTCGCCCCGCGCGCCGATCAGGCTTACGCCTTCGCGCTGAATTTCGCATTGGGCACGTTCCTCGCGACGGTCTGCGCCGCGATCGTCGAATTCGTGTTGCTGCCGGGACTGCAGCCGGAGACGTTTCTTGGGTTCAGCCTCGTCATTGGTCTTTACCTCATTCCCGCTGGTGCTCTGATGACCCGAGCGTGGCTCCCCGGGTTATTCGTAGCAGCCGCCGTAAATTTTGTGCCGGTCCTTGGGCCGGCAAACCAGATGAGCTACGACACCACGCAGTTCTACAATCAGGCACTGGCAATCGTTGTCGGTGTCAGTGTCACGGCACTATCGTTTCGTCTCCTGCCACCACTGTCTCCTGCCTTTCGCGTGCGACGGCTCCTGGCGTTGACGTTACGCGATCTGCGGCACTTGGCGGTAGGGCACGGGCCCAGTGATTGGCAGGGACGTGTGGACAGCCGGCTCGCGGCGATGCCAGAGCAAGCGACACCGTTGCAGCGCGCACGGCTCCTGGCGGCTCGCTCGATCGGCGGCGAGATCATCCGGCTTCGCCATGTGGTGCACGGACTCGACCGATCCTGTAACGTAGCACTGTTTGCCGCCGTGTTGGAGCAGGTTCTGGCAGCCCTGGCGGAAGGCGAGCGCGCAACTGTGACGGATCGGCTTGGCCGGCTCGACGCGGTGCTCGCTCAACACGCCACAGATGGGCCGAACATCCAAGACGTGCTGCGAGCGCACGCTAGCATGCTTGCTTTGTCCGAGGCATTGGAGGAACACGCCCCCTATTTTTTTAGCGGAGTGTCCCGGTGAAGTTCGTCGAGGTCGATCTGCTCGGCGTCTATGTCGCGCCAATGGCGGTGATGCTGGTCGCTGCCTGGGCGATCACGATCGCGTTGCGCCGAGCCGCCGCTCGTTTCGGCCTTTTGCGCCACGTCTGGCACCCCGCTTTGCTCGTCTTCTCCGTATTCCTGATCGTGCTTTCGTCAATAGTGCTCCTTACCGCACACTGAGGCTGTCATGTCCGAGGTCAAGGCCAAATCGCCGCCGCCAGCCCCCAATGCCGAGCGAAGCATTGCCTGGCTTCCGGAGGTGACTGCGCGGAAGCCTCCACCGCGCCGTCGTATTCTGCCTGTACTGATCACCGTCTTCGCTGTCGGATTCGCGACCGTCCTCGGACGAGCCACGTGGAATGTCTATATGGCTTCGCCATGGACGCGTGACGGCACCGTGCGTGCCTACGTCGTGACGATGGCACCCGAAGTGTCGGGCCGTATTGTGGGGCTGCCCATTTCGGACAATCAGTTTGTCCACAAAGGCGATTTATTGATGGTTGTCGACCCCCTCAACTACGCAATCGCGGTTCGCCTTGACGACGCTGCGGTGCAACGGGCGCAAGCGGAGATGCAAAATGCTGACCGTCAGGCCAAGCGACGCCTGGCGCTCCCCGATATCGCGGTCAGCGTTGAGCAGCAGCAGGCCTATCAAACTCAGGCAATCACTGCACAGGCACAGTACGAACAGGCCCGGGCCAATCTGGATCAGGCACAGGTCAACCTGCAGCGTACAGTCATCCGCTCTCCGGTCAACGGATGGGTGACGAACCTGCTGGCACAACGCGGCGATTATGCGAGCGAGGGGCAGAACATGATCTCCGTTGTCGATGCTGATGCGTTCTTCGTTGATGCCTATTTCGAGGAGACGAGCATCGCCCAAATCCGTGTCGGCGACCATGCTGAGATCAAACTGATGGGCTATGATCAGGTCTTGCGCGGTCATGTCGACAGCATTGCGCACGCCATCAGCGTTGCGAATGCGCAGCCGAATGGGCAAGGTGTCGCTACTGTCAATCCAGTGTTCACCTGGGTGCGTTTGGCGCAGCGAATTCCGGTGCGTATCCTATTCGATGGCGTACCCAAAGGTGTTACGCTCGCCGCTGGGATGACCGCCACCGTGCAGATCGATACGAACGCAGGCTTGGGCGCTTCGAGGCAAGCTACGAACTTCCAGGACGATTTCGCCGAAGCTGGAAACGGCCGTGTTCGTCATTGACGCGACCGGGGTTACACCAGTTCCCCCCGGAGCGCGATTCATAAGGTCTTCCCCGACGCGATGGCGATGTGGCTGATGGCTGGGAACAGAGGCGGATGAGATCGGCGGGGTGACCCTGCGGGTGGTGCGCAATTGGGTGCTGTGGTTCAAGCCGCAGGCCAGAGGAGCCGTAGTTAAATCCGCGAGAAAGAAGGGCACGCGGCACCCCGGTCATATTATCGATGTGGGCTATCCTGTGGGCCAACCGAGGAGCAGTGCGATTAACCTTGTTAACCGACGTGATTAATGACCAATTGCGTGGACGGGCGTGACGGTCACCCAGTGGACCAAGTGACCGACAATCGTCAAGAGAGGATCAGTGCGCATTGGTTACGCGGGGCCGGGCTGCCGAGGCTTTGTTCGAGTTCGTGCACGTCAGCGAAGGAAAAGGGCGGAGCCGGCCCCGGCTCCGCCCTGCAGCCGGTCAGGCCGCCTCAAAGGCGGCTGTCATGCCGCCGCGAATTCGGGTGTGCTTCAATCCGGTGCAACCGCGCGTGATCCGATGCCCAACAAGTTAGAAGTTGCACCGGCGAGCTGCCGGACGCAACGATCTGGCTTCGGTAGGATGCGCCGAAGCAGTTCTTGCCGCCGCCCATGCTTTGCACTGATAATGAAGCAGAACCGAATTTGCGGCAGCATGACAGGCCGGTACGATCAGGCTGCACCGAAACTCCGAGGCGGCATCCCGGCAGTTCGCAGCGATGCCGGCCGATCTCGGTGCGCCTGATCTCGACAAGGCGGTCGAAGCGCCCATTGGCCTGACGCAAGCGCTGAGTGGCCTGGTGTTGGGCCGGTGCCGCGTCCTGGCATCGTCCGCCTGCGCGTGCCCGATTTGCCACTGGCTCTGATCAATGCCGGGCGTGCGTTCGTCACGACCGACGCCGTCACGCTGTTCTGGATCGTCACCGGCTGGCCGCCCCTTGCCGGGGCAATCATCTGGGCCGCGGTCAAACTGATTCTGCTCTCGTTGCGAGCCGATCAGTCGTATGCCTTCGCGGTGCGGTTCGCCGCCAGCCATGCAATGGCGGCAGTCTCCGCCGCGATCCTGGCGTTCGGCGCGATTCTGCGGATGCAAACGTTCGCGGGGTTCAGCATCGCTCTTGGCGTGTATCTGCTCCACCTTGCTCGATGGGCGGCGACCGGCACGCCTACGCCGGATCCGGACGGTGGACAATAACGCAACCAAAAGGTCCTTCGCACCGCAAATGATCGTGCTACGCGCCACACCTGTCGCCCGAGACACGGCGGCAGTTCCGCTATTGCCCGCGGCGGTCTTCTCCGCCGCCACGAACAGTCGGCGGCCTCTCTCATCCAACTGGTCTTTGATGGCCGCGTACCGCATGCGGATCGCGTTCTCGTCGATCATCCCAGAACAGTAGCCAATTCACGGCCGCGCCGGAATCGTCCTTCACAGGGAGCCGTGACCGAAGCCGGTTATTACTACAGACACCTGAGCGTTCTGTCAAGCGTCTTCTGAACGATCTGACGTAGGTGCTGAGAGTGATCACCACCGACAAGCTTTCTGGAAAATCTACCGCGTCGTGCAGCGACACCTGCTGCCGAATGTCGAGCACCCACAAAGTCGCCACGTCGACGATCGTTCGTACCAACCGACATGTTGACGCAAGCGGCAGACGTGATTCCTCAAATCGTCCGACCTAGGCGCAGAACCTCCCATCTCACTGGCACATTTATCTATGGCAAGTTCCTCGTGCATCAATAATTTCAGACGGCTACGGCCTAGATTTCGAACCGCTCGGAGGCATTCCGTGTCTGACAACAGGAGAAGTGTGCGCGATGTGCCGCATGACGCGCAGCATCGACCGATTGGTCCTTTTGTCGTTTACTCAAGTCCAGGATGACAACGCCGGCGTCGTTCGCACTACGATGAAGGGAACGGTCGAGCGGAATGATTGCGTTCAGGAGACAGTGATGGTTCGGCCGCGTGATTGGCACGCATCGATAGGTGCCTCTGAGAGACATTGACAAGGTGTCTTGACCTTCGAGTCAGATCGTGGCTAATGCCCGTGCATGAGGAATAGGTGGCCGCTCGGCCATTTAGGGCCTGGCGCTGGGTGGATAGGAACATGTCTAGGCACGAAATGTCGCTAGCGCGTCGCGATGTTCTCTTGACGGCAACTGCCGCCATCATCCCATTCGTCCGCGAATCACGCGCCCAGACCACGGACAAGCTAGTCCTACTTGACTACATCAGCGGTCCGGACGGACGGACGTTGAATGAATACATCGCGCGTTTCATGAAGGAAACCCCAGGACTCGAAATTACGAGGCAAAGAGTGCCCCAAAATCAATACCAGAATGTCGTCCTGCAGCGGGTAGCGGCAGGACAGCCCGCAGACATCCTTATGATCGACAATCCGATGACGCCTGCTCTCGCGGACGCGGGAATTCTGCAGCCGATCGATGAATATCTGAATCGCTTGGACATGGACAAGCTCTACTATCCAGGGCCGCTGTCGTCAGTCCGCTGGAAGGGGAAAACATACGCGCTTCCCAACGGCAATAACGCCGAGGTCCTTGTCTACAACAAGAGACTTATTGACGCAGCCCGGCTCTCGGTTCCTACGACACAACCTGAACTCGCGGAGGCTGCGGCGAAGTTGACCCACGGCGGGGTATACGGCTTCTGCGCCGCCGCTTATGGTGGCGAGGAGTGTACATGGAACTGGCTCCCATATTTGTGGAACCGCGGCGGCGACCTCAACGAACTAAATTCGCAGACCGCGGTGGACGCGCTTGCCTACTGGGGTGCTTTCGTCCGCAAGGGCTACTCCCCGGCGGCACAGTTGAGCTGGCAGACAGCAGACATTGAGCCTCGTTTCGTAAACGGGCAGCTTGCGATGGCGATGATTGGATCATGGCAGTTGCGCAAACTCGACAAGGAAGCCAGGGCGTTGGGCCTTGAATACGGGATCGCTGTCTTGCCGTCCGCAATAGAGCCGGGGGACAAGCCAATTGTTCCGTTCGGCGGAGAAGTCGTTGCGATTGGGGCCATGCAGCCGGAGAAGGCGCGCGCTGCGTGGCAGTTCGTGCAATGGCTGCACAAACCACAAATGCAACTGCAACTTATCGAACAATTCGGAGAGGTCCCAAACTATCTGCCGCTGGTCGACGAGTTCCGCGCCGACCCGAGCAACGCCATCATGACGGCGGTCTTTGACGAGATGCCGAACTCACGCTCGCGTACCCAGAAGCTTGGCGCCCGGTACTACGACGTGAGTGCCAAACTCACAGTGGCCATCCAGAGCGTTATGACCGGTATGGCCGATCCGGAATCAGCGCTTGCGGCAATCTGACCGTTGCAAAAGGGTACCATGCGCCTGCAGGGATGTACGGCCGGAATGACAGCACTTTCCTTGTTAGCCCCCCATCGCACCGGCATCCAGCGGCGGCACTGGAAGCTGCCCGCGGCACAATACGCGCTGCTGCTGCCCCTGATCCTATATGTACCTATCATGTACGGCTATCCGATTGCTTACAACGTGCTCGTGAGTTTTGAGGACTTCACGATGCATTCGGTGGTGACCGGACATGCGGATTTCGTCGGTCTGAAGAACCTCATAACGGTTTTTCGCGATCCGGTCACCGTCCTCGCGATTAGGAATACAGCAATATTTACCGTTACGTCTTTGCTGTTCCAGTATGTGATCGGAATGGCCCTGGCTTTGCTTTTTGTGCGGCGATTCCCGCTCAACACGTTCCTCCGGGCCGTGCTGCTGTTGCCCTGGCTACTCCCGTCTATCGCCTCGGTCACCGCATGGCTCTGGCTGTTCGACGGAATGAACGGGCTGCTGAACTATCTGCTTATGGAAGCCCATATCCTGTCGAGACCGGTGGGCTGGGTCGACTCGCCCGAGACGGCGCTGAGCGCCATCATTATCGTGAATGTGTGGATCGGCATCCCCTTCAATCTCGTCATATTGCACAGTGGAATGCAAGCAATCCCGAGGGACGTCTATGAAGCGGCGGAGATAGATGGCGCCCGGGGGTTGCAGCGCTTCCTGTATATCACCCTGCCGAACCTTGCGGCGATCAACGCGATTTTGCTTATGCTCGGACTGATCCACACGCTCAAGCAATTCGACATTATCTACATCCTCACGCAGGGTGGCCCCGGTAATGCCACGCAGGTGCTCTCGACTTGGTCGTACTTTTTATCATTTCGTAGCATGAAGTTCGGACAGGGAGCGGCAGTCGGCGATATCATGCTGGTAATCTCCCTGGTCGGCGCCATCTGGTACGCGTTCTTTACCCGGCGAGAGACCTCTCAGTGACCCGGCGCGAACGGCCGCTGTTTGCCGCTGTCCTTCTGGTCCTTGCGGTGATTCCTGTTGTCGCAATGCTTTTTCCATTGTATTGGATGTTCGTCACATCGGTGACAGACACTGCAGAGCTGTTCCGTACCCCGCCGCACCTCTTGCCTCCATTCCACTTCGGCGCCTATCGCCAGGCATTTGCGGATCAGTACTCCGACATCCTGACGTCCCTGATTATCGGCTGCTCAACGGTTGCGGTATCGCTGACGGTCGCAGTGCCATCGGCGTATGCCTTAGCTCAATTCCCGCTTCGCTTTGTTGGACTGATGATGCTTATACTGCTGATCGCGCAGATGGTTCCCGCGGTCATGCTTGCAACTCCAGTCTACCTTATGTTCGACCGGGTTGGCCTTACCGACAGCTATGCCGGACTGGTCTTAGCGGACTCTACGATCGGTATTCCCTTTGCGGTCCTGCTACTTCGCGCGTTCCTGGAGAAGGTTCCTCGTGAGTTGCGGGAAGCATCACTGGTCGATGGCGCTACCGAGTGGCAGGCGATGATCCGAGTGATCGTTCCCGTCGCACGCCCGGCAATCATTACCGCATCACTGTTCATCTTTCTGTTCTCTTGGGCCGATTTCATTTTCGCGCTAACGTTGACCCCGACTGGGACAATCCAGCCACTAACGCTGGGTATCTACAAGTATATAGGCACGCACGAGACTGACTGGGGGCTAATCATGGCAGCTGCGGTACTTGCGTCCCTTCCCGCGGCGGTGCTGCTGGTGGTCGCGCAGCGTTATGTTGAGTCGGGCCTGACGATAGGCGCGGTAAAGGGTTGAGGGAAACTACTAGTGCCCCCGGTCGCTCATACTGTGGGGTTTAGCCTCTTGAGCTTAATGCGGGCGTCGGCGTGGTGAACTGCCAGTCGGCCTTGGTGTGACTGCTGTTGTGGCTGTCCTCCCAGACGGCGACTCCATCGGTCAGAGCCGGTTTATCGGGCATCCGCCGGTCGAGGCATTGGCCTGGCAAGACACTGAGTTTGGGTTCGACCATGTCGAGCCAACTGCGTGCCTGGGCATGTAGTGCCACTCGAACGTTCGATCAACCGGCATGCCTCACAACGGCGAAGGCTTCGCAGAGTGATGCCGGCTGTTAGGTATTGAGGTCGTACTGCACCAGCGCGAATCTTGTTTGCCTCGGGGAAGTGCCCGTCGGACAGTTCCTCGAGAAACGGCGCATAATTGAGGGGGGTATGGCGATCTGTCACCTTGACGTGTCGCCAGCCTTCCAGTGGTGCGAACATCTTGAACAGGCTGGCTGTGCCATTGCATTGGTACTGGTAGTCATGCCGGGCTGGGCGTCCTGGCTTGGCCGGGATCGGCACACGGGTTTCGGCCACGAGTTGCTTCGACGATCCGCCCAAGCAGACCACGGAGACATCTGGGTCGGCCGGGCCGCTGCTAAGCCTCCAATATGTCTTCCATGCCGGCTAGGAAGACAGCGTTGGCGCCCGGCCGAATGCCCCATTACTGCTGCAAGTGGGGCTTGAGAGTGTTTTGTAGCGTGTTCCCGGTCGTGTTGTCGCTGGGGCGGTCGATGATGTCCAGTTCCATGACGGCCGCCTCCAGCAGATGCGGAGTTTACTGTGCACGCCTCGTGGGCCGTTCGGAACAGACCAAGGCGATCCGTTTGGCCTCCGGGGCGCCATCGATGATGCGCGCTCAGGCCGAATTGGGCGAGTGTTTGCGGGTCAGGACGGCCTCGAACCCTTCCTCCACCAGCTGCTGGCGGGTCTCGGCCACCGTCTTGCCGCTGGTGTCGAGATCCCCAGCAACCCGTCTGGCACTCCAGGCTTCAACCGCCTCGGAGGCCTCGGACTTCAGCAGGATATGTGCCTTCAACAACTGGCCGGCGCGGTGTTTGCCGCTGCGGATCAGCGTGTTGCGCCGTTCGCGCTCCTCGCCACTGAGCTTCAACACGTACTTCCGTCACCATGTACTTCTTTACGGTACTCTGTTTCGCGGTCACGATGGATTTTCGGCGTGGCCAGAGCCACCTATTCGGACGATCGCAACAAAATCAACGATGTACGGCACTAGGACTCTGCCAGCCTTCGAAGCCGTGTAACTCACCCCCATCGACAACATCCCACTCACCATGGCCGCAACCGCCTGCCGCGAATGGCCATGAATCTCGCCCATAGCCGCGTAAGGCTCAAGCAAGACTGCCGCGGGCAAACCTGGGCCATTTCGGGCTGCTTCGGCCTGTTGCCGGACCGCGGGCGACCATCAGCCGGCCAAGCTGGGTGGCGGCTGGATGGCATCCTGGCAACACGGGCGTCTGGCCGGGCCGGTGTAACTAAATATTCCTGAAATTCCCTGACTTGATCTAAGATGGCGACCCATGGACCGCCCACCCTCACGATTGGCAAGCTTGGCCTTTGGCCGCTTCCAGGTGTCGCCGCGTCGCCGGGAAGTCCTGGCCGACGGCCAGCCGCTCAAGTTGGGCGGTCGGGCATTTGACGTGCTCATGGCACTGATCGATGCGCACGGTTCCGTTGTCAGCAAACAGGTGCTGATGGCGAGCGTTTGGTCGAACAGGGCGGTGGAAGAAAGCGCCTTGCACGTGCAGATTTCGGCGCTGCGCGCAGCCTTCGGGCCGGAGCGCGATCTGATCCGGACCATCCCTGGACGCGGCTACCAGTTCACCGGCAGAATACGAATCGAGTCTGCGGGGTCTGAAAAGCTTACCGACCCGGCCATGATAGCGCTGCCGCTGGCATCGGACACGCCGCCAACCAATCTGCCGCCGTCGATCTCAGCGTTGATCGGGCGCGATGATGAACTGCGCGAAGTCGTCACGCTTGCCACGTCGCATCAACTCGTCACCCTGACCGGGCCCGGTGGCATCGGGAAGACGCGGCTCGCTCGGGCGGTTGCGCGCGAGTCCCTGGCGGAATTTGCTGACGGCGTCTGGATTGCCGAATTCTCGCCGCTGTCCGATCCGGCTTTGGTTCCCACCACGGTGGCGGCCGTGACTGGGGTCAAACTTGCCGCGGGCGAGGTTTCGGCGCAGCGAATCGCGCAGGCTCTGGCCGGCAGGCGGTTATTGCTGGTGATGGATACCTGCGAGCATGTGGCGGACGCCGCTGCGGAGTTTGCCGAGGCTGTGCTGCGGACCAGCCCGAGTGTACGTATGATCGCTACGAGCCGCGAACCGCTGCGGGTGGAGGGGGAGCAGATTTACGCAGTGCCAGCGCTTGCCGTGCCCCCCGGGGATAGCGACGCTCTGTGGCAATACGGCGCAGTACAGTTATTCGCCGCCCGCTCACGTGAGACCGGGCCGCGTGTCTCCGGGGAGGGACACGATGTATCGACGATAGCGACGATCTGCCGTCGGCTCGATGGGATACCGCTCGCGATCGAACTGGCGGCAGCCCGAGCCGCCACACTTGGGATCATTGAACTCGCCGCACATCTGGACGATCGCTTCAATCTGCTGACCGTGGGACGGCGGACCGCGCCGCCGCGGCACCAGACCTTGCGGGCAACACTCGACTGGAGCTTTGAACTTTTGCCCGACGCCGAACGCATCCTGCTGCGCCGACTGGCGGCCTTCCCAGGTAATTTCAGCTTGGAGGCGGCCAGTGCGGTTGGAGCGGAGTCGGGGATGGCGCTAACCCTTGTTGTTGACGACCTTGCCAATCTGGTTGAGAAGTCGCTTGTCGCGACGGAGGCCGACAACGCCAATGGGCAGTACCGGCTGCTGGATACCACCCGTGCCTATATGCTTGAGAAACTTCTTGAAAGCGGTGAGGCCGATGCGGTCAGACGACGCCACGCCGAGTACTATCGGGACCTGCTGCAAGCTGCCGCCGAGGATAAGGCAGCGATTCACGATTGGCCCATCGGGTATGCAACTGAAATTGACAATATACGTGCGGCGCTGACATGGGCATTTTCCCCCGAAGGAGATGCGTCCGTCGGCGTCAGTCTGGCTGCGTCTTCGGTGGGGGTCTGGTTCGCCAAGTCTTGGCTGACTGAATTCAGTGACTGGATTGAGAAGGCCCTTGGCGTACTCGATACAATCGATACAACGCCGCATACGGATATGGTGCTGCATTGTGCACTTGGCTACTCACTATTGCTCACACAAGGTGCGAGCGATCGCGCACGCACGGCTCTTGCAAGGGCAAGCGAAATCGCTGATCGCCTTGCCCATTTGGACTATCAGACAAGAACCCTCGCTGGCCTGGCATCCATTTGCTACCGTTTAGAAGATTATCATGGCGCTGTTGCCCTCGGCCGCCGAATAGAGCAAGCCGTCACCGGTTCATCCGACCCGATCGCTCTCTGTATTGCGGATTCGGTCCTCGGTACTTTCATACGTCTACTTGGAGAGTATGACGAGGCATTGGCGTACGCTCAGCGAACTTATGTTCGCTCCGCAATGACGGCCGTACGGCGTGCCCACATGGACCGTCTGGGGATGGACGGCCTTATCTCCGCGGGATCCACTGTCGCGGACATTCTCTGGGCCCAGGGGCAGCCCGATCAATCGGCCCAAGTTGCCCGGAACGTCATCGCAGATGCTGAAACTTGCGACCATATTATTTCGTTATGTAACGCGCTGACTTGGTGCGGATGCATTATTCCGCTTCGGCTTGGGGAGTTGCAGACCGCTCAGCGTTCAGTCGCTCGGCTTACACACATGACGCAACGCCACGATATGCGCCACGACTATGCACGCAGCCTGTGTCTTGAGGGACAGCTTTCGGCTAGAAGAGGTGACGTGGTAACTGCCGAGCGGTTGCTGCGCGCGGGACTACAGAATCTGCAGCAAACGCAACACGACAGGATCTATTACACTATCTTTCTTGCTGGCCTAGCCGAGGTTCTGATACTCTCGGAAAATCTCGACGAAGGTCTTGCAGCAGCCAACGAGGCACTCCAGCGGACCGAACGCAGCAATGCGTTATGGTGGCTGCCGGAAGCGCTCCGCATCAAAGGCGAAGCACTCGTGCTGTGCAAGGGCGACATGAACGCTGCGGAAGAGCATTTCCGTCGCTCTTTGGACCTCGCACATCGGCAAGGCGCTCTATCGTGGGAACTTCGTACAGCGACAAGCTTCGCCCAACTGTTGCGCAGCCAGGGCCGTCCGGCTGATGCGAATACGCGTCTCCAGCCGGTCTATAACCGGTTCACGGAAGGCTTCGACACGGCCGACCTGAAGGCGGCCAGAGCACTTCTCGGGGCTGCTCGCGACCCCGACTAGGCGCGGTGACGGCGACCTGACGGCATCGCCCACCCCATGGGCGTGCGCCGACGTGGATGTCGCACAGCATCAAATTCGCGGCGCCCCCCAGCTAAAGCCATCGCCACGATCAAGGCCGGCGAACCCGACGTGGAGGCCTGAGTCGTTTGAAATCGTATCCGCCGCGGGCGGAACGAGCGTGTCGTGTGCAGTGTCTCCAGACGACACCGCATATTCAAGCCGTGAACATCACCGGCACCGCAACATGGCCATCGGCGCGCTGGGCAATCCTTCCGCAGTGGGGACAAATGGCCTGATGACCTCAAGAACCTGAAGTGCCGACGGGGAAGCCCCTCCTCTCTGCATTCACTCTCGATAATAGCCCTTCTCGCGTGTTACGCCGCGTGCCATTGCTGCCGCCATGTCGAGCGATCCCAGCCCCGCCCGGTCCGCCCGTCTTGCGCGCGCGTCAAGCGGCGACCAGCCGCCGACGGCACGCGCTGCCCTGGCCGCCGCAAAAGCGAAAGCCTACCAGGCCGCCGCCGATGCGCCGGCGACCCTGCGGGCCTATGTCGCGGACCTTGCCAACTTCAAGGCCTGGTGCCACGCGCACAGCTTGCAGCCCATGCCAGCGAGCCCGGAGACTGTCGGCGCCTATCTCGCCGCGGCCGGCCTCGGCTACGCGCTCCCGACGCTCCGACGCCGCGTCGCCGCCATCGCGCGGGCGCACCGCATCGCCAAGTACCCACTCGACACCAAGCATCCCGCCATTCGCGAGACACTCCGCGGGATCGCGCGCACCCATGGCGAGCCCGCCCGGCGCTCCGCCGCGCTGACGACCGAGGAGATCCAAAAGCTCGTCGAGGTCTGTGGGGAGGATCCCGCCGGCCTGCGCGACCGTGCCCTTCTCCTGCTCGGGTTCGCCGGCGCGCTCCGCCGCTCGGAGCTCGTCGCCATCGACGTTGGCCATCTGCGGACGACACCGAACGGCCTCCGCATGATGATCCCACGATCCAAGACGGATGGCGAAGGCGCCGGAGAGGAGATCGGCATTGCGCGGGGATCTCAGGCGGAGACTTGTCCCGTTCGGGCCGTGCGTGCCTGGCTGCGTGCGGCCATGATCGCGGATGGGCCCGTGTTCCGGCGTGTCACTCAGTGGGGAACCGTCGGCCGCAAGCGCCTGCATCCTGATGCCGTGCGCCAGATCCTCCGCAGACGCGCCGCCGCCGCGGGAATTCAGGGCAGCCTGCTCGAGCCGGTGACGCCACATGGCATGCGCGCGGGCTTCATCACGACGGCCTACCGGAACGGCGTGCCGGACGAGGAGATCATGGCACATTCGCGGCATCGCAGTCTCACGACGATGCGGAGCTACGTTCGGCGTGCGAAGCTCAGCAAGACGAGCCCCTCCAGCAAGCTTGGGCTTTGACCTCCCGGCAACGGTTTGTGGGCCAAATCCGATTGCCAATTGTTCGCAGCAGTCCCTAGAATCACGCATGAGTGACGCCATCGCCGAGTCGCGCGCACCCGGTCGCCTTCCCTGGGACTTCCACCCGGCCCTCACCGAAGAGCGCTTGCGGGTCTGTGGTCGGCTCCTGGCGAATGCACGGCGGGATGCCGTCGCCCTCGCCGCCTATGAGATGGGCGATGACAACTGGTCCGTCGGCTGTCGCGCCTATGCGTTCGGCAAGCAACGGCTGAAGCGTGTCGCCGAATCCGGCGCGCATCCCTGGCTGCGCATCATGGACGACAGCCACCATTTCGTGTTCCTGATCGATCAGGTGCCCGTCCGCTTCTACCGTGGCTCGGCCGACGAACCGACCGCGCGGACACTCCGCCGGCAGGAAGCGGAGGCGCAGCAGCTCGGGCTGGCGCTTGGCGATGAGACGACTGCCCTGATCTTTCGGTTCGCCGTTGAGGCCAACGCCACGGGTGCGGTGGAGCGCGTCGTTTTCCTGGCGCTGCGTGGCGATGAGGGACATGCGGCGTGCTGTTGGCCGGTCCCACTCGAGATGCCGTCCACGCAGGGCGCCGGCGGAGTACAGCTCCGACTGATCGCCGATGATGGATACGAGGGACCATCACCTCGTGCCTCTACAGGTAGCACAGTGACG
>Ga0335075_10003547_pt1 | contig 24700 bp, 24 predicted proteins | sample Lox_Sample_24_FD_206723 | JGI IMG/M metagenome (GOLD analysis project Ga0335075, IMG submission 206723) | Soil microbial communities from Loxahatchee National Wildlife Refuge, Florida, United States - Lox_Sample_2.4 | ecosystem: Environmental > Terrestrial > Soil > Wetlands | place: USA...
TGGGGAACAAAACCGGTGCTCGGCGATAGCCGCTGGAACGGGTTTCAGGCGCTTTTTCGTGCCGACGGCCGGCCCATGAAGCACGAAGACTCGCCGATGGCGTTGGCCATACGGGAGAAGCACGAAGTCCGCGACATCATCGCGTTCGGCGGGCGACCGGATGGAACGCGCGTCTTGTTCAAACCGTTCCCGACGCCGATTTTCAACGCCGCCGGCGATCTGGTCGGTGCGATCAACACCCTGATCGACCTTTCCAGCCAGCAGGATGCGGATGCGCTTGGCCTCAGGATGTCGGCGGTCGTCGACTCTTCGTTCGATGCGATCGTCAGCAAGGATCTGAACAGCGTCGTCACGACCTGGAACGAGGCGGCCGAGAAGCTGTTCGGTTATTCGGCCGAGGAGATGATCGGCCAGCACATTTCCGTGCTTTTCCCCGACGACCGCCTCGATGAGGAAACCAACATCATCGGCCGTATCCAGCGCGGCGAGCGTGTGGAAACCTTTGAAACGGTCCGCAGGCGGAAGGACGGGACACTCATCCCCGTGTCGCTGACCGTCTCGCCGATCAAGGATCCGACGGGGCAGATCGTCGGCGCCTCGAAGATCGCGCGCGACATCAGCGCCAACAAGGACAGCGAGCGGCGCATCCGCCTGTTAATGCGCGAGGTCAATCACCGCGTGAAGAACCAGTATGCGGTTATCCTGTCGATGATCCGCGAAACGAACAAGCGCGCCGTGAGCTCCGCCGATTTCGAGCGGCAGGTGCGCGAGCGCATCATGGCGCTGTCGCGCTCGCACGATCTGCTGGTGCTGGGCGAGTGGAAGGGCACGACGATCTTCGAGCTGCTGCTGTCGCAGGTGACGCCGTTCGGCAGCGAAGAGGCGGTGAACATGTCGGGCCCGTCGCTGATGCTCAATCCGAACGCCGTGCAGTATCTCGGCATCGCCTTTCACGAGCTGGCGACCAACTCGGCGAAATACGGCGTGCTGGCCGGCAAGAAGGGCACAATCTCGATCGCCTGGAAGGTCGCAGCCGGCGCGGAGGGCGAGCGGAGGCTCTTTCTCACCTGGCGCGAAACGGGCGGAAAGCCTGTCGTCAAGGAGAAGGGACGGGGTTTTGGCACCGTCGTGCTGGAGCGTGTCGCGCCGCAGGCGCTGAGCGGCACCGGCGCCGTTTCCTACGACAACAACGAACTCATCTGGACGCTCGAGGCGCCGATGCTGTTCGTCGAACCGTCGATCCACGCAGACTAGAGCGGTTCAGCGCTTCTTCGAAGCGCCGACCCGCTCTATCTCTTTAGACGCAAAAACGGCGGGGTTTCCCCCGCCGGTATCCGGACGCAGAACCGCTCACACTTCTGCGGGAATTGCTCAGGTCAACCCTCGCCGCGATCGAAATGCATGGCCGCGAGGAACGCGGCCTTGCCCGCGAGCGACAGGCGGCTGGCAGCATTGACGCGCTCGGGCGTGTAGAAATGCTCTTCATGCAAAAGGTTCAGCGTTCCGGCGAGTTCATCCCCGAGAACGATCGGCAGGTTGATGACCGAACCCAGCCCGAGCGACCAGATGAGTTCATGGTCGGGAAAAACCTCGGCGATGTCCTTGATGGTGTTGGCGACAAACGGTTTTCGTTCCGCGTGGATGGTGTCGAACCAGTGGGTGCGGTTGATCGGCTTGGTGCCGGAGACCGGATATTCGGCCGGGTGGCTGGTGTAGACGCGGCCGGAGCGCTCGTTCGGCCAGTCGATCATCATGACGCTGAAGAGCTTTGTGCCGACGACGGCGTCGGTGAGCACATGCAGGGCGTTCCAGACGGCGTCGGCCGTTTTCGCGAGCCCAAGCTGGGTGTCGAATGTTTCAAGCGCCTTGGCGACGTCTTTGTCTTGCATGCTGTCCTCGAAGTCTCGTTTTCTGGGAAGTCTGGGGTTTGGGAAGTGTCAGGTCTTGGGATGTCCGCCGCTCAGCGCCAGAAGCTCGCGCGAATACGGGTCGGCAAGCGCGCCGGTCTTCAACTGGTCGGCACCGGCGATCTCGACCACGCGGCCGTGGCGCATCACGGCCAGCCGGTCGCACAGGAACGAAACCACCGGCAGATTGTGGGTGACGAGAAGGTAGGTGAGGTTCTGCTCGCGGCGCAGCCGCTTCAGCAGATTGAGGATCTCGGCCTGCACGGACACATCCAGCGCCGAGGTCGGCTCGTCGAGCAGCAGGATCTTCGGCTCGAGCATCAGCGCGCGGGCGATGGCGACACGCTGGCGCTGGCCGCCGGAGAGCTGATGCGGAAAGCGGAAGCGGAATTTTCTGTCGAGGCCGACGGCGTCGAGCATCGCTTCGACGCGCCTGCCGTGGTCGCCGGTGACGCCCTGGATCGTCAACGGCTCGGAAAGGGTCGCATCCACAGTCTTGCGCGGATGCAGCGAGCCGTAGGGGTCCTGGAACACCATCTGGCAGTGTTTGGCAAAACCGCGATCAATGCCGTGCGAGCGCGGCGCGCCGAACACGGAGATCGAGCCGGTCCATTCGCGCGCCAGGCCGGCGATCGCCTTCAGCACCGTCGTCTTGCCCGAACCGCTTTCGCCGACGAGGGCAAAACTTTCGCCCTCGGCGATGGCAAGCCGGATGCCGTGGGTGATCTTCGACGTGCCGTAGGACACGTCGAGATTGTCGATGGCGATGGCGCTCATGTCGCCCAGCTCCGCCGGTCGAGCACGGGGAGCTCGCTGCGCGTCTCGTCGATGCGCGGCATCGAGGCAAGCAGGCCCTTCGTGTAGGGATGCTGCGCATTGGCGAGTTCACCGGCGGCGCATTCTTCCACCACTTCTCCGCCGCGCATGACCAGGATGCGGTCGCAATAGGCGGAGACGAGGTTCAGGTCGTGGCTGATCAGGATCAGGCCCATGCCGTTCTTCCTGACGAGGTCGTCGATGATGTCGAGCACCTGCGCCTGCACGGACACGTCGAGCGCCGATGTCGGTTCGTCGGCGATGAGCAGGTCCGGTTCCGGGATCAGCATCATGGCGATCATGACGCGTTGGCCCATGCCGCCCGAAACCTCATGCGGGTAGAGCCGCGTCACGCGTTCCGGGTCGTTGATGCGCACGGCCTCCAGCATGGCGAGCGTCTTCTTGCGCACCTCGCCACGGGCCAGCTTCTGGTGGGTGATCAAGGCCTCGTCGATCTGGGCGCCGATGGTGATGACCGGGTTCAGCGAGAATTTCGGGTCCTGCATGACCATCGAGATGCGCGCGCCGCGGATGTCGCGCATCTGCCGGTCGGTCTGCGCGCGAAGGTCGATGCCATCGAAGTCCATGCGGTCGGCGGTCACCTGGCCGGGCTTGCGGATGAGCTTCAGGATGGCGCGGCCGGTCATGGACTTGCCCGAGCCGCTCTCGCCGACAATGCCCAGCCGCTCGCGGCCGAGCTGGAAGGATACGCCCTTCACCACGTCGACCGGACCGCGCGGGCTCGGGAACGTGACGCGCAGATTGCGGATGTCGAGGAGGGCGCTCATTGCCGCTCCCCATGTTTGGGATCGAGCACGTCGCGCAGGCCGTCGCCGAGGAAGCAGAAGCCGAGGCTGACCACCACGATGGCGAAGCCCGGCATCGTCGCGACCCACCACTGGTCAAGGATGAACTGGCGGCCGCGCGAGATCATGGCGCCCCATTCGGGCAAGGGCGGCTGCGCGCCGAGGCCGATGAAGCCGAGGCCGGCGGCAGTCAGGATGATGCCGGCCATGTCGAGCGTGACGCGGATGATCATCGACGACGTGCAGAGCGGCAGGATGTGGCGGACGATCACGCGCAGCGCCGAGGCGCCCTGCAACTGCACGGCGGCGATGAATTCGGAGCTGCGGATGGTCAGCGTCTCGGCGCGGGCGATGCGCGCATAGCTCGGCCAGGTGGCGATGGCGATCGCGATGATGGCGTTCTCGATGCCGGGGCCAAGTGCCGCGACGAAAGCGAGCGCCAGAATCAACTTCGGCATGGACAGGAAAATGTCGGTGAGGCCCATCAGGATGCGGTCGACCCAGCCGCCGAAATAACCGGCGACGGCGCCGACGATCAGGCCGACAGGGGCGGCGAGCACGGCAACCAGCGCGACGATCAGCAGCGTGATGCGCGCGCCGTAGACGACGCGGCTCCAGATGTCGCGGCCGAGTTCGTCGGTGCCCATCCAGTGTTCGGCGCTGGGCGGCTGGAGGCGCGCGCCAAGATCCTGGGCGGTCGCCGAATGGGTGGCGATCCACGGCGCGAACATGGCCATCAGGATCAGAGCGAGGATGATGATCAGGCCGAGTACGGCCAGCGGGTTCTTCAGCAGCGAGCGCGTGATGCGATAGGTCCGGCCAAGCCGCGCCTGCATACGCGAAGCGGGGGAATCGTCGAGCAGCCAGTCGAGGGTCGACATTAGCGGGCCCTCGGATCGAGAATGCGGTAGAGCACGTCCGACACCTTGTTGATGCCGATGAAGACAGCGCCGATGACCAGGGTGGCGCCGAGCACCGCGTTCATGTCGGCGTTGAGCAGTGCGGTTGTGAGATAGTTGCCGATGCCCGGCCAGGAGAACACCGTCTCGATCATCACCGAGCCTTCGAGCAGTCCGGCATAGGACAGGCCGATCACGGTGATCAGCGGCACGAGGATCGGCCGGAATGCGTGGCGCCAGAGCACCGCGCTCTCCGACAGGCCCTTCACGCGCGCGGTCGTCACATATTCCTGCGCGAGCTGGTCCAGCATGAAGGAGCGGGTCATGCGGGCGATGTAGGCGAGGCTGAAGAAGCCGAGCACCGAAGCGGGCAAGGCAAGGTGGGTCAGCGCATTGACGAAGATTTCCGGCTCCCAGGCGATCAGGCTGTCGATCAGGATCAGGCCGGTGACCGGGTCGACGATGCCGTCGTAGAAAATGTCGAGGCGGCCGGGCCCTCCGACCCATTGCAGCCGCGCGTAGAAGACGGCGAGGCCGACCAGCCCCAGCCAGAATGCCGGCACCGAATAGCCGAGCAGGCCGACGACGCGGATGACCTGGTCGAGCAGTGATCCTTGGCGACTAGCGGCGTAGACGCCCATAGGCACGCCGATCAGCACGCCGATGATGATGCCGAGCGTCGCCATCTCCAGCGTCGCCGGGAAAACGCGAGCGAGATCGCCCGCCACGGCCTGACCGGTCGAGACCGAGCGGCCGAGATCGCCGGTCAGCACGTTGCCGACATAGGTGACGAACTGGATCGGCAGCGGCTGGTCGAGACCCATCTCCTTGCGCGCCGCCTCATAGACTTCCGGCGTGGCGCGGTCGCCGACCGCGGCCAGCACCGGATCGATCGGCACGACGCGGCCAATGAAGAAGGTGATGGCCAGCAGGCCGAGAAAGGTGAGGGCGGCCGTCAGAAGAAAGCTGGCGAAGGTTCGCAACAGGCGCGTGCCGCCGCCCGACGCGCGACGGGGCGCGGCCGGTGGTCCGGCAGCCAGTGAACCTGTCTCCAATGTCACGCCGAGGTTTTCTCCGCTGTTGCAGCTTCTGGTCTAAAAAAAATCCTTGGCCTCTTCAAACGATTTTGCTTAGATCAAAAAAATTTTAGTGGGAGAGGGACCACGTGCCACAGGCGGCAAGCAAGACCGCGCCGGCGCAGCCCAAAGTGGGCGCGCCTGCGCAGCCTAAAGTAGGCGCGCCTGCGCAGCCTAAAGTAGGCGCGCTGATCCGCGCGCGTCGCCGCCAGCTCCACATGACCCTGCAGGAGCTGTGCTCGGCCGCGGGAATCTCGGTCGGGTATCTGAGCCAGGTCGAACGCGACCATGCGACTCCCTCCCTTGGTACGCTGGCGCAGATCGCGCGCAGCCTCGACGTCGGCGTCGACTATTTCATTGCCACGCCCAATACGGAAGACGGCCTGACGCGCTCGACGGAGCGAACGCGCTTCGCCGTGGACGGCTCTTCGATCGTCTATGAGCGCATCGCCGCCGACTTCGCCGGCAACGTGCTGTCCTCCTTCGTGCTGCATGTGCCGCCGGGCTATCGCTCGGAGACGGTGAGCCATGAAGGGGAAGAGATCCTCTTCATCCTGGAAGGAGCGATCACCCAGCGCCTCGACGACAAGGAGATGGACTTGAAGGTTGGCGACAGCCTGCATTTCCGCGGCAACCAGCCGCATTCCTGGTCAAACGACACAAAGGAAACCGCGCGCCTTCTGTGGGTCGGCACCTTGCCGATGTTCAGGTCGCGTGCCGAGCGCACGGCCCTGCGCACTTCAGGGGCCGAGGATACATCTAACAAAGTCATGGAAAAGAAGGAGAAAGCCAGATGAAACTGTTCAAGGCCGCACTGCTTGCGGCCGCATTGTCCATGCCGTTCACGCCTTCGGCGCTTCTTGCGGCGACGCCGGCGGACGTGCTGGTCGTCGCGCAGAACATCGACGACATCGTCTCGATCGATCCGGGCGAGGCTTATGAATTCTCGTCCGGCGAATACGTCACGCAGACCTACGACCGGCTGGTGCAGTACGACGCCGCCGACCTCGCCACGCTGGCGCCGGGTCTCGCCGCCTCGTGGGAGGCGGACGACGCGGCGAAGACGATTACCTTCACGCTGCGCGACGGCGTCACCTTCAGCTCGGGCAATCCGCTGCGCGCCGAAGACGTGATCTACTCGTGGAAGCGCGTCATCGTGCTCAACAAGTCGCCGGCCTTCATCCTGACCCAGCTCGGCTGGACCGCCGACAACATCGAGCAGATGGTGACGGCCGACGGCAACAAGCTCACCGTCAAGTATGAAGGCAATTTCTCCTCGGCCTTCGTGCTCAACGTGCTCGCCGCCCGCCCGGCTTCGGTCATCGATGCGGTGACCGCCCAGGCCAACGAAACCAATGGCGACATGGGCAATGCCTTCCTGAAGGCGAATTCCGCCGGCACCGGCCCGTTCGTGCTCAAGGCCTACCGTCCGGCCGAGATCATCAACCTCGAAGCCAACCCGAACTATTTCGGCGGCGCGCCGGCGATCAAGGGCGTCATCATCCGCCATGTGGCGGAAGCCGCGACCCAGCAGCTCCTGCTGGAAACCGGTGACGTCGACATCGCCAAGAACCTGACGCCTGACCAGGTCGCCGGCCTGCAGGGCAAGGACAACATCAAGGTCGAAGCGTTCCCGCAGGCGGCCGTGCACTTCCTGTCCTTCAACCAGAAGACGGAAGCGCTGCAGCCGGAGGCGCTGTGGGAAGCGGCGCGCTACCTGGTCAACTACCAGGGCATGACCGACAGCTTCCTCAAGGGCCAGATGCAGGTCCATCAGGCCTTCTGGCCGAAGGGCTTCCCGGGCTCCTATGACGAGACGCCCTACAGCTACGATCCGGCGAAGGCGCGGCAGATCCTCGCGGACGCCGGGATCAAGACGCCAATCAACGTCACCCTCGACGTGATCAACTCGACGCCGTTCACCGACATGGCGCAGGCGCTGCAGGCAGGCTTCGCGGAAGCGGGCATCAACTTCGAGATCCTGCCCGGCACCGGCGCGCAGGTGATCACCAAGTACCGCGCCCGCACGCATCAGGCGATGCTGCTCTACTGGGGCCCGGACTTCATGGACCCGCACTCCAACGCCAAGGCGTTCGCGTACAATTCCGACAATGCCGACGACAAGTACGCCGCGACGACCACCTGGCGTAACGCGTGGGCGGTGCCGGAAGAGCTGAACAAGGAGACGCTCGCCGGCCTCGCCGAGCCCGACCAGGCAAAGCGCAACGAGATCTATGTAGATCTCCAGAAGAAGGTGCAGGCGAAGTCGCCGATCGTCATCATGTTCCAGGCCGCGCTGCAGATCGCGCTCGCCAAGAACGTCGAAGGCTACGTCAACGGCGCGACGTCGGACTTCGTGTTCTACCGGCTGGTGAAGAAGAGCTAAGGCGTACCGGTGGTTTACCTGTCCGGGTGAACCACCCCCTCACCGGCCCTTTGGGCCACCTCTCCCCCTGCCCGGGGGAGAGGAGTGCCGGCCGCGACGCCGGCGACACTCAATCAGGATTCTTTGCAATGTACGAACAAAGGCTGGCCAAGCTGCGCGAACGCATGGCCGAAACGAAGACCGATCTCGTCGTCGTCGGTCCATCCTCGCATCTGGTGTGGCTCGCCGGCATGTCGCCGCACGGCGACGAGCGGCCGGTGCTGCTGATCGTGGCGAAGGACAGAGCCGGCTTCCTGATGCCGGCGTTGAACGCCGACAGCCAGCGGCCCTTCACCAAGCTGCCGTTCTACACCTGGGTGGATGCCAACGGGCCGGACGCGGCGCTGGCGAAACTGCTCGACGATTGCGGCGCGCGGCGCGATGGCTTGAAGATCGCGCTCGACGAAACGATGCGGGCCGATTTCGCGCTGCTGGTGATCGACGCGCTGCCAGGTGCTGCGCGCGGCTTCCTGAATGATACGGTTGGCTATCTGCGCGCCCGCAAGGACGATGCCGAATACGCGGTGCTGAAGCGCAACGCGGTGATGAACGACGGCGCGATGCGCGCCGGGTTCGCCGCCTTGAAGCCGGGCATCACGGAGAAAGAGGTCGGGCAAGCGATCCGGGCCTTCTACGCCGAGAACGGCGCGGTCGGCGAATTCGTCAGCGTCTGCTTCGGCGAGAACGGCGCTTTCCCGCATCACCACACCGGAACGCGAAAGCTCGGCGCGAACGAAGCCGTGCTGATCGACATTGGCGGCCGCAAGGATGGCTATCCGAGCGACATGACGCGTGTCGGCGTCTTTGGTGACGCGCCCCAGGATTTCGACAAAGTTCATGGCGTGCTCGAACGCGCGGTGCAAGCGGCACTCGCGGCGGCAAAACCCGGCGTGAAGGCGAAGGCGGTGGACAAGGCCGCGCGCGACGTCATCACCGAAGCCGGTTACGGCGACTTCTTCCTGCACCGGACCGGCCACGGCATGGGCATCGACATCCACGAGCCGCCCTACATCACCGGGACGTCGGAGACGGTGCTCGAGGAAGGGCACGTCTTCTCGATCGAGCCTGGCATCTATCTGTCGGGCAAGTTCGGCATCCGGCTGGAAGAGATCGTCATCGTGCGCAAGGACGGCGCCGAGGTTCTCTCCGAACTGCCGCGCGCCGCATTCCGCGCGTAATCCGACCCGGGCGTCACGCCCAGCGCGCGAGGGCGTCGCCGAGCGTCAGCACCCCGGCCGGCTTCGGCCGCGCCTCGGTCGGCGTGGCCGAAAAGCGCGGGACGGGGGCAGGCTGGCGCTTGCCGTCGACCTCGACGAAGGCGCCCCGCGCCGCGAGATGCGGATGGGCGGGCGCATCAGCGAGCGACAGAACCGGCGACACGCACGCGTCCGTCTTTTCCATCAGCGTCACCCATTCGGCGGCCGGGCGCGTGCGGAGGATTTCGCCGATACGGGCGATGAGGGTCGGCCAGTTCTTCTTCTCCATGCGCAGCATGGCTTCGTCCGGCGTCAGTCCGATCGCCTCGGCAAGTTTTGCGTAGAACTGCGGCTCGATGGCGCCGACCGCGATGAAAGCGCCATCGGCGCATTCGTATGTCCGGTAGAATGGCGCACCGCCGTCGATCAGGTTCGCTTCGCGTTCGATGATCCAGTCGCCGCTTGCAGCCATCTCATGGAACATGGTCATCAGCGACACCGCGCCATCGCACATGGCCGCATCCACCACCTGACCGACGCCGGTGCGCCCAGCCGAAATCAGCGCGGCAAGCATGCCGCTGACCAGGAACATCGCGCCGCCGCCGAAATCGCCGACGAGATTGAGCGGCGGGACGGGCCGCTCGGCCGGGCCGATGGCGGCGAGCGCGCCGGTGATGGCGATGTAGTTGATATCGTGGCCCGCGACCGACGCGAGCGGGCCGGTCTGTCCCCAGCCGGTCATGCGGCCGTAGACGAGTTTCGGGTTGCGGGCGAGCAGCGGCTCGGGGCCAAGGCCGAGACGTTCCATGACACCGGGGCGAAAGCCTTCGAGCAGCGCGTCGGCATGCGCGACGAGTTCGGCGATGCGGGCAATTTCGTCGGGATCCTTGAGATCGACCTCGATCGTCGGGCGGCCACGCCCGGTGATCGGATCGGGCACCAGCGGCACCGCGCCCGGCCGAGTGATGCGCACCATATCGGCGCCGAGATCGGCGAACTGCATGGCGGCGAACGGCGCCGGACCAATGCCGACGAATTCGATGATGCGGATGCCGTCCAGCGGTCCGCGCGGCGTGTCCATTATTCCTCCTCCGACGATGGAACTTGACGGCGCAGCACTCCGCAAACGACATTCGCGCCGGAAAGGCAACGGATCGTGAGAAGAAAATTGAACGAAGGTGAGCATTATGCGGGGAGCAGGCGGTCACCTTTGGTTTTGGACGCCAAAGCACCCCCTCACCGTCACCGCTTCGCGGTGCCACCTCTCCCCCTGCCCGGGGGAGAGGAGAGCCGGCCGCAAGCCTGTCGCCAATCGCTGAAGCTGCACTCCTCGCCCCCACGGAGTGGGGGAGAGGTGGCGAGCCCGAAAACGGCGGCGAAAGCCGCCGCGGGCGAGACGGTGAGGGGGCCTTTTAATTATAACCACGGTGCGGTGTCGTGAAGCCTAGATCCAGGAGAGGCGGCGGGCGGCCGACGATCGCCGACGTGGCGCGCAAGGCCGGCGTCGGCGCCATCACCGTGTCGCGGGCGCTGCGCGAGCCGGATCGCGTTTCGCCTGAGCTAAGGGCTCAGATCACCAAGGCAGTCGAGGCGCTGGGCTACGTTCCGGACCGCAACGCACGCGCGCTGGCCTCGGCGCGCGCCGACGTCATCGGCGTGCTGGTGCCGTCGCTGACCAACAATGTGTTCGCGGAAGTCGTGCGCGGCATCTATGATGGGCTCGGCGACACACATCTCCAGATACAGCTCGGCAACACGCATTATTCCGGCCTCGAAGAGGAACGGCTGCTGCAGGTGTTTCTCAGCCAGAAACCGTCGGCGCTGATCGTGTCGGGCATCGACCAGACGCCAACCGCGCGGGCGCTGCTCGAAAGCGCCGGCTGCCCGATCGTGCAGATCATGGAGATCGGACCCGATCCGGTGGACATGATGATCGGCTTCTCGCATTTCGACGGCGGCAAGGCGGTGACCCGTCACATGATCGACGCCGGCTACCGGAAGATCGGCTTCATCGGCGCGCGCATGGACCCGCGCTCGCAACGGCGTCTTGCCGGTTACCGCGCGGCGGTGGAGGAGGCCGGCATGTTCGATGTGCGGCTGATCACCACGACGACCTCTCCCTCCAGCGTTTCGCTCGGCCGCGAGCTGTTCCGCGACGCGCTGGCGAAAGTGCCGACGCTGGATGCGGTGTTCTGCAACAATGACGATCTGGCGCTGGGCGTTCTGTTCGAATGCAACCGCGCGGCGCTCTCCGTTCCGGCCAAAATCGGCATCGCGGGTTTCAACGACCTCGACATGATGCATGTCGCCTTTCCGTCGATCACCAGCGTGCGCACGCCACGCTACGAGATCGGCCGGCAAGCAATTGCCATGGCGCGCGCGGCGATCAGCGGCGACCACCCGAAACAGCGCGTCATCGACACCGGCTTCGAACTGCAAGCCCGCGAAAGCACGGCACGCTGATATTCTTCAGCAGATCACTGAATCCTGCTTTACACTGACAATTGGTAGCGCTACCATTCCTTGCGTGCGATTGAGACGGGAGGAGAACCGAGCAGGTCGCACACGCTTCAGATGATGTGCCGGACACCGTCCGTTTCTCGGCGATCGCCGTCCGTTTTGTGCGGACGTCTCGCCCGGACCGGAGTGCCCGAGCGGACATCGCAATGGGAGGATAGACATGCTCAAATCGTTCGTCGGTGGCGCCATCGCGGCCACCGCTCTGCTGCTTCTGAATTCGACCGCAATCGCAGAACCTGAAATCGTCAGCGGCCCATCGGCGGAGCCTGAGTGCTTCGCGCCGTGGGCGGCGGACACGAAGTTCTTCAAGTTCGCGAAGAAGGACGGACCATACCGCGTCGCGCTGGCAAACGGCTACATCGCCAACACCTGGCGCATCCAGATGATCCAGACCGCGAAGGCCTATGCCGCGCAGCCTGACGTCGCTGCCAAGCTGAAGGAGTTTAAGGTGGTCTCGACCGGCGAAGACGTGCCGGCGCAGATCTCCGCGATCAACAACTTCATCGACGCCGGTTATGACGCGATCGTCGTCAACGCGCAGAACCCGACCGCCTTCGGTCCGGTTATCAAGCGCGCCAAGGAAGCCGGCGTTATCCTGGTCGCCTTCGACAACATTCTCGACACGCAGGATGCCATCAACGTCAACGTCGACCAGAAGGGCCTCGGCGTTCTGTGGGCCGACTGGCTGGTCAAGCATCTGCCGGACGGCGGCAAGGTTCTCGAAGTGCGCGGCGTCGCCGGCACGTCGGTCGACACCGACCGCCACAACGGCATCCACGAGACCTTTGCCGCGTCCGGCAAGACATGGGACGTTGTCGAGGTGCTCGGCAAGTGGGATGACCCGACCGCGCAGAAGGCGACCGCCGACGCGATCGCCGTGCATAAGAAGTTTGACGGCATCACCGCGCAGGGCGGCGACACCGGCGTGGTGCAGGCCATGATCGATGCCGGCCATCCGTTCGTGCCGTTCGGCGGCGAGACGGAGAACGGCTTCCGCAAGTTCTGCGCAGCGCATGCCGGCGACGGCCTGAAGTGCACCTCGGCAGGCACCGGCCCGGCGCAGGTCGCGGTCGCCATCAAGACGGCGATTGCAGCACTCGAAGGCAATGTCGTGCCGCAGTCGGTCAAGCTGCCGCTGGCCATCGTGTCCGATCCCGACTTCAAGGAAGGGCAGGACTTCTTCCCCGACCAGTCCGACAATTTCTTCGTCGGCAACTCCTTCCCGACCTGTGGAATCAACTTCACGGCTCAGGAAATCATGGGCCAGGACCAGAAAGATCAGTAGACTGGCCTGAAATTGCCCGGCGCCGAGAGCCATCCTCGCGGCGCCGGGACAGCTAAAAGAACGGGGAGGATCATGGAAACGGCTCCTAAGGAGGCGGCGCCGCTTTTCCGCATGGAAGGCGTGTCCAAGCGCTACGGTGGCGTGCGTGCGCTCGAAGACGCCGAACTGTCGGTGTTCCCGGGACGCATACATGCGATCCTCGGTGAGAATGGCGCCGGCAAGTCGACACTGATCAAGGTGATGTCGGGCGTGGTTGCGCCGGACGCCGGGACGATGACGCTGGACGGCAGCGCAGTGACGTTCGCCTCGCCGGCGGAGGCAAACAAGGCCGGTATCGTCTGCATCTTCCAGGAGCTGTCGCTGATCCCCGAGCTCAGCGTTGCCGACAACATCGTCATTTCCGATCCGCCGAAGAAGTTCGGCATGATCGATCGCCGCGCGCAGCGGAAGATTGCCGAAGAAGCGCTGGCGCGCGCGGGTGCCGCCGACATCCATCCTTCGGCGCTGGTGAAGGACCTGCCGCTGTCGCGCCGGCAGATGGTGGAGATCGCCAAGGCGCTGGCGCGCAAGCCGCGCATCCTGATCCTCGACGAGGCGACTTCGGCGCTGACCGCGGCCGACGTCAAGAAGGTATTCGACGTCTTGAAGCGGCTGCGCTCGGAAGGACTGGCGCTGCTCTACATTTCGCATCGCATGCATGAGATCGCGGAACTCGCCGACGAGTGCACCGTGTTCCGCAACGGCCGCAAGATCGCGACTTACACGGCCGGCACGAAGAGCGACACAGAAGTGGTCGAGCTGATGATCGGCCGCGAGTATCACAACGTGTTTCCGCCGAAGCCGGTGGCGGCGGACGGCAGCGCGAAGCCGGTGCTGGAGTGCCGCAAATTAGGCTGGACGGATCGGCTGAGCGACATCAGCTTCGCGGTGCGGCCCGGCGAAGTGATCGGGCTCGGCGGGCTGGACGGGCAAGGGCAGCGCGAACTGCTCCTGGCGCTGTTCGGGGTGCTGCGCGGGCTGACCGGCGAGGTGCTGATCGACGGCCAGCCGGTCAACATCAAGAGCCCGGCGCATGCGCGCGGCGCCAAGGTCGGCATGGCGCTCATCCCCGAGGACCGCAAGACCGAAGGGCTGATGCTGCCGATGACGGTGCGCGAGAATTTGGCCTTCTCGGCGATGGACAAGGTGTCGAGCCGCGGCATCATCGACCGCGCCGCCGAGGACAAGCTCCTTGACGAGATGGTGAAGCTGCTGGCGATCCGTACGGCGGGGCTGGAGATACCGGTCGGCGCATTGTCGGGCGGCAACCAGCAGAAGGTGGTGATCGCCAAATGGCTGATGCGCGGGCCGCGGATCATCCTGCTCAACGACCCGACGCGCGGCATCGATGTCGGCACCAAGCAGGAAATCTATCAGCTCTTGCGCAAGCTCGCCGATGCGGGTGCTGCGATCGTGTTCTACTCAACCGACTATGACGAGCTGATCGGCTGCTGCGACCGCGTGCTGGTGCTTTATGACGGCGCGATCAAGCGCGAGCTGGCCGGCGACGAGATCACCGAGCGCGCGCTGATCGCCAGCGCACTGAACATAGGCGCCGCCGAAGCGGCCAAGATGGCGAGGGCGGAGTGATGAACTATAATCCAGCCGCGCGGCGCAAGGCTTTATTCATGCGGCTTTGCCAACCAGGTCCTTCCGCCTTGAAATGCTCGACGACATCGGGATCGATGCGCAACTTGATCGCTTGTTTTGGGTTGGCGCTGAGTGGACGCCCCCTTCGACGGATCAGGTCATCCGCAGGAGGATTGTCGTCGTCGTTCAAGGCGTCTGCCGTGATCGCAGCATCTTCCTTCTCGGTTATCTGTTCGAGATTGGCGAGCGCCTTGCGCTTCGCCTCACTCCAATTCGGTCGTCTTGGCGACATAGGATTTGACCTCTCGTTTGTTGGCTTTGCGCAGCGAGATGACGTGGCAAACCTGCTTTCGCAGCGTGAAGACCAGAATATGCAAGCGCTCGCCAACAAAGCCGGCCGCTATCTGGCGAATTTCTCCGTAGTCCCTGCGATCGTCGATCGCGACGATTGCCGTCTCAAACTCGAACTCTCGTGTCAGCGTGAAACTGATTCCGCGCGACGCGATGTTGCTGGCATCCTTCGCGGGATCGAAAGAAAACTCGCGCGGCGCCTTCATGTATTTAATGTACCCCCAGTAAATCTGATTTTCAAGCCACTGAATTCAGGAATGGTCTCCCGGTCAGGAGCGATGGCATGAGCGAGTGGCGCTACTGGTACGCCGAGCAGAAAGGGACGCTGCTGGCACTCGGCATCTTCGTGGTGATGTTCGTCATCTACACCGCGAACCATCCGGCGGGCTTCACCGCCAACGTCGTGCAGACGGCGTCGAACAAGGGCGTGCTGCTTGCATTCGTCGCGATGGCGCAGACGCTGGTGGTGATCACCGCCGGCATCGATCTGTCGGTCGGCATGATCTTCATCCTGACCAACTGCCTGGCGTCGTGGATCGTGTTCGGCACGCCGTTCGAGACGGGGGTCGGCGTCGCGGCGGTCCTGCTGGTCGGGCTGCTGTGCGGGGCGCTGAACGGCGCAATCGTCATCTACGGCCGGCTCCAGCCGATCGTCGCGACAATCGCGACGGGCGCGGTGTATTTCGGCATCGCGCTGCTGCTCAGGCCATTTCCGGGCGGCTCGGTGAATGAGGATCTGGCTGACGCGCTGACCGGACGATTGTTCGGGGTGATACCGTCAAGCCTGGTGGCGTTGCTGGCCATTGTACTGATCATCTGGGTGCCGTTCAGCCGGTCTGTCTATGGCCGCGCGGCCTATGCCGCGGGCTCGTCGGAGGTCGCGGCCTACATGTCCGGCGTGCCGCTGAAGCGCGGCAAGTTTTTGGCCTATACGCTGGCCGGACTGCTGGCGGCGATCGGCGGGCTGTTCCTGACCTTCTTCACCTATACGGGCGAGGCGGCCTATGCGAGCGGCAATGCCTACACGCTGTTCTCGATCGCGGCGGTGGTGCTCGGCGGCGTGTCGCTGTTCGGCGGGCGCGGCAGCGCGGTCGGCGCAATCTTCGGGGCGTTTGCCTTCCGCACCATCGGCGATCTGCTCTTCGTCTTCGACTTCGATCCGCTGTGGCAGCCGCTGTTCCAGGGCGTGGTGCTGCTGGTTGCCGTCAGCCTCGGCGCGTTCGCGCTCTTCCGGGTCAAGAACAGGCTGGAGTGGTTCGGATGAGCGACACGGCCACGTCATCCGGCGGGCTTACCAGCCACATGCCAAAATTCCTGCGCAAGCTCGATCCGGCGGTGACGACGGCGTTTGCCTGCATCATCCTGCTTCTGATCTTCGGCAGCCTCTATTCGACGAGCTTCCTGTCGCCGGAATATCTGCTGCAGCAGCTCAAGGTGGCTTCTTTCCTCGGCGTAATCGCAACGGGCATGATGCTGGTGATTTTGCTGGGCCAGATCGATCTGTCGGTGCCGTGGACGGTAGCGACCGGCGCGATGATGGCCTCCGCGGCGGCAGCGTTCGGGCCGGCGGGCGTGGCGCTCGCGATCCCGTTCGGGGTTCTGTGCGGCATCGCGATCGGCGTGGTGAACGGCATCGGTGTGGCGTATTTGCGAATCCCATCGATGATCATCACGCTCGCCACCAACGCGGTCGCGCAAGGCCTGATGGTCGTCTATACGGGCGGCTTCTCGCCACAGGATTCGGCATCGGACGCAATGCGCTGGCTGGCCACAGGTTTTCTCATTCCCGGCGTGCCGAACGCGGTGATCGTCTGGGCAATTATAGGTGCGGCCACTGTCTTCGTGCTGACGCGCACGACCTTTGGCCGTTCAGTCTACGCGATCGGCAACCGTGAGCGCGCGGCCTATCTCTCCGGCGTCGATACGCGGCGGATCGTGATGATCGCCTTCGCCGTATCGGGCGGCCTGTCAGCCTTTGGCGGGGTGCTGCTCGCGGGGTATGCGTCGAAGGCGGCGCAGGGGATGGGTGACGCTTATCTGCTGCCGGCCATCGCGGCCGTGGTGCTCGGCGGCACGTCGATCCTCGGTGGGCGCGGTTCATATCTTGGCACGGTCGCGGGCGTGATCCTGATCACGCTGCTGCAATCGATCCTGTCCGTCATGCAGATGCCGGAAGCGGGCCGGCAGATCATCTACGGCGTGGTAATCGTCGCGATGCTGCTGCTTTACGGCCGCGCGCCGGCGAGCCGCCAATGACGGCGCCGATCCAAAAGCCCGCCGCGGGTGCTCCGCTCGCGGCGGTGGTGATGGGGGTTGCCGGCAGCGGCAAGTCGGTCGTTGGTATGGCGCTGGCCGAAGCCCTTCACTGCAAGATCGTCGAGGGCGATCAGCTGCATCCGCCCGAGAATGTCGAGCGGATGGCAAGCGGCCTGCCGCTCAACGACGAATACCGCGAAGGCTGGCTGGAGGCGGTCGGCCGCGCGATCGCGTCGCATGCGGCGCGCGGCGAGGGCGTTGTTGCAGCCTGTTCGGCGCTGAAACGCGGCTATCGCGACCGGCTGCGGGCGCATTGGCCCGGCCTCGTCTTCATCTATCTGATGATCGACAAGAACCGGGCGCGTGAGCGCGTCGCGACCCGCAGGGGCCATTTCATGCCGGCCAGCCTGATCGACAGCCAATTCGCCGACCTCGAACCGCCCACCGATGAGGAAGGCGCGATTTTCCTCGATGCCACGCGCCCGGTGGAAGAGCTTGTCGCCGCCGCGGCGGCGAAGCTTGCTGCGAAGGCGGCCGTGGAGGGGTAATCCGGGCTTAGTCAACCGGCGCGTCGGCGCGCATCAGGCCTTCGGCCTTCAGGTCCGCCCATAACGCGGGGGGAATTTTGGCGTCGAGCAGCGCGCGATTGGACTTCACCTCCTCGACACGCTGGCCGCCGGGGATGACGGACACGACCGAGCGGTTCGCCAGCGGGAAATTCAGCGCTGCCTCGATCAGCTTGACGCCATGCCGTGTGCAGACGGCTTCGATTTTCGCGACGCGGTCGAGGATTTCCTTCGGCGCTTCCGAATAATTGTAGAAGGCGCCGGGTTTCGGGCCGGTGGCGAGCACGCCCGAATTGTACGGTCCGCCGAGTACGATGCCGATGCCGCGTTTGACGCAGAGCGGCAGGAAGGTGTCGAGCGCCTCCTGCTCGAGCAGGGTGTAGCGACCGGCGAGCAGAAAAAGGTCGAAGTCGCCGCGCTCGGCCAATGTCTGGCAATATTGCCATTCGTTGATCCCGCCGCCGAACGCCTTGATGACGCCCTGGTCGCGCAGCGACAGGAGCGCGTAATAGCCGCCTGTCATCAACTGCTCGACGTAACCGTCGGCCACGTCCTTGCCGCCGTGGCTCCAAGCGTCGAGGTCGTGCGCGTAGAGGATGTCGATGCGATCCACGCCGAGCCGTTCCAGCGAAATTTCGAAACTGCGCATGACGCCGTCATAGGAGTAGTCGTAGACCTGCTGGCGTGACGGCGTGTCGAAGAACTTGCCGATGCCAAGACGCTGTTCGGGCGGGCAGACGGTGAGCAGACGGCCGACCTTGGTGGATAGCACGAAGTCGTCGCGCCGCTTTGACCGGAAGAAGCGGTTCAGCCGCGTCTCGGACAGACCCAGACCATACTGGGGCGCCGTATCGAAATAGCGGCAGCCGGCATCCCAGGCTGCTTGCAGCACAGCCTGCGCATCGTCATCCGAGATCGCACGGTAAAGATTGCCGATTGGCGCGGCGCCGAAGCCGAACTCCGTGAAATCCAGGCCACCATTGCCGATCCTGTCGAAATGCCGAACTTTCATCTGGCTTGCCATTCCTCCGAACACCCTTGGCCTAACCGTAGCATATTCGCTGCGTGCCAAAAGCGGGGCGAATCCATAGACTTGCGATTTTCGCATTGCTAGCATCAAACCCCGGCCGGGGAGAGGGCCTGCGGGAGCGATGACAGATACATTCAGACGCGTGTTCGGCGCGAAAAAGCCGGTGATCGGCATGGTGCATCTTGGCGCCTTGCCGGGTACGCCGCTCTATGACGCCAAAGGCGGATTGACGGCGCTGCTCGAGGGCGCGCGCAAGGACCTGGACGCGCTGCAGACAGCCGGCTTCGATGCGGTGATGTTCGGCAACGAGAACGACCGGCCGTACGAGTTCAGCGTCGACACCGCCTCAACGGCAACGATGGCTTTCGTCATCGGCCAGTTGCGCGATGCGATCAAAATCCCGTTCGGCGTAAACGTGCTGTGGGACCCGATGTCGTCGGTGGCGCTCGCGGCAGCGACGGGCGCGTCGTTCGTGCGCGAGATTTTCACCGGCACCTATGCCTCCGATATGGGGCCGTGGACGCCGGACGCAGGCAAGGCGATGCGCTATCGCGGCCGGCTCGGCCGTTCCGACCTCGCCATGCTGTTCAACGTTTCGGCCGAGTTCGCCCATTCGCTCGACCAGCGCAGCCTGCCGGACCGGGCGCGCAGCGCGGTTTTTTCGAGTATTCCGGACGCGGTTCTGGTGTCGGGGCAGATTACCGGCGAGGCGGCGGAGCTCTCCGATCTCGAAGCGGTGAAGAAGGTGCTGCCGCTGACGCCGGTCATGGCAAATACCGGCGTCAAGCATGCGACGGTGGTGGACGTGCTGAAGATCGCCGACGGCTGCATCGTCGGCTCGTCGCTGAAGGTGGACGGCAACACCTGGAACGCGGTCGATCCGGCGCGGGCATCGGAATTCATGCGGCTGGTGCGCGCCGCGCGGGGCGAATGATGGCGAACCGGCTGAAAACGCTCGTCACCGAGCTGATGATGATCCCGGGTCTCAGCGGTTACGAAGGGCGCGTACGTCGGCGGATCAAGGGCGAGCTGGACGCGCTCGGGATCGCGTCACGCACCGACAGGCTCGGCAATCTCATTGCCACGCTGGACGGTGAAAAAGGTCGGCCGAGCGTCATGCTCTTCGCGCATATGGACCAGCTCGGCTTCATCGTCCGCAAGATCGAGCCGAACGGCTTTATCCGCGTCGAGCGGCTGGGCGGCGTGCCGGAGCGGGCGCTGCCGTCGCAGGCCGTTTTGCTGTGTGTCGGCGAGGGGAAGGATCGCGAAGGCATTATCGCTAACAAGAGCCATCACGCGACGACGCCGGACGAGAAGTACAAGGTCGTCCCGTACATGGACCTCTACATCGACGCCGGCTTTTCCAGTGCCGACGAGGCGAGGGGGGCGGGCGTCGATATTGGTACGCCGGTCGTCTACAAGCCGCATGTCGCCGACCTTGGCGGCGGCAGGATCGCCGGCACGTCGGTCGATGACCGCGCCGCCTGTGCCGTGATGATCGAGGTGGCGCGGGCGCTGCAGAAGGCTAAGAAGCCGACGGTGCATCTGGTGTTTTCGGTGCAGGAGGAATTCAGCCTGCGCGGCGCGCTGACCGCGGCGCAGATGCTCAAGCCCGACATCGCGATCCAGCTCGACCTGATGCTGGCGACCGATACGCCTGATATGGGGTATCGCGGCGAGGTCACACTCGGCGGCGGGCCTGGCATGAGCCTCTACTCGTTCCACGGGCGCGGCACGCTGAACGGCACGATCCCGCATCCGGCGATGGTGTCGCTGTTCGAAAAGACGGCGAAGAAGCTCAAAATGCCGCTGCAGCGCAGCGCCCACACCGGCGCGCTGACGGACAATTCCTATGTGCAGCTTGTCGGCGGCGGCGTCGCGGCGATCGATATCGGCTTCCCGGCGCGCTACACACATTCCTCGCTCGAAGTGTGCGAGTTGAGCGATCTGGAGGCGCTGACGACGCTGCTCGTCGCGGCAATCCCCGCGATCGACCGCAATTTCAGTCTCGACCGCGACGACTACATCTCATGAAGCACTATCTCGGCGTCGACATCGGCACCTTCGAAACGAAGGGCGTGCTTGTCGCCGAGGATGGTTCGATCGTGGCGAGCGCGTCGCGGCCGCACAAGATGCTGGTTCCGCAGCCGGGCTATGCCGAGCACCGGGCGCGCGAGGACTGGTGGGGCGATTTCGTTTATGTGACGCGGAAGATTCTCGAAGAGAGCCGGATCGACTCGAAAACGATCCGCGCGGTCGGCGCCAGCGCCATCGGGCCATGCATGCTGCCGGTCGATGCGGATGGCGAGCCGCTGATGAACGCGGTGCTCTACGGCGTCGACACGCGCGCGGCGCACGAGATCGAAAGCCTCAATCTTAGAATCGGTTCCGACATTATCCTCGAGCGCTGCGGCAACGCGCTGACCTCGCAGGCCGTCGGCCCAAAAATCCTGTGGCTGAAGAACCAGCGGCCGGAGATCCATGCCAGGACCGCGAAATTCCTGAACTCGGCGACCTACATCACCTGGAAGCTGACGGGCCGGTACGCGATCGACCACTATTCGGCGGCGAATTTTTCGCCGATCTACGATGTCGGCAGGCAGGACTGGGTGTTCGACCTCGCCGATGACATTGCGCGGCCCGACCAGTTGCCGGAACTCGTTTGGGCGACCGACATCGTCGGCGAGGTGAGCGCCGGCGCGGCCGCCGAAACAGGACTTGCCGCCGGCACGCCGGTGATCGCCGGCACGATCGACGCGGCGGCCGAGGCGCTGTCGGTCGGCGTGCTGGCGCCGGGCGACATGATGCTGATGTACGGCTCGACGATCTTCACCATCATGCTGTCAAAAGAGCGGATCAACGATCCGCGGCTCTGGTACGCGCCGTGGCTGTTCAAGGGCATGCACGGCTCCGCAGCCGGACTGGCGACCAGCGGGACGCTGACGCACTGGTTCCGTGATCAGTTCGGCAAGGAACTCAAGCCGGAGACGGCGTTCGCGGACCTTGCCGCCGAAGCGGGCGGCTCGCCGCCGGGCGCCAATGGCCTGGTGTTTCTGCCGTATTTCTCCGGCGAGCGGACGCCGATTCATGACCCCGATGCGAAAGGCGTCGTCCTCGGGCTGAATCTCACGCATACGCGCGGCGACATCTATCGCGCCATGCTGGAAGGCATCGCCTGCGGGACGAACCACATCATCGACACCTATCGCGAGATCGCGCACACGCCGGCGCGCATCTTTGGCGTCGGCGGCGGCACGCGCAATGCGGTCTGGGCGCAGTCGACGGCGGATGTGTCGGGCCTGTCGCAACTGCTGCGCAAAAAGATGATCGGCGCGTCTTATGGCGATGCGTTCCTGGCCGCGCTCGCCGTGGGTGATGCGAAGGCGGCTGACATCGAGCGGTGGAACCCGGTCGAGCGGACCATTGAGCCAAACCCGGAAAACGAGGCCGTGTACGAGCGGCAGTATCGGATTTTCCGCAGCCTCTATGACCGCAACCAGGATCTGATGGCGGATCTGTCATGAGCGAATTCGATGCCGCACTCGGCGAACTCGGCGCGGTGCTGGCACGCGTCGACGATGGCAGGCTCGACGAGGCCTGCCGGATGCTCGCCGGGGCGCGGAGGATCGGCGTCTATGGCTGCGGCCGCGAGGCATTGCAGATCAAAGGTTTCGCCATGCGGATGTTTCATCTCTGCATGGATGTTTCCGTGGTCGGCGACATGACCATGCCGGCGCTCGGCGAGGGCGACGTGTTCCTCGTTTCCTCGGGGCCGGGCGAGACAACGACGGTGATCACGCTGATGCAGGTCGCGAAGAAGGCCGGCGCGAAAATCCTGCTGCTCACCGCACAGGCGGACAGCACGACGGCGAAGCTCGCCGATTTCGTGCTGCTCGTGCCGGCGCAGACGATGGCCGACGATCAAGGAGCGAAGCGCACCTCGGTGCTGCCGATGGGCTCACTGTTCGAAGGCGCGCTGTTCCTGATCTTCGAGGTGATGGTGCTCAGGCTGAAAGCACTGCTGGGCGTCACGCCCGAGGCGATGCGGTCGCGCCATACGAACATGGAATAGATGCACCGACAAATAGGAGGGCACATGCCAATCGATTTGCACGTAGGCGTGCTTGTTGTCGGCTCGCTTGATTGGGAGAGCAAGGACTACGGTGGTGAGCTGTCGCAAAGGTTGGTGGACTCTCGCGTGGCTTGGCGATCAGCCAGGCTGAGGGCGGACAAGCGCTCATCGAGATACGTGAAGGTTCCAATTCGCTATGGACGAAAGTCCGGGAAGCGCGGCGACTCCTATACTATGGTCTTTTCGCCCGAACGAGGCGTCGATTTGGGCGTTGGCAAGGTAATTACATGCCGTAGGACGGTGAGCAAGATTGCTGATCTAGTTGACGAGGCCGAAGAGCTCTGGGCGGCGGAATCGGAGAAGAAGAGAAGGAGCAGGATTTCCGCACAGTGGGGATGTGTTGCAATTGTCGTCTCTCCCACCTTCCTCGACCACGAAGACGCCGACGAGCGCACGAAATTACTAGAGGACTGGCGGATTCGTACGGAGCAAGAACCGAACTACGGTCGACTCGGGTTTTCCGATTTGGACGTGCAAGCAGCCCAAGGCGCTGCCCTCGTCGACGGGAGGCTGAATATCTCATGGCCAAAGTTCATGAACCATTGGCCATTGTCCCTTGATCTCATACTACTAACCGCAACCAATCCCGAACTTAAGGCGAGGCAACAGTATCCAAACCCGCAACAGATCGCGGAACCATGGAAGAACGCAGATCACTCATATTATTTTCGATGCAATCGTCACGTCGGTATTACTACCCCTGACGACGACCAAATCGTAGCCTTCTTGGATGTCTGACATTTGGTCGCTACTTCACCGCGCCGGCGGTCAGGCCCTTGATGATGTAACGCTCAAGCATCACGCCGATCAGCAGAAGCGGGGTGATCGCCGCGGTCGAGATCGCCGCCATCACCCACCAGTTGATGCCTTGCGAGCCGGTCTGGCTGGCGACCATCACCGGCAGCGTTTTCGCGACCGAGCCGGTCAGCAGTGCTGCGAAGAAATACTCGTTCCAGCACAAGATCAGCGACAGGATGAAGGCCGCGACCATGCCGGGCAGCGCAATCGGCAGGATGATGCGGAAGAAGGTGCCCCAGGAGGAGAGGCCGTCGACTTGTGCTGCCTCATCGAGTTCGACGGGGATCGTGTCGAACTGATCCTTCATGATCCAGATGACGATCGGCAGCACGGTCAGCGTATAGAGCAGGACGAGGCCGGTGGTCGTGTCGAGCAGCGCCAGTTCCTTGTAGAGCACGAGGAAGGGCAGGGCGAGCACGACGGGCGGCAGGATCAATTGTGACAGGAAGAAGAAGGAAATGTCCTTGTTGCGCATCCAGAAGAATTTGTACTGGAAGCGCGACAGGCCATACCCCGCCAGCCCGCCGAGCAGCACCGCCAGCACCGAGGCGCTGACCGAGGTGATGATCGAATTGTAGAAACGCGACAGGAACTCGGCGCGCACGGTCGAGGTGTTCATGATCGTGTCGGGCGACAGGCCGAGCGATCGCCAGCCCAGCCAGTTCGGCGCGAAATCGACCCACGGCATGAGGTTGCCGAGCTGCACGTCCTTGGCCACCTTCATCGAGGTGGTGATCGTCCAGTAGAGCGGAAACAGCGACACGAACGCCCAGAAGACGAGCGCTGAGTAGATCAGCACCTGGCCGATGCGGCGTCGGCGCTGGCTTGCCGCGATCTCCCGCTCCTCGGCGATGTCGATGGTTTCGGCGACCGCAACCATCTCGTCATCCTCTGCATGCGCTTGCTCACGAGGTTGAGCAGGATGGTGATGAAGACGATGATGATGACGAGATAGACCATCGCCAGCATGGTGCCGTAGCCGACGTTCGAGCGGTCGCGATACTCACG